>ERZ773116.3428-NODE-3428-length-11518-cov-3.457734_pt1 | contig 11518 bp, 7 predicted proteins | sample MGYA00580563_ERZ773116 | MGnify/ENA primary metagenome ERZ773116 (study PRJEB29015, sample SAMEA2737864) | human gut metagenome | biome: human gut; feature: human-associated habitat; material: faeces | place: China | collected 2012 ... | reverse complement strand
CGACGAGTGCCGCGCGGATTTTGATGTGCGGCGGTATGCCCGGGGTGGGATGGCAGCGGACGTCCTGATTTTCCACGCGCCGGACGCAAGCCCTGACACGAGAGGCATTTCACATGTGCTCAGCTGGTTTGAAGCCCATCCTGAAACGGTGATCGCCTACGCGGACGAGGATGAAATCGACGAAGCCGGTAAGCGCAAAAATCCCTGGCTGAAGCCGGACTGGTCGCCGGATACACTGATGTCCTGCTTTTATTTCGGCGGATTCTTTGCGGTGCGCAGACAGGCGATGGAGAACTGTCCGTGGCTGGCAGATGAGAACCCACTGCGCAACCTTTATGACCTGGTGCTGCGCCTGACGGAAATCGAGAATGGAACTGCACATATCGACAGCGTGCTGTTTCATCATGAAAAAATCGAAGTCTGGGGTATGGAAGAGACGTATGATGATCTGAAAAAGGCGGCATATGTAAGAAGAGGCTGGCCTCTTACGCCCTCCGGGAAGGTTTCAATCATCATCCCGACCAAGGATCATCCCCATATTTTATCGAATTGCATTCATTCTGTCCTGGAAAGTGGAAACTACCGGGATTTTGAGATCATCGTTGTGGATAACGGAAGCAATGAACAAAACCGTGCAAGAATTGAACGGATGCGCGACATGTTGAACGAAGATTTCCGGTTCGTTTATCACTATGAACCGATGGAGTTCAATTTTTCCAAAATGTGCAACCTTGGCGTGTCCATGGCGACCGGTGATTACATCCTGTTATTGAATGACGATATCGAAATTACGCAGGACAACTGGCTGGAAAAGCTGATGGAAAAGGCGGTTCTGCCCCACGTCGGCGCGGTGGGCGCAAAGCTGATCTATCCGGGCACGGAGATCATTCAGCACGCGGGCATCACCAACATTCATCTGGGACCTGCACACAAGCTGCAGTTCCGCTCCGATGCGCTGGAATTTTATTTCGGGCGCAACCGCATGGCGATGGATGTCCTGGGTGTAACCGGAGCCTGCCTTCTGGTGAAAAAAAGCATTTACGATCAGGCGCAAGGACTGTCCGAGAACCTGCGTGTCGCGTTCAACGACGTGGAATTCTGCTATCATGTATATGAAATGGGCTATTACAACGTGGTACGCAACGACGTGACGCTGACGCATCATGAATCCTTAAGCCGCGGTGCGGACGACAGCACGGAAAAGCTGCGCCGCCTGCATCAGGAACTGAATCTGCTCTATGAACTGCACCCGTCCCTATACGGAACCGACCCGTTCTATCACAGATATCTGGTAAAGGATGTGCTGGATGCGGAATTTTATACGGGCTGCCGTTATGATTTTGACAAAAGAGTGGAAAAAGTTTCTCCTGAGAAGATCGAGGGTGTTCTGGAACCGCAGTGGCATAATGAGGTGCTGCGCATCGGTGTGGAGTTCGCCGGGGACCTGGGGCGCTGGCAAAGGGGCACTGCAGGAGCAGGAACAGGCGACTGGATGATCCAGGGCTGGACGTGGGCACTGCAGGTTGACAACTGTCGGTACGATTTTTCCCTGTTGTTAAAGAAGGTGGATACCGGCTATATTGCGCCCGGCTCCAGTACGGAAGCGATTCCTGAGGATCGGGGCGAGGTCTGGAGGATTCCCTGTACGAGGCAGTTCCGCCCGGATATCGACGAAAATCTGCACGGAATTGTCCATACCGAGTTGCCGGGCGTGTGCGTGACCTTCGATCGGGACAGCCTGCCGGAGGGAGACTATCTGATCGGCTTTTTGTGGGAAGATACCTGTTCGCGGCAGAAGCTTTACCGCTTCAGTCCGGAAATGCTTACAGTGAGGAAATAATAAAATCATGGAAGAAAAAAAGGACTATCAGGACGCTTACGAGAAAGAACATTATAAAGCCGTTTATCTGGCAAACCGGGTCGCTGAGCTGGAGGATCAGGTGGACGATCTGCAGTTCAAATTGAACCGCATCAAAAACAATCCGATCTGGAAAGCGTCCGGCCCTGCCAGAAAGTGCATGCATTTTGTGATCCGCCAGAAGGACCGTTTGAAAAATTGCGGCAGCCTGTCGGGCGTGATTGCAAAGGTACGCTATAAATCCTGGGAAAAGAAGGCGATGACCCATTACGGCACCCGGAGCTTTCCCTCCGCAGAGGAAAGACAGAAGCAGGAGGAGGCTGTCTTTGAACGGATGCCAAAGATCAGTATTCTTGTTCCGTTGTGGAACACGCCGGAAAGCTTTTTAACCGAGATGATCGGCTCCGTCCAGTGGCAGACCTACAAAAACTGGGAGCTGTGTCTGGCGGACGGTTCGGACGATGCGCACGCCTATGTCGGCGAATACTGCAAAAGGCTGGCGGCGCAGGATTCGAGAATCGTTTATCAGAAGCTTGCCAAAAACGAGGGCATTTCGGGCAACACGAACGAATGCTATAAGCTTGCATCCGGCGAGTTTATCGGGCTGTTTGACCACGACGATATTCTGCATCCCTGCGCACTTTACGAGTATGTAAAGGCGATCAACGAAAAGGATGCGGACTTTATTTACTGTGATGAGGCGACGTTTAAGAGCCCGGACATCAACAAGATGATCACGATGCACTTCAAGCCGGATTATGCCATCGACAACCTGCGCGCCAACAACTATATTTGTCATTTCAGCGTATTTTCCAGAGAGCTGTTGGATGGCACGGAGCTGTTTCGGACAAAATTTGACGGCAGTCAGGATCATGACATGATTCTGCGCCTGACGGACAATGCGAAGCATATCGTCCATGTGCCAAAGCTTCTGTATTATTGGCGCTCCCATGCAGGCAGTGTTGCGGGCAATATCGAGGCAAAGCCTTACGTGGTCGAAGCAGCGAGAGGCGCGGTTGCGGATCATTTGCGCAGACACGGCTTCAAAAACTTTACGATTACCAGCACCCGCGCCTTTGAGACGATTTTTAAAATCAGTTATGAAATTATCGGGGAACCGAAGATTTCTATCATTATTCCAAACAAGGATCATGTGGAAGACCTGCGCCGCTGTATCAGCTCCATTGTGGAAAAATCGACCTGGGAAAATTACGAGATCATTGTCGTGGAGAACAACAGCGAGACGAAGGAGATTTTTTCCTACTATGACGAGCTGCAGAATAATCCGCAGATCCGCGTGGTGACCTTCGAGGGTAAATTTAATTATTCGAAAATCAACAATTTCGGCGTCTCTCTTGCGACCGGAGACTATGTGCTGTTGTTAAACAATGATACCCAGGTAATTACGATCAACTGGATGGAAGAGCTTCTGATGTATGCGCAGCGCCCGGATGTCGGCGCAGTCGGCGGAAAGCTTTACTATGGGGATAAAACGATCCAGCATGCGGGCGTCGTGATCGGGCTTGGCGCGCATCGGACGGCAGGACATGTGCATTACCGCCAGAAGCGGGAAAATTTAGGATACATGGGACGTCTGTGCTATGCGCAGGACATGACGGCAGTAACCGGAGCCTGCCTGTTGGTGAAAAAATCGCTCTATGAGCAGGTCGGCGGTCTGGATGAGAGCTTTGAAATTTCATTAAACGATGTGGACTTCTGTTTGAAGCTGCGCAAGGCTGGTTATCTGAACGTCTTTACGCCCTTTGCCGAGCTGTATCATTTCGAATCGATTTCGAGAGGATTAGACGATCAGGGAGAAAAAGCAAAACGGTATAACGAAGAGTCCGAACGCTTCCGCAACAAATGGAAAGCCGAGCTGGAAGCCGGAGATCCTTATTTCAACCCGAATTTTTCGTTAGATAAATCTGACTTTTCTTTACGGGTCTGAAAAAATAGTGTATACTGACTTAAAGAAGATGCACTGCAGCCAAGGAATGACTGACAGGTAGGGACGTAAGAGACGGCAGGCATCAGAAAAGATGGAGGTAGCAAAAGCGATGAATTACATGGATCAGTACAAATTCTGGCTGGAGGATTCCTACTTTGATGAAGGAACCAAGGAAGAGCTCCGCAAAATTGCAGATAATCAGGCGGAGATTGAAGATCGTTTTTACAAGGATCTGGCGTTTGGTACCGGCGGTCTGCGCGGTGTGATCGGAGCCGGAACCAACCGGATGAATATTTATACTGTCAGAAAAGCAACACAGGGTCTGGCAAACTACATATTAAAGCAGGGCGGCGCTGACAAGGGCGTTGCAATTGCATACGACAGTCGTTATTATTCTCCTGAATTTGCAGATGAGGCTGCACTTTGCATGGCTGCAAACGGCATTAAGGCGTATGTATTCGATGAACTCCGTCCGACACCTGAGCTGTCCTTTGCATTGCGTACCTTAGGCTGTATTTCCGGTATCGTTGTAACGGCGAGCCACAATCCTCCGGAATACAACGGCTACAAGGTTTACTGGGAAGACGGTGCACAGGTAACTGCCCCCAAGGATCATGAGATCATCGACGAGGTAGAGCATGTAACCGATTTCCATACGGTAAAAACCATGTCCAAGGACGATGCTATCGAAGCCGGTCTGTATCAGTACATCGGCGAAGAAATCGACGTTGCCTACATGGAAGAGTTAAAGAAACAGATCATTCATCCCGAAATCATCAAAGAAGTAGCGGATGAACTGAAAATCGTGTACACACCGTTCCATGGTACCGGCAACAAGCCCGTCAGAAGAATTCTGGCTGAGCTGGGCTTCAAGCACGTTTATGTTGTTCCCGAACAGGAACGTCCCGATCCTGCATTTACGACGCTGGATTACCCGAACCCTGAAGATCCCAAGGCATTTACCCTGGCATTAAAGCTTGCAAAGAAGGTGGACGCAGACATCGTTTTGGCTACTGACCCGGATGCAGACCGTCTCGGCATTTATGCAAAGGATTCCAAGACCGGCGAGTACATGCCCTTCACCGGCAACATGTCCGGCATGCTGATTGCAGAGTACATCCTGCGCGAGCGCACCGCTACCAACCGGATGCCGGTTGATCCTGTTATGGTATCCACCATCGTTACGACCAATATGGCAGCAGCGATTGCAGCAGATTATAACGTAGAATTAAGAGAAGTCCTGACCGGCTTTAAGTATATCGGCGAGCAGATCAAATGGATGGAGCAGGCTGGGAAAGGCCACTATGTATTCGGTCTGGAAGAGTCCTACGGCTGTCTGGCAGGCACCCATGCAAGAGATAAGGATGCGATTGTTGCAGTAATGTGTCTGTGTGAGACCGCTGCATGGTGCAAGAAGCACGGCATGACCTGCTGGGATCAGATGCTTGCACTGTATGAGAAATATGGCTACTACAAAGAAACCCAGTATGCCATCACCCTGAAGGGAATCGACGGCGCAGCCCAGATCTCCGCAATGATGGATAAGCTTCGCAGCAATCCTCCGAAGAATTTCGGCGACCTGCAGGTTGTAGAGATGCGCGACTACGATAAGGATCAGGTTAAAGATATGGCAACCGGCGCGGTTCGCCCCACCGGACTTCCCAAGTCCAACGTTCTGTACTTTGAACTGACCAACAATTCCTGGTGCTGTGCACGTCCTTCCGGAACCGAGCCTAAGATTAAATTCTATATGGGCGTAAAGGGAACCAGCCTGGAAGATGCACAGGCAAAGGTTGACAAGCTGACCGCTGACCTGAAGGCAATTCTGTAAAAGAAAAAGCCGGAGCACCAGCAGCGTATTTTGCAGCAAAAATGCAGCATGCGCTCTGGCATAGGGTTTATATCACGAATCAAAAGGACACGGCGCGTGCCCGGTGTCGGAGTTTTCCGGCACTTGGGCACGCGCAGGCGTCTGTAGCAGGAAAAGGAGTTCGACGGATGTCTGTTTTTTCCCTATCCAATCTGAAAAAAACCTGGTATTATCTGCAGAAAAACGGAATCAGAAATGCCGTGTGGGCGGTGTTGGAGCGGATTGGGCAGGAACAGGAGGTCTATACCTGGCAGGAGCCGGACGAAAAGACACTTTCGTTCCAACGGGAGCATTCTGCTTCCTTGCGCATCAGTATCGTCGTTCCGGCATACCGGACGAAAAAAGAGCATCTGGAGGCGATGCTTAATAGCGTGTCGAGGCAGTCGTATCCGCACTGGGAGCTGATTGTAGCGGATGCGGGAGGCACGGCAGAGTCTGTACAGGCCTGGGCAAAAAAGAACGGAATCTGTCTTCGGGAAGCGGCAGATGCATCAAATCTTGCAGAATGGAAGGATCAGAGCATCATGCTCTGCACCCTTTCCGAAAACAAAGGAATTTCCGCTAATACGAACGCAGGAATTGAACTTGCAGCGGGAGACGCGGTCGGTCTGCTGGATCACGACGATCTGCTGACTGCGAATGCGCTCTGGGAGATGGCGGATTGTCTGGAAAAAGAAAAAAAGCGCGGAAAACAAAAGCTTGTGCTGTTTTCCGATGAAGATAAATGCGACGGAGCGGCGAGCCGCTTCTATGAGCCGAATTTCAAGCCGGATTTTGACGGGGAATTGCTTTTAACCAACAATTATATCTGTCATTTTACGGTAATCGAAACGGCATTTTTGAAAGAATTAAAGCTGCGCAGCGGATTTGACGGGGCGCAGGATTACGATCTGATGCTGCGGGCCTATGCGGCAGGCGGACAGTTTGTGCATGTGCCGAAGGTGCTGTACCACTGGCGCTGCCATGAAGCGTCTACGGCATCGAACCCGCAGAGCAAGCGCTACGCTTACGAGGCGGGGCAGCGTGCGCTGGAAGATTATTGTCTTCGAAAAGGCTGGAAGGCGACAGTGAGCGGGCTGAAACATCTTGGCTTTTATCGGGAAGACTATGAAGACAGTGTATTTTGCCAGCGCCCGGAAATCGGGATTTGGGCAAAGCCTCTGCCGGGCGGCAGGGATATTTTTGGCATCCGGCATCCGAAAGGCTTCCTGGTGAGCGGACTGTATGAAAACGACGGTTTGATGCGGTATGCAGGGCTTCGGAAAGGATATTCCGGACCGATGCACCGTGCAGCGCTGCAGCAGAGCGCACCGGCAGCAGATCTGCGCAGCATGGAGGTTTGCAGCGCATTAAAGGAGCGTTACGCGCAGACGATAGCGGAATTAAAAGAAGCCTGCCAGGGGCTTCCGACGGCAGCGCAGGAAAAAAAGATCCTTCAAAAGAGTATGGAATTTTGTAAAGAAGCGACAGCGGCAGGGTATGGGATTTTATGGGATCCGCAGGCGTAAGCCGCAGATAGAGCGCACCGCGGCAGGCGGCTTTGTTGCTGCGTAGGCAGGCGATCCGCGCTCTGAGGCTCTCCCTCGCGCGGACGGCAAACACAGGAAACATGAGGAGCAAAATCGGTGGATGAAAACGACCGTGGTAATACCGAACTATAACGGAAAACATTTTCTGCAGGACTGTCTGGACAGCCTGCTTCAGAGCACAGTGGAAATCGCCGTGATCGTTGTGGATAACGGGTCGACGGACGGAAGTGTTTCGTGGATACAGGAGCATTTTCCGCAGGTGAAGCTGATCTGTTTTTCGGAAAATAAGGGTTTTTGTACGGCAGTCAATACCGGAATTGAAGCTGCTGCTACACCCTATGTTTTTCTTTTAAATAACGACACAAAAACCGACCGTTTCTGTCTGGAACGTCTGGAAAGGGCAATGGAAGCGGATGAGAAGATTTTTTCAGTCGGGGCGAAGATGCTTTCGATGAAGGAACCGGAGCTTGTCGATACGGCGGGGGATCTGTACTCGGCATTTGGCTGGGCGTATGCGATTGGCAAAGGAAGGCCTTCTTCCAATTACACAGCGCCAAAGCGCGTTTTTTCCAATTGTGCAGGGGCGGCACTCTACCGCAAGGCACACCTGGAGCAGATCGGAGGGTTTGACGAGCTTCATTTTGCATACCTGGAAGATGTGGATATCGGATACCGGGCGCAGATTTTCGGGCTGAAAAATGTCACAGAGCCGGCTGCAGTCGTCTATCACGCGGGGAGCGGTTCTACCGGTTCGCGGTACAATGCGTTTAAGGTGACGCATTCTTCGAGAAACAATATTTATCTGATCTATAAAAATATGCCGCTGCTGCAGCTGATCCTGAATCTGCCGTTTTTGCTGGCGGGATTTTTGATGAAACAGCTGTTTTTTATCCAGAAAGGATTTGGGGCGACTTACGCAAAAGGAATCCGGGCGGGAATCTGCCTGTCCGCTTCGAAAGCGGGACGCGCCCATAAGGTTCCCTTTACAGGACGAAATTTGCTGCATTATTGCAGTTTGCAGCTACAGCTGTGGGTCAACCTGTTTCGGCGTGTGTAAGCGGTGACTGTAGGCGTACACAAGTGTTACAGTTCACCTGTGGGATTTGTAAAAATCCTTGTGCTTTGCTGGAAGGTATTGTATACTACACTTTGAATATGGGGACGAGCCGTAATGATAAAGGATAATCAACGTTATTTGAACCGGCTTCATGTTGTTGTAGACGCCGTGGTTACAGCAGCTTCCTATCTGTTGGCCTGGTGGCTGATGTTCGGGAGCCGCTTTGCAGATAAAGAAATAGGTGTACTGGACATGGGCATTTATTTTTCCGCCCTTTATTTTGTTGTGCCCGGTTACCTGATCCTTTATTACTGGAACAAATTGTATACGCCGAAGCGTGTACAACGCCCGGAAAATGAAATACTGAATATTATCAGGGCGAATCTGATCGGAATTGTCCTGTTTCTTGCGGGGTTATACCTTGCCAACTCCATCGACCGCGAGCTGCAGCATTTTTCCCGCGGCATGCTGGCATTATTTGCCACCATCAATACGATTTCAGGAATTCTGGTGCGTGCGCTGATCCGTAGAATCCTGCATCTGATGCGCAAACGCGGTTATAATTTGAAACACATTTTGCTGGTGGGGTATTCTCGCGCGGCGGAAGCCTATATCGACCGGATTATCGCCAATCCCCAGTGGGGCTATATGGTGCGGGGCATTCTGGACGATAATGTGCCGAGAGGCGCGGTTTACAAGGGAGTCAAGGTGCTGGGTTCCATCGATAACCTGCCCTTTATCCTGCCGGAAAACAAACTGGATGAGATCGCTGTGACCCTTGCGCTGCAGGACTACGACCGTCTGGAAGAGATCGTCAATCTCTGTGAAAAATCCGGCGTGCATACGAAGTTTATTCCGGACTATAATAGCCTGATTCCGGGTAAGCCTTATACGGAGGATCTTGGCGGATTGCCGGTCATCAATATTCGCTACGTCCCCCTGAGCAACACATTAAATGCGGTTGCAAAGCGCGCCGTGGATATTGTGGGTTCGCTTTGCGGGCTGATTGTGACATCGCCGCTTCTTTTGATCGTAGCGATTTTGATCCGAGCGACGAGTAAGGGACCGATTATTTTCAGCCAGGAGAGAATCGGACGACATAATCATGTGTTTAAAATGTACAAATTCCGTACAATGTATGTTCAGGACACCACGGAAGAAAAGAAAGGCTGGACGACGAAAAACGATCCCCGTGTCACAAAGGTTGGGCGGATTCTGCGCAAGACCAGCATCGACGAGCTGCCGCAGTTGATCAATATCCTGATCGGGGATATGAGTCTGGTAGGTCCCAGACCGGAGCGCCCGCAGTATGTTGAGAAGTTTAAGGAAGAGATTCCGCGTTATATGATCAAGCACCAGGTTCGTCCGGGGCTGACCGGCTGGGCGCAGATCAACGGCTACCGGGGAGATACGTCGATTCGCAAACGAATTGAGTATGACATTTATTATATTGAAAACTGGAGCATGAGCTTTGATTTCAAAATCATGTTTTTAACTATTTTTAAAGGATTTATCAACGAAAACGCGTATTGATTCGAATGCGTGAAAAAAACACAAGGAGAGGAAAACATGTCAACAGGTACAAATAGCTCTAAGAGAGCACCGCAGAGAAGTGGCAGTTCCAGCAGCAGAAAAAAGATGTCTGCAAAGAAGCGTAAGGCAAAACAGAGAAGAAGAATCATCTTCTTTGCAGTGGAAATCGTAGCGTTGATCGTTTTACTGATTGCGATTGTCGGCGTCAATATGGTAACGAAGATTGACAAGATCAAGATCAATGAAGAAGATATTGTGGTAAACCCGCAGGTAGAAAATAATAAGGAAATGAAAGGCTACCGTAATATCGCACTGTTTGGTGTGGATTCCAGAAAGGGCAAGCTCGGCAAGGGCTCCCGTTCCGACACGGTCATGATCGCGTCTATCAATCAGGACACCGGAGACGTCAAACTGGTTTCCGTTTACCGTGATACCTACTTAAATCTCGGAACGGACAGCTACAATAAAGCGAATGCGGCATATGCACAGGGCGGTCCTGAACAGGCGATCAACATGCTGAATATGAACTTTGACCTGGATATCACAGAATATGTGACAGTGGGCTTTGATGCGCTGATCGAGACCATTGACGAGCTGGGCGGCATAGACATTGACGTGCACGATAACGAAATCGACCATCTGAACAACTATCAGCGAAGCATGTTCGTAGAAAATGAAAATGATGCGCTGAACGAAAACATTGTAAAGGTTACGCATTCCGGTATGCAGACACTGAGCGGTCTGCAGGCAACCGCATATTGCCGTATCCGCTATGTTGGTGATGACTTCGGCCGTGCAGAGCGTCAGCGGAAAGTGCTGATGGCATGTATGGATAAGGCAAAGACCATGAGCCCGACTACTCTGGTATCGATCCTGAACAAGGTGATGGAAAATGTATACACCAATCTGGACGTGACGGAAATGGCTTCTATCCTGTCCGACGTTGCAAACTATCAGATCGTAGCACAGGACGGCGTGCCGTTCGAGGATAGTCGTACAACCGGCACAGTTGGCAAGAAGGGCTCCTGTGTCATCCCGCTGGATCTGGAAACAAACGTTGTCAAGCTCCATGAGCTGCTGTTCGACGTAACCGAGTACGAACCTTCCGATCAGGTAAAACAGTACAGCCAGAAGGTACAGGCGGACACCAGCCAGTATATAAAAAAGTAAAATATGGATTCTGTAAAAATTGATGTTATCATTCCGACGTTTCATCCGAAGGCACGTTTTCTGGCGCTGATGGAGCAGCTGGAGAAGCAGGTGCTTGCGGTGAACCGGATTGTAATTGTAAATACCGAAAAAAAAGCGTTCGAAGCGTTGATGGATTGCGACACATTTTTAAAAGAGCATCCAAAAGCGATGCTGTTCCATATCTCTCAGGACGAGTTCGATCATGGAAAAACGAGGAACCTTGCTGTTTCCAATTCGGATGCGGAAGTATTTGTCTGCATGACGCAGGATGCGCTTCCGGCGGATGCATATCTGACGCAGGAGCTGTGTAAGGCATTGTTTTCCGATGAAAAAATCGCAGCCGCCTATGCAAGACAGCTTCCGAACGAGGATTGCAGAGATGTGGAAAAATACACCAGAAGATACATCAGGAGATGGAGCACCAGCAGGATCAGTGCCTTTTTCATAATGGAAAGGCTGTAATATCCTCTGGCTGCCCCGATGCATACCGCAGCAAATTCCATGATCACATATGGCACTAGATAATAAAGAA
>ERZ773116.3423-NODE-3423-length-11528-cov-11.143554_pt1 | contig 11528 bp, 6 predicted proteins | sample MGYA00580563_ERZ773116 | MGnify/ENA primary metagenome ERZ773116 (study PRJEB29015, sample SAMEA2737864) | human gut metagenome | biome: human gut; feature: human-associated habitat; material: faeces | place: China | collected 2012 ... | reverse complement strand
CGTTTGAAGGATGTATCTTACGTTAAAAATGTAACAGCTTATTATCGCCAGAAGCTGGATAGTGTTTTCAAACGTCGTAAAGAGTATATCCGTGCTTCATCGGGGAAAGTGAAATTAGAGTTCAAACCTCAATTGGATAAGAGTTTCAGTCGTGGTTTTACTAATTTTTTTCTTTTTGACAGGAATAAGGATATTTTTTCTTTTGATACTCCCAAGTCTTTAGGGGAGGAGATGGGGACAGTGAAGGAAATTCGTGGTAATTATCTTACCGTAGCCGGAATCAAGTCTTTTAATAATGGAGATGGCGTCTGTTTTTTGGATGAGACTGGTAAGTTGCAGGGATTTCGCATAAACCGGGTGGAGAATAATAAGTTATTTCCTCAAGAGATGCCTCGGATAAAGCCCCGTACGATACTTTATCGTAATTTTGATCAGGAATTTGAGAGGTTGATGTCGCGTAAATCAGCTGAAAGGAAAATTGCTGTCATTTTAAAATTGGCTGAAAATAATCGGGGCTTTACTCTGTCTCTGACCGATGAAGATGATCACAGTGCCAGTGTGGTGCTGGAAAGGGAGAAGGAACGTGCCCGTACTCCGCAGGAAGATAACTTGCGTACACAACTTGGAAAGTTAGGAAATACTCCATTTGAAGCGTCAGATATAGTGATTGACTGGTCGGACAATTGGTTTATTCCAGCTTCTATGCTTGCCGAACTTCGCCGTAAGGGAATAGAGAAACTGCTGGAAGTGCGCCGTATTAACTATCGGCAGGAAATTTACAAGTTGCCTCGAACGCATCATGCTTTTCCTGTGAATGAATTGACTTATTTGGGAAATGTGATGAATGCTGATGCTGTTTCCTTCTATAGGAATCATGGCGTGCAGCGTATTGCTCCGGCTTATGAAAAGGCTCCGGCAGAAGAAGCGGTATTGATGTTTTGCAAGCATTGTTTGCGTTATAGTATGGGATGGTGTCCCTCTTGGCATAAAGTGCGTTCTCCTTATAGGGAACCTTATTATTTGGTTAGCTCGGATAACAGACGTTTCCGCTTAGAGTTTGATTGTAAAAATTGTCAGATGAAAGTCTATGCTGAAAAGTAAGTACATCGGATTACTGTTTTTGGTGTTGGCTATTTTAATGGCTTGCCAATATCCTTCACCTGTTACTCTGAGTGGGGATATGCCGCAAAAGAAAAGGGATTCTGTCAATTATTTGATGGAACGGCATTATACATTAAACAGTAATTTTGAGGTTACTTCAGATTCGCTTATGTTACAGCAACTGCCATTGGTTGATGTGCTTCCTGTTTTTAAAGGAGAACGGCTGGTGGTAGCGGAGTTTATGATACAAGCTGCTGATAGTGTGGATTCTGTATGGGTAAAGGTAGCACGGGACCAGGAAACAATGGGATGGATACATGAAAAGGAATTGTTGGAGAAAGTAGTTCCTGTGGATTCAGTGTCACAGTTTATTCATTTTTTCAGTAATTCTCATACCATCGCTTTCTTTGTCATATTAGGCTTTTTCGGTATTTGGTATATTCATAGGGCTATTCGTCGCCAGAAGCTGCAATTAATCTGGTTGAATGATATTGATAGCGTTTTTCCTACAGTTCTTTCTTGGTTGGTAGCTACAGCAGCTACGCTTTATGCCAGTATTCAGCATTTTGTTCCGGGAACTTGGGAGCAGTTTTATTATAATCCTTCTTTGAATCCTTTTAGCTTACCTTTTATTCTTTCTCTTTTCATGTTTAATATTTGGGGGATTATTCTTGTGGGGTTGGCTACTTTGGATGATTTGTTTCATCAGACACATATTGAAGCTGCATGTTTTTATTTGTTGGGATTGATGTCCTGCTGTATCTTTTTATATTTGTTTTTTACATTTACTACGTATTACTATTTGGGTTATCCATGTTTATTGGTATATGCTGTATGGTCATTTAATCGTATAAAGCATGCTTCCCGGTATAAATTCAGTTGTGGAAATTGTGGGGCGAAGATAAAGAATAAAGGAGTGTGTCCTCATTGCGGCGCTGTCAATGAATAATTTTATTGTTTGTTTCTTTTAACAAAGGCTCAAGCAGTTTTCTATTGTAAACAGCATTTTCTCTATGTACATACACTAAAACAAATAGGTTTGTTCTAGAAGCTATGGGTATCATTTACAGCAATAATAAAGTTCTTGCTTTTCTTGGTGTGACAGAATAAAAAATAAATTTGATTTGGTAAATGTGGAAACAGAAAGGGAGTTCGTGATGAACCCCCTTTCTGTTTTTGCAAGAATGGTTAGAAGTGATAACGTATATCCACTCCCAGTTGTAAAGGCCTGCTTTTTTGTTCGAATCCTCTATGCATGGTTTCAAAATAGAAGGTTGTATAATCCTTGTTGGTTAAATTACGTCCCCATACATCTATCTGTAAAGCTTTTGTCTGCAAAGAAATGCGCCCGTTCAGTGTTCCGTAAAAACTTTGTGAGACATTGTTTTTTTCAGTCCAATAAATTTTTCCTGCTCCGGTATAGCTCATGCCTAAAGTCAGGCTTTGCATCCAATTGCTTTTATCGAAAAAGAAACTATAATTTGCGCCTGCATTCATGGTATGGCGGGGAACAAATGGTACATAATTGCCGCTATAATCAATTTGCTCTTCTGATGATGTAGTACCTCCGTCATATTTTTTGAATGTGGAATGAGTATATCCATAACTTACATTCATATTCAGGTTTTTGTTGATGGATGCCAGAAAGCTGGCCTCTACTCCATAACTTTCGCTACTACCGGCATTGACCATCATTCGTCCCAAGCCACTATTGACAAATTTGGCGATTTGTTGGTCGTGGGTATCCATGTAGAATGCGGCAAGGTCGGTCTTCAGTTTGCCGTTGAACAAACTGAGATGTGATCCCACTTCGTAATTCCAGCTGTACTCGGGCTTGTAGACAGTTGTTTCTTGTACGTTCAATTCTTTTCCGTAGTTGGGCATGTGTTGCTTGATCATTCCTTCTATCATACCTGCCATAGATTCTGGTGCCTTGTCTAGTATGGCTTCAATCATTTTTTGTTGCATGTCATTTTGTATCAGTTCTGAAAACATCTGTACGTTATAACCTCCGGAACGATATCCTCTGGTTATGCTTACATACATATTGTTTGCAGGGCTGAAATCGTATTTAAAAGCTAGCTTGGGAAGTAGCTGTACATAGTCGTTTTTTTCTTTTCCTTCCAATAGCGGTGCGGCATTCAAATTCCTGAATGGAATATTAAGGGGAGGCATTGCCATTTTAAGAAAGAAATCGAAATCAATATTACTATCCGAGAAATAATTCATAGACATTTTTTCATATTCCAAGCGCAAACCTGCTGTTACTGAAAGGCCTTTCACAAACAGGTCGTTGAATGTAGATTGGTGGTACAGTGCGGTGCTGAATACCGGTGTGTCAAAACTTCCACTTACGCGGATACGGTTGTTCAAAACGTCCAGACTCATTTCAGGGGTACGGCGGGGATCGTCTAAATGAATTTTCTTGAAAGTATTGTTGATGTTTCCTTCGATCATATCGGTCACTCCGTCCTCCATGAAGTTTACCGGACCGGTGGTATGTAGCCATTGATAAAAACCACTAACCCCTGTAACCCATTGCCAGCGCTTGTTGTTTTTGCTTTTAAAAGTAATCTCTTCACTGATGGTATTCAGACGCTGCTTCTGCTCAATGGTATAAATGCTGACAGGCAGGAAATCCTGGTCCATAAACATACGGTCGTTTAAATTCTGGAATCCTGTAACAGCGCTTAAGATAAACTTTTGCGCCTGGTATTCAATATTCAAACCGGTATTGAACAGTCCACGGCGATAAGTACAATCCTGATCGTATGAAATCTTCCCTATGTAGTTTTTATATTTTTCATTCTCTTTGTCGTATCCGTCTATAGCTCCTGTATAGTAATAAGGGTATCCCCCTTCGTCATTATAATCATAGCCTATGGTGAAGTCTAGTTTTAAGTTTTCTGAAGGCAGCCAGATAGCATGTATTCGTCCGCCTCCCGCTTCCATATTATCTACTTTTTTCCCATTGAGCGAATTGCGGAAGAATCCGTCTGATCCCTCATAATAACCACCGGCGGAGAAAGCGAAACAGTCACTCCAACGGTGGTAATGGGTTAATGAAGCACTGCGGTAGTTACTTTTTGTTCCATAACTCAGTTTTACGTCTGTTCCCTGATAGGAGAATGGAGAGCGGGTATGTACCTTGATTAGTCCCCCCATGGTATTGCGTCCGTACAAGGTTCCTTGTGGACCGCGAAGAATATCAATACGTTCTATATCATAAAAATTGAAATCAAATGCAGATTTGTCAATGTAAGGGATATTGTCCACATACAAACCTACCGCAGGAGTATTGATACGCGATCCGATTCCCCGGATGTAAATGGCTGAGGTGAGTCTTGAACCATAGTCGGGCATAAAGAAATTGGGTACCAGTGAACTCACGTTCTTTAAAGTGGTGATTTGGTTTGCTTGCATATCTTTTTGGGAGAGTAAAGATACGGCTGTAGGAAGTTCCCTTAATTTTCCGGTTTCTTTAGGTGAAGCGATAACTACCACCTCTTCTATATCAATGACTTTTGTAGTGTCCTTAGGCAGCGTGTTGATATCTTCAGCAAAAGTTGTTGCAGCCAGCAGGCAGGATGTAATGAATAAAATGTTTTTTCTCATATTTATTGTTTGGTTTTATTTGATACATCACGGATAACCAGAGTTGCTACAAGTTTCTACCAGGCGGAAAATTTATATATTCCACTCTGTATAATCCATGATGGAGAATGATTCCGGCTGCAAAGTAACGGTAAACCTGATATGTGTGCAATCCTAATAAATGAGGATTTTATATTCTGTCTGCTTCAATGTAGCCATTCATCACAGCATAAACGGTAAGACCGGAAACAGACTTGATGCCCAGTTTTTCAGTAATGTTCTTGCGGTGGGAGATAACGGTGGTCAGGCTGATATTAAGTTTGTCGGCTATCTCTTTGTTGATAAGTCCTTTGGTGATAAGTATCAATACTTCTATTTCCCGGACAGACAATTCATGTTCCGTTTTTTCTATGTGCATTGCTTTATCTGCTGCTTGTTTTCTTGCCTGATGTCCATATTGGCGCAATTGATGGATGTCTTTTATCAAAGAACCTTCATCTTGGTAGATATTCAGTTTGGGAACACCGGATAATTGAGGCTGGTTGTCACCTCCTGCTAATACAATTGTTTTTGGTTTACGAAGTAAAAAGAAGGAAGTATGTTCAAAATAGATTTGGGCAGAGATAAAATAATGGGCATACATGTCCGGTGTGTCATCCGTCAGCTCACCAAAGGAATGGAATACACGGATAGTAGCCATTGGAATGATATCTTCCAAAATGTTTTTTAACCCCAGGCAAGTGAGGGTATTTGGGTCTACTATGGCTATTTCGGGATGATGCATGATGTTTTCTTTGGTGCAAAGATACATATCTTTTATAAAAAACAGATTCATAAAGACAAAGAAATCTTCTTTTAGGCAACATCACCAATCATTTATTTGTAGGGGCGCATTTGAATGCGCCCGCATATGTGCTGTAAATCATTTTCGGATAGGTTCAATCTGTCATTACTCCTAAATAAGTGGCTGCTGCTTCAGCACATTTTTCTCCATCGATACCTGCTGAAACAATTCCTCCGGCGTAACCTGCTCCTTCTCCACAAGGAAATAACCCATTGACAGTGACATGTTGCAGTGTCTCATTATCTCGCAGGATCCGTACCGGAGCCGACGTGCGTGTTTCTACACCAATCATCACTGCTTCATTGGTCAGGAAGCCATGGCTGCTCTTTCCGAATTGTTGGAAACCTTTGCTCAAACGGTCGGTAATGAATGCAGGCATCCAAAAATGCAGGGGAGAGGAAACTAATCCCGGACTATACGAACTGTCGGGTAAATCATAGCTTAGTTTTTTGCGGGTGAAGTCCACCATTCGTTGTGAAGGTGCGGTTTGGCGCATATTGCCTTGCTGCCAGCAGGAGGCCTCCAATGCTTCTTGGAAATACATCATGGTTAATGGACAATGGTCGGTAGTCCATTGACCATGATTTTTATTAGTGGCTTTTAATTCTTCACTTTTCGTTTTTAATTCTTCTGTAAAAAGATTATTTTCCGCCAGATCTTCCGGCCTGATTTCTACCACCATGCCGGAGTTGCTCCATTTGGAGCCGCGGTTGCTGGGACTCATGCCGTTTACTACAATCTGATGCGGACCGCTTGCGGCAGGAACAACAAATCCTCCCGGACACATACAAAAACTATAGACACCACGTCCTTCTACTTGTGTCACAAAGCTATATTCAGCGGCAGGCAGATACTTTCCACGTCCGTTTTTATTATGATATTGTATTTGGTCAATCAGCATGGACGGGTGTTCCAAACGTACTCCTACTGCAATTCCTTTGGTTTCCATCTCTATACCATTGTCATACAACCACCGATACACATCCCGTGCGGAATGTCCGGTAGCCAGAATAACAGGTCCTTTGAAAGTCTTTCCGGTATTTGTTTCTATACCTGTGATTTTGTTTTTTTCTATAATAAGGGAATCCATTCGTGTTTCGAAATGCACTTCACCACCACATTCTATGATGGTATTCCGCATATTTTCAATCACACGCGGCAACTTGTCTGTACCGATGTGGGGATGGGCATCTGCCAGGATGGAGGTACTGGCGCCATGTTGGCAGAATACATTCAGAATTTTGTTCACATTCCCTCGCTTTTTGCTTCGGGTATAGAGTTTGCCGTCTGAATAGGCTCCTGCTCCTCCTTCTCCGAAACTGTAGTTGCTTTCAGGGGCAACTTTGTGCTCACGGCTGATACGGGCGATATCTATTTTTCTATCGCGTACATTCTTACCTCGTTCCACTACGACAGGCCGGAGTCCTAACTCTATTAATCGCAAGGCAGCAAAAAGTCCGCCCGGTCCTGCTCCCACGACAATGACTTGTGGTTTCCCATCTACCTTATTATATATAGTACGGGTGAACTCCTCATCTTGTGGCATTTCATTAATATATAGGCGTACTTTCAAATTTACATAGATGGTGCGTTGACGTGCGTCTGTGCTCCTTTTTAAGATGCGAAGGGCATGGATGGTACGTATATCCAATCCCTTGTCATGTCCGATGAACTGTTTCAGTGACTGTTCGTTGGCTGCTTGTTCAGGCAAGACTCTTATTTGAAATTCCTGTATCATGGTTCTTATTTGGATTGTTCGCCTTCCGGCATTAATTTTTTACGGTAATAAGAATTGGCGGTATATAGTGCGGCGGCAGGGTTGTGTCCTGTCACACGGTCTTTGGTCACTAAAGTTGTAGTATAGGCATTAGAGTACTTGTAGAATAAACTGTCATGTCCCACACATAGTCCGATAACCACGTTCAACTCTGTATGTGCTTGGTTGAGAAGGCGTGCTTGTAGGATAGGGTTACACATTGCCGCACCGATTTTTTCACATTCTTTGGGGATTCCGATAGAGGATTTGGCTATTCCGGCTACTTTGCAGATTACTGAATATACCTCAAAGCCGTTAGCACGGAGGATGCGGGCAAAAATACGGGCTTCATTCACCAGTCCGATACAATAGGCAATTCCTAGTTTTTTATATCCCATCTTGCGTGCGAAAGTCATGATTTCTTCCACACGGGTTAATCGGCAGTAACCTTCATATTCCACTTCGGCACTGGCTGCCATTATCTTGTTGTTGTCGTTATATTGTTTCAACGCCCATTCCAAATCTTCTTGTTCCAAATGGGTAGTCAGACAAAATTCAGGGTAAGTGCGCTCTTTGAACTTGCAGTTCTGTGTGCCGCAGTCTATGCAGGTCGGGGGGTATGATTGTTCTTTTGTCATTTTATATCATTATTCAAATTAAGTTTTCTCTTATTTATCTCATCCAAACAAAGCCCGGAACGCTTCTTCTACCTTCCTTACCGGAATGATTTCTATCTTTAATTTTGATGTATCCATTCCTTGCAAATTATGTTTCGGTATAAGAATTTGTTTGAAACCTAATTTCTCTGCTTCTCCGATGCGTTGCTCAATACGGTTTACAGGTCGGATCTCACCACTCAGTCCTACTTCACCCGCCATGCAGGTGTCACGTTCTATTTCCGTATCCATATTGCTGGATAGAATGGCACTGATGACAGACAGGTCGATGGCCGGATCATTCACTTTCAATCCACCTGCGATATTCAAAAAGACATCTTTTTGTGCCAGTTTGAATCCTACCCGTTTTTCAAGTACTGCCAGAAGCATGTTCATACGTCGTAAATCAAATCCGGTGGCAGAACGTTGCGGATTCCCATATACTGCCGAACTGACTAAAGCCTGTGTTTCAATCAAGAAAGGGCGGACTCCTTCTATGGCAGAGGCGATAGCAACCCCGCTCATCCCGTCATGGTCTTGGCTAAGCAACAGTTCGGACGGGTTGCTCACTTGGCGCAAACCGTTTTGGCGCATTTCATAAATGCCCAGTTCGGCGGTGCTTCCGAAACGGTTCTTGATGCTGCGGAGAATGCGGTACATATAATGTTGGTCACCTTCAAATTGCAATACGGTGTCTACAATATGTTCCAGTACCTTGGGGCCGGCAATGCTTCCTTCTTTATTGATATGGCCGATCAGAATGACCGGCGTATTTGTTTCTTTGGCAAATTTTAAAATAGAAGCGGAACATTCACGTACCTGTACCAAACTGCCGGGAGAAGAGTCTATCGTTTCGGTTGAGATGGTTTGAATAGAGTCGATGATCACTAAATCGGGTCGTGTATTCTTGATATGGACGTAAATCTGCTCCAACGAAGTTTCACAGACTATCAGGCAGTCGGAAGAATTATGCGGGATACGGTCTGCACGCAGTTTTAATTGCCGGGCACTCTCTTCTCCCGATATATACAATACTTTTTTGTCAGGCAGATGAAGTACGGTTTGCAGCACCAAAGTGGATTTGCCTATCCCCGGTTCACCGCCCAGTAGAACGAGTGATCCCGGTACTAAACCGCCTCCCAATACCCGGTTCAGTTCTTCGTCGTGCATATCAATTCGAGGTTCGTCCCCTCCGGTAATGTCATTCAGTGTGACAGGCTTGCTTTTTACGGATTCCAGGCCGGATACCGGTCTTTTGTTTGCAGGTTCCTTGCGTATAATTTCTTCTACGTATGTGTTCCATGCACCGCAAGACGGACATTTCCCTACCCATTTGGGTGAATCCTGCCCACAGTTGGTGCATACATATACAGTCTTTTCCTTTGCCATATTCTTACGGGATAATTAAAACAGCGCAACTTGAGGCTGAATTTGTACAAAGGTAAGGAAATAGTTCTGCATATCAACATGGGCAGGATAAAAAAGTTTTGTCTTATTTCTGCTTTAATAAAAAGCATTCTTATATTTTATCGCAAAAAAATGGGAAATTGTGATAGATTGTAGGAAATTGTTTTTATATTTGCATCGTTCAAATAAAAAACAGAAGAAGAACAATAATAAAATGACGATATACTATCTCCATACAACCACCACATTAGGGATGGGGCACATGACAACTACAATGTCCACATCCACAACAATGACCCCTCGGGGTTAAGGATAGTATATGTGTTTCTACGTGATACACGCTTACGGACGTAAGCAAAACAAGCTTTTAATTTTATTTTTTTAGTGTAAACAGATACAGTTTCTTTTCGTTGTCATGCTGGGTGAAACAAAAGTAGATTCTTTACCGGACTTGAAATGGCTCGGAGGACAGAATGGCAAAAGAAGCTGGAATAAAAATAGATAATTGCATGAAAGTTATGAAATTCGGCGGGACATCCGTAGGTTCCGTGAACAGCATTTTAAGCGTCAAACAGATAGTAGAGGCAGTTGAAGAGCCCGTAATTGTAGTTGTGTCGGCATTGGGCGGTATAACTGACAAGTTAATCAATACTTCGCAGATGGCTGCCAATGGGGATTCCGCATACGAGAAAGAATACCGTGAAATTGTGAATCGTCACATTGAAATGGTATATACCGTAATTCCGGCAGGTAATGAGCGTACTGTTTTATTGGATAAGGTCAATGAATTGTTGAGTGAACTGAAGGATATTTTTCAGGGAATTTATCTGATAAAAGACTTGTCGTCTAAAACGTCGGCTACTATTGTAAGTTATGGTGAGCGCTTGTCGTCTATTATTGTAGCTTCGTTGATAAAGGGGGCTGTATGGTATGACTCCCGCAACTTCATTAAGACTGAAAAAAAACATGCCAAACATATTCTGGATTCCGAACTGACCACTCGCTTGGTTAAAGAAACTTTCCAGAAATTACCGGAAGTGGCATTGGTTCCCGGATTTATCTCTACTGATAAGAACAGTGGTGAAGTGACCAATTTGGGACGTGGCGGTTCAGATTATACCGCTTCTGTCATAGCTGCGGCACTGAATGCGGATAGCTTGGAAATATGGACGGATGTGGATGGTTTCATGACGGCAGACCCGCGTGTAATCAGTACGGCCTATACCATTAATGAGTTGAGCTATGTGGAAGCAATGGAGCTTTGTAACTTTGGAGCGAAGGTGGTTTATCCGCCGACTATTTATCCGGTATGTCATAAGAATATTCCTATTCTGATTAAGAATACATTCAATCCTCAAGGCGAGGGAACTATCATAAAGCAGGAAGTGAATTCCGGTTCTAAAGCCATTAAAGGTATCTCATCCATCAATGATACGAGTTTGATTACGGTTACCGGTCTGGGAATGGTGGGAGTGATCGGAGTGAATTTCCGGATTTTTAAAGCATTGGCACAAAACGGCATCAGCGTGTTTATGGTATCGCAGGCATCTTCCGAGAACAGTACTTCTATCGGTGTGCGTAATCAAGATGCGGCACTGGCTTGTGAAGTGCTGAATGAGGAATTCTCCAAAGAAATAGAAATGGGGGAAATCAGTCCGGTTGTTGCCGAAATGAATTTGGCTACCATTGCCATTGTCGGTGAGAACATGAAACATACACCGGGCATCGCCGGTAAGCTGTTCGGGACTTTAGGCCGTAACGGCATTAGTGTGATTGCTTGTGCTCAAGGTGCTTCGGAAACCAATATCTCTTTCGTGGTAGAATCCAAGTCACTGCGCAAATCATTGAATGTGATTCATGATTCGTTCTTCCTGTCCGAATATCAGGTGCTGAACCTTTTTATCTGCGGTACAGGTACGGTAGGAGGCAGTTTGATAGAGCAAATCCGTTGTCAGCAACAAAAGTTGATGCAGGAACGCGGTTTGAAGCTGAAAGTGGTAGGTATAGCCGATGGACATCATGCGTTGTTTACCCGTGCAGGCGTAGACCTGTCACATTATAAGGAAGAGTTGGCAGAGAAAGGAATGCCTTCGTCCACCCAGGTGTTGCATGACGAGATTATAGGTATGAATATATTCAACTCTGTGTTTGTGGATTGTACAGCCAGTGC
>ERZ773116.3413-NODE-3413-length-11563-cov-6.618439_pt1 | contig 11563 bp, 10 predicted proteins | sample MGYA00580563_ERZ773116 | MGnify/ENA primary metagenome ERZ773116 (study PRJEB29015, sample SAMEA2737864) | human gut metagenome | biome: human gut; feature: human-associated habitat; material: faeces | place: China | collected 2012 ... | reverse complement strand
AGCCGATGCGTAGGTGGCCGTCTTCATACCCAGAAAACCGGAAAGTCCGGAAAAGAATCCTCCGGTAAGGAAAGCAACCGGTACCCAGGAGTTCTGCACTCCGAAACCGTATGCCATAATGGAGAAAAGGATAACCAGCCCCAGAAATACCCAGCCCACAATCTTGTATTGTTGGCGGAGGTAAGACATAGCACCTTTGCGCACAGCAGCGGCAATCTTAATCATCTGAGGGGTACCCTCACTTTCTTTCATCATCTGACAATGGAAATACCAGGCAAAGTAAAGTGCCAGAACGGAAGCGGCTGGAACCAGCCAAAATAGGATTTGGTCCATAGCATTTATTCATATTAAAAGGTTGAACGAAAGCCTAAAATTATTGATTTGAAGCGAAATATGCAAACAATTAGGCTATTTTATGCACTAGTTCCATTTCTATAAATAATAAAGACCTCTATCTATAAAAAAATAGATGATGTATCCCCCTAAAATGTATCGTTTATTCTTGGGAAACACATCATCTGTTCAGGTCAAATACATCATCTGTTCGATTAAAATAGATGATGTATTTTATTATTCCACCGTTACAGCCGTACCGCAGGCTGTAACCATCAGCATGCTGCCACTACCTCCTACCGTTTCATAATCCAGGTCTACACCAATCACGGCATTGGCACCCATAGCACGGGCATTTTCCTGCATCTCACGCAAAGCTGTCTCCTTAGCTTCGCGTAGCACTTCTTCATAAGAGCCGCTTCTCCCACCTACCACGTCACGGATGCTGGCAAAAAAATCGCGGAATACATTGGCACCGATAATCGTCTCACCGGAAACGATGCCATAATAGCGGGTGATACGTCCACCCTCAATAGTCGGGGTTGTTGTTACTAACATAATTCATTTTTTTAGTTGTTGATATATTAGACGCAAGGAATGGAAGAAAGGTTGCAAAGCTTTGCTTGGGTCAGAACATCCGGCTGACACGAACTATACCTGCCACCAGCGCATCTATCTCCTCCCGGGTATTGTAAAGTCCGAAAGATGCACGCACCGTTCCTTCGATACCAAGACGCTGCATCAATGGTTGGGCACAATGATGTCCCGTGCGTACGGCAATGCCAAGACGGTCGAGCAATGTACCCATATCAAAATGATGGATATCACCTACCAAAAACGATATGACACTACCCTTGTCTTCTGCCTCGCCGAAGATACGCATACCGGGAATCTCTTTCAGCCGTTGCATGGCATACTGGGTCAATTCGTGTTCATAGGCGGCAATCTTGTCCATCCCAACCAGCGAAACGTAGTCCAAAGCTTTGGCAAGTCCGGTAGTACCGATATAATCCGGCGTACCGGCTTCAAACTTGAACGGCAATTCATTGAAGGTAGTCTTTTCAAAAGAGACATGCTGAATCATCTCTCCACCACCCTGATAGGGAGGTATCCTATCCAGCCACTCCTCTTTACCATAAAGCACGCCTACCCCCGTAGGACCATACACCTTGTGCGCGGAGAAAACGAAGAAATCGGCATCCAGATCCTGCACATCTACCGGCATGTGGGGAATGGACTGGGCACCGTCCACAAGCACCGGAACACCCTGCTCATGGGCAAAAGCAATCATCTCCTTGACGGGATTGACCGTGCCCAGCACATTGGAAACATGTGCCACACTGACAATCCTGGTACGTTCGGAGAACAACTGCCTATATTCGTCCAATAAGAGTTCGCCCTTGTCATTCATCGGAATCACTTTGATGGCTATTCCACGCTTGGCGGCAAGCAGCTGCCAGGGAACAATGTTACTATGGTGCTCCATCACAGAAAGAATCACCTCATCCCCCTCCTGCATAAATTCCTCACCAAAGCTGGAGACAAGCAGATTGATACTCTCCGTCGTACCACGGGTAAAGACAATCTCATTCGTACTACGGGCATTGATGAAACGTCGCACCGTCTCACGCGAGGCCTCGTGCAGCTCTGTAGCCTGCTGCGAAAGGAAGTGCACCCCGCGATGCACATTGGCATTCACCGAATAGTATTCGTCCGTAATGGCATCTACTACCTGGCGGGGTTTCTGCGTAGTCGCGCCGTTGTCCAGATAGACCAACGGCTTGCCATATACCTCACGGGAAAGGATAGGGAAATCAGCTCGAAGCCTCTCCCCCAGCCCCTCCCCCGTAGGGAGGGGAGCCAAGATACTACTCTTATTTATATCGTTGTTCATAATGAATCGAAATTATAAGCTATCACTTGCAGATGGCACATCCCTGGCATTTGTTCAGTTCTCCCCGGAAACGCTTCTCTACCAGCAGATGCAGACGGTCCTTCAAAGCATCCAAACGGATGGTGTCGATGACTTCGTTGACAAAAGCGAACATCAGCAGCAGGCGCGCCTCACGCACCGGGATACCACGCTGCCGCATATAGAAGAGAGCGCTTTCATCGAGCTGCCCCACCGTAGCACCATGACTGCACTTCACGTCATCTGCATAAATCTCCAGCTGAGGTTGGGTGTACATATGCGCATCGCGGGTAGCACAAAGATTGCGGTTGGTCTGTTGCGAACTGGTGTGCTGTGCGTCAGGGCGCACTAAAACAAGACCGGCAAAGGCACCTACAGCCTGCTCGTCAAGGACATACTTATAAAGCTCATTGCTGGTACAGTTGGGCACGGCATGGTCGATTGTCGTATGATTGTCCACATGCTGATTCTTGTCTGCAATGGCCATACCGCACAGATTCAGTTCCGCATGTTCACCGGCGAGCGTCACACGGGTTGTATTCCGCGTAGTTCCGTTGTGCAGGGTCATACCATTCAGCAGTACATTGCTATTGGCTTCCTGCCTTACATACATATTGCTGATACGTACCGTACTGGTGTGTGTCTCTTCGAGTTCATAAAAATCGAAAATGGCATTCTCACCGGCAAAGATTTCTATCACCTGCGTTGCCAGGAAGTTCACACTGTCCATTGCATGGTCACATACTAGCAAGCGGGCTTGCGCCCCCTCCTCCAGGATAACCAGCACACGACGATTTATCATAAAATTGACGTCACCACGCAGGATATTCACCAACTGAATAGGTTTCTCTACCACCACATTCTTAGGAACATAAAACAGAACGCCGTCTTGTACAAAAGCAGTGTTGAACGCCGTCACACCATCCTCTGCCGTATCAGCCAGCTTACCGTAGTATTTCCTCACCAATTCAGGATTCTGTTCGGCCACTTCCTTCAGGCTACCGAAGATAACCCCCTCAGGCAGATGGGATTTGGGCAAAGCTCTGCCATAGAAAGCATCGTTCACCACAAAATAAAGAGCAGTGCTCATATTGGGAACATCGCACTTGAACACTTCATAAGGATTCACCGGAATTTCCAACCGGTTCAAGTTCAAGCCATAATCCGGCTCAAAGAACTTGCTGATATCCGTATATTTGTATTTCTCCTCCTTACGGGTGGGAAAGCCCAAGCGCTCAAAGTCAGCAAAAGCAGCGGCACGCGGCGCATTCAGCACCTCGGCACTATGCCGGCATATCATCGCCTCCGTTTGGGAGAAAAGGTCTATGTATTGTTGCTCTACACTCATGTTTTCAGATTATGAGTTTATAATTCACTTGCTTCTTTCTTTATCCAATCGAAGCCACGTGTCTCAATCTCCTTCGCCAATTCCGGTCCACCGGTCTTTACGATACGTCCACCCAGCAGTACATGTACCGTATCGGGTTTGATATAGTCCAACAACCGCTGGTAGTGGGTAATGACCATAGCACTGGTTTCCGCAGTCTTGAGTTTGTTGAAACCGTCGGCCACAATACGCAAAGCATCCACATCCAATCCGGAATCCGTCTCGTCCAAAATAGCAAAAGTCGGTTCCAACATCGCCATCTGGAATATCTCGTTACGCTTCTTTTCACCGCCGCTGAAACCTTCGTTCACGCTACGGTTGGCCAGCTTGTTGTCCAACTCCACAATGGCACGCTTCTCGCGCATCAGCTTCAGGAACTCACTGGCCGACAAAGCCGGCAGATGGCGGTACTTGCGTTGCTCATTCACGGCCGCACGCATGAAGTTTACCATCGAAACACCCGGAATCTCTACCGGAGTCTGGAAAGAAAGGAAAATTCCTTCATGCGCACGGTCTTCAGGGCTCATGGCAAGCAAGTCCTTGCCATTAAAGGTGATGGAGCCGCGTGTCACTTCGTAAGCCGGATGGCCTACCAACACATTACTCAACGTACTTTTACCGGCACCGTTCTGTCCCATCAGTGCATGTACTTCTCCATCACGTATGGTCAAGTTGATGCCTTTCAATATTTCTTTGCCATTGATGCTGGCATGCAGGTCTTTTATCTCTAACATCTTTATATTTACTATTTGACTATTTACAATTTACAATTTAATCACCCCACGCTTCCTTCCAGCGAAATGGCAAGCAATTTCTGCGCTTCTACGGCAAACTCCATCGGCAACTTGTTCAGCACTTCCTTGGCATAACCATTCACAATCAGCCCCACGGCATCTTCCGTAGAGATACCGCGTTGGTTGCAGTAGAATATCTGGTCCTCACTAATCTTACTGGTGGTGGCTTCATGCTCCACGATGGCCGTTTCGTTTCGGATGTCCATGTAAGGGAAAGTGTGCGCACCGCATTTGTCGCCAAGCAGCAAGGAGTCGCACTGGCTGTAATTACGGGCATTATCCGCTTTCTGTGCCACGCGTACCAGACCACGGTAAGAGTTCTCACTCTTACCGGCAGAGATACCTTTGCTCACAATAGTGCTACGGGTATTCTTGCCCAGATGAATCATCTTTGTTCCCGTGTCTGCCTGCTGATGGTTATTGGTTACTGCCACACTATAGAACTCCGCTGTCGAATTGTCGCCGGAAAGGATGCAAGACGGATACTTCCAGGTAATGGCTGAGCCTGTTTCCACTTGTGTCCAAGACAGTTTACTGTCCACCCCTTTACAATGGCCACGCTTCGTCACAAAGTTATAGACACCACCCCGGCCCTCGGCATCACCGGGATACCAGTTCTGCACGGTGCTGTATTTCACTTCTGCACGGTCGTGCACCACAATTTCCACAATGGCCGCGTGCAACTGGTTCTCGTCACGCATCGGAGCCGTACACCCTTCCAGATAGGAAACGTACGAATCATCATCCGCCACAATCAAGGTTCTTTCGAACTGCCCCGTATTGCGGGCATTGATGCGGAAATAGGTGGACAACTCCATCGGACAACGTACCCCCTTCGGGATATAGACAAAAGAGCCGTCGGAGAACACCGCCGAGTTCAGTGCCGCAAAGAAGTTGTCACGATAAGGCACCACCGAACCGAGATATTTCTGTACCAAGTCGGGATGCTCGCGTACAGCCTCGCTGAATGAGCAGAAGATGATTCCTTTCTCCATCAGCGTCTCCTTGAAGGTAGTCTTTACAGACACCGAGTCCATAACGGCATCCACAGCCATACCGCTCAATGCCATCTGCTCTTCCAGCGGAATGCCCAGTTTATTGAAAGTCTTTATCAACTCAGGGTCCACCTCATCCATGCTCTTCGGGCCCTCCTTCTTCTTCGTAGGGTCAGCATAATAGGATATGGCCTGATAATCTATTTCGGGAATGCGGAGATGTGCCCATGTAGGCATCTCCAACGTCAGCCAGTGGCGATATGCCTTCAGGCGGAACTCCAGCAACCATTCCGGTTCTCCCTTCTTCTCAGAGATAAGCCGCACAACATCTTCATTCAGCCCACGCTCAATGATGTCCGTATGCACGTCGGTCGTGAAACCATACTTATACTTTTCCTGAGTGAGTTCCTTTACATATTTATTGGGTTCTTCTTGTTGCATCACTTCTATAATTACAAATTATGAATTACAAAATCACGGCTCACGGTATCAGTCAAAGTCTCCGTTTACAATCTGCTCCGTAACCGCCTTTGCCGCGGGAAAGAATATCCCGGCAAACTCTTCCATAGGATAATATAACACTGATTCTTTCTTTTTTGTTTTGCCAATCAGCGTATTGTCTCCGTCTATAAATTCGATGACACCAATCAGCAGGCTCGTCAACAGGAGGTACTTCAAAGCCCCCAGACCGGCTCCCAACCAATGATTGAGCCAGCCCAGCGAGACGGCCTCCATTGCCCGGGTCAGCAGAGAAGCCACCAGGGAGAAGAGCAAGGGAACAGCCAGCCAGATGAGGACAAATGCCAGTACTTGCGCCACTGTCATAGAGTCTGTCAATGTGGGGCACAGCTTCGCTGCCAACGAGGCATACAAAGCCTTTGCTGCCAGCAGACCGACAATCAGCCCCAGCAGAGAGGCCAATTGCTTCACAAAACCTTTCATGAAGCCAATGATTGCGCCCAAGCCAAAAGCTACCAATATGATGATATCTATAATTGCCATAGATTAATGTGATAATGTGGTAATGTGCCAATATGCTAATGAGCAAATGGCTGATATGCAAAATGTGCCAATTGCCCTGCGGCATTTTCTTTACGCGCAGCCAATTGGCACATTAGCATATTTGCACATTATTCAATTATAATGTTTGCTTCACTTCTATTTCTTCGTAAGATTCGATAATATCGCCCACCTTGATGTCGTTGCAGTTTGTCAGGCTGATACCGCACTCGAAGTTGGTACCTACCTCCTTCACGTCGTCCTTGAAGCGCTTCAAGGCATTGATGGCACCCGTAAAGATTACGATACCGTCGCGTATCAAGCGGGCCTTGTCGCTGCGTTTCACCTTTCCGGTCTTGACCATGGCACCTGCCACCAGTCCCACCTTCGTGATGTTGAACACCTCGCGCACCTCGATGGTTGCTGTAACCTGCTCCTTCAATGTTGGTGCCAGCATACCTTCCATGGCAGCCTTCACCTCTTCGATGGCATCGTAGATGACGGAGTACTTGCGGATATCCACACCCTCCTGCTCTGCCATCTTGGCGGCAGCACCCGAAGGACGTACCTGGAAACCGACGATAATCGCATCCGAAGCGGCAGCCAGCGAGACATCCGATTCGGAAATCTGACCGACACCCTTGTGAATTACGTTTACCTGCACCTGCTCCGTAGACAGCTTGATTAAAGAGTCGCTCAACGCTTCCACAGAACCGTCCACGTCACCCTTCACAATCACGTTCAGCTCATGGAAGTCACCCAGCGCCAGACGGCGGCCCACTTCGTCGAGCGTCAGCATCTTCTGCGTACGCAGACCTTGTTCACGCTGCAATTGTTCGCGCTTGTTGGCAATCTCGCGTGCTTCCTGCTCCGTCTCGATTACGTGGAACGTGTCGCCAGCAGCAGGCGCACCGTTCAAGCCCAATATCAGGGCAGGTGTAGAAGGACCAGCCTCCTGCATGCGTTGGTTACGCTCATTGAACATAGCCTTCACCTTACCGTAGCTGGTACCCGCCAGCACGATGTCGCCCATTTTCAAGGTACCGTTGGAAACGAGTACCGTAGCCACATAGCCACGACCCTTATCCAATGAGGACTCGATGATGGAACCGGTAGCACGGCGGTTCGGGTTTGCTTTCAGCTCCAGCATTTCCGCTTCGAGCAACACTTTCTCCATCAGCTCGGGTACACCGATACCCTTTTTGGCAGAGATATCTTGCGACTGATACTTACCGCCCCACTCTTCCACCAGGAAGTTCATGGCAGCCAGCTCTTCCTTAATCTTGTCGGGGTTGGCAGTCGGTTTATCAATCTTATTGATTGCAAATACGATGGGAACACCCGCAGCCATGGCATGGTTGATGGCTTCCTTTGTCTGCGGCATCACGTTGTCGTCAGCAGCCACAATGATGATGGCAATATCCGTAGCTTTGGCACCACGGGCACGCATGGCGGTAAACGCCTCGTGACCCGGAGTATCGAGGAATGTAATCTTACGTCCGTCGTCCAGCGACACGTGGTAGGCACCGATGTGCTGTGTGATACCACCCGCTTCACCGGCAATCACATTCGCCTTACGGATATAGTCGAGCAATGAAGTCTTACCGTGGTCTACGTGACCCATCACCGTTACAATCGGAGCGCGAGGTTCCAAATCTTCCTCATCATCCTCTTCCTCTACGATGGCCTGCGCCACTTCTGCACTTACATATTCTGTCTTGAAGCCGAATTCCTCAGCCACCAAGTTGATGGTCTCGGCATCCAGACGCTGGTTGATGGATACCATCATACCAATACTCATACAAGTGGCAATGACCTGAGTAACTGAAACATCCATCATGCTTGCCAACTCATTGGCCGTCACGAATTCCGTAATCTTCAGTACCTTGCTTTCTGCCATCTCCATGTCTTCCAATTCCTGCATACGGCTGGAAGCCATGTCACGTTTCTCCTTACGATACTTGGCACCTTTGTTCTTTCCTTTGGAAGTGAGGCGTGCCAAAGTTTCCTTTACCTGCTTTGCTACATCTTCCTCGCTAACCTCCTGCTTGATGACCGGCTTCTTGAAGCGGTCCTTATTGCGGTTGCGGTTATTATTGGCATTGTTTCCACCAGGCTGGTTTCCACCTTGCGGGCGGCCCCCCTGACCTTGCTGGGCACCTGCGTGTCCACGATCGTTGCCACCACGCTGGAAGTTGGAAGCATTGTTGATGTCCACTTTCTCCTTATTGATACGGACACGTTTCTTTTTGCCATTGGCATCGCCGGCAGCGGTATCCTTCAGCTTGCTATCATCACGGCGGATTTCCTTGATGATAGCTTCCTTCATCTGCTTCTTCTGATCCTGGCGAATCTTTTCCTTCTCTTCACGCTCCTTGCGTTTCTCCTCTTTCGATTTCTTCTTCGGACGTGTGGACTGGTTCAAGGCAGCCAGGTCTATCTGTCCGATGACATTAATCTTCGAAACAAACTCAGGCTGATGTATCTTGAAGATTTCTTCCCCTTCTTCTTTCCCCTCTTTTTCAACCGGTGCTTCTTCAGCCGCCGGTGCGGGAGCAGGCGCTTCTATCATTTCTTCCTTTTTAGATTCTTGTTGAGCCTCTGACACCGGAGCAGGCTCTTCCTTGACAACGGGTTGGGGCTGCGGTTCCGAAACGGACTGCAGTTCGGGTTCAGATGCCGGCTGTATCTCCGGTTGAGGAGCTGGTTCCGGTTTCGGCGTTTCTACAACTGCCGGTTCCTCCACCTTTTTCTCTTCTATCGCTTTTTCCGTTTCTTTCTCTTTTTCTTGAGCTGGAGCAGGTCTACGGTTCAGTTTGTCCAAATCAATCTTGCCTACCGGCTTGAACTTCGGACGTGCGTCTTCCGGAACAACCGTCTTAATCTCCTCGGGCTTCGCTTTCTCCTGCGTTTCCTTATAGCCGTCAATAGACACGGACGCCTTGTTGCGGTCCTTGCTCTGACGTTCCTGGCTGAAACGCTCCGACTTTATCTTAAGGTCCTTATCTGTACTAAACTCCTTTTTGAGCAGTTCGAACTGTTCATCCGTAATTTTTGTGTTCGGATTTGCCTCAACGGTAAATCCCTTCTTTTGCAGGAACTCGACAGCCGTCGTAATTCCTACATTTAAATCTCTTGTTACTTTGTTTAACCTTATCGTCATACTAATTTAATGAATTAATGTGCCAATATGCTAATGTGCTAATTGGCTGAGAAAAAAGGAGTGTGCACTTCATCCGATATGCTATCTGCATTGGCACATTAGCATATTACCCACATTACCACATTACTGCTCCTCCTCTTCAAACTCCTGTTTCAAAATGCGCAATACCTCGTCCACCGTCTCTTCTTCGAGGTCCGTCTTCTCAATCAACATCTCACGGGGAGCGTTCAACACAGCCTTAGCCGTATCGATACCGATAGCCTTGATGGCATCGATAACCCAACCGTCTATTTCATCACGGAATTCGTCCAAGTAGATGTCTTCATCCTCTATGGCCTCATCCAACTCACGGAACACGTCGATGGTGTACTCAGTCAACATACTGGCAAGCTTGATATTCAAACCGCCTTTACCGATAGCCAGCGACACCTCTTCGGGTTTCAAGAACACTTCAGCCTTGCGTTCTTCCTCGTTCAAGCGGATGGAAGAAATTTTGGCAGGGCTCAAGGCACGCTGTATAAACAACTGGATATTGGACGTATAGTTGATAACGTCGATATTCTCGTTGCGAAGCTCGCGGACAATACCATGAATACGGCTACCCTTCACACCCACGCAAGCACCTACCGGATCGATACGGTCATCGTAGCTCTCAACGGCAATCTTGGCACGCTCGCCGGGGATACGGGCAATCTTCTTGATGGTAATCAGTCCGTCATTGATTTCGGGTACTTCCATTTCGAACAGACGTTGCAGGAAGACGGGCGACGTACGGCTCAGGATAATCTTCGGATTATTATTCTTGTTGTCCACACGTGCCACTACGGCGCGAGCTGTCTCGCCCTTGCGGTAGAAGTCACTCGGTATCTGTTCGGTCTTGGGCAGCAACAGTTCGTTGCCTTCATCATCGAGCAGCAGCATCTCCTTCTTCCAAATCTGGTAGACTTCCGCATTGATGATGGTACCCACCTTATCAATGTATTTGTTGTAAATACTATCTTTCTCCAGTTCCAATATCTTGGAGGCCAACGTCTGGCGCAAGTTCAAGATGGCACGGCGACCGAAGTTCGCGAAAATAACTTCATCCGTCACTTCCTCGCCCACCTCATAAGAAGCATCAATCTTTTGTGCTTCGGACAATGCAATCTGCAGGTTCGGGTTTTCCAAATCCTCGTCTGCCACTACCTCACGGTTACGCCATATTTCGAAATCACCCTTGTCCGGGTTTACAATTACGTCGTAATTCTCATCGGTACCGAACATTTTCGCAATCACACTACGGAACGACTCCTCGAGTACGCTTACCATCGTGGTTCTGTCGATATTCTTCAGTTCCTTAAATTCCGAAAATGTATCTATCAAGCTGACAGTTTCTACTTTTTTGGCCATAGTCTTATTTAAAACTGATTAAGTATTTAGTGTATTTTATCTCTTCATACGTAAAGGTCAAGACCTCGTCCACCAGCTTGGGACGCTTGGCACCTTCCTCTTTCACTTTCTTCTGAATGGTCACGACGAAATGCTGTTCGTCGGCTTCCTTCAACACGCCGCTGAGCTTGCGGCCGTCCTTTGTCAGCACTTCCACTTCCTTGCCGATGTGGTTAATGTACTGCTGCAGTACCTTGAAGGGCTGTCCGATGCCGGCCGAACCGACTTCCAACTCATAATCCTCATCCTCACGGTTCAACTTGGACTCGATGTAGCGGCTCAGCTCTACGCAGTCCTCAATCCAAACACCTTCTTTGTGGTCTATTTCCACCAAAATCTTGTCATCCGGGCTGATTGTCACCTCCACAAGGAAGTAGTCCTTTCCTGCCAGCCACTCGTCAACAATCTGACAAACAGTTTTCTTTTCTATCATAGATTAACCATTAGGAACAAAAAAGAGGAGCTTAATCGCCCCTCCACCTTTCATCCGTTTTCGCTTGCAAAGATATAAATAATCTGTTCGACTACAAAATATTAGAGAAAAAAAGATTG
>ERZ773116.3410-NODE-3410-length-11574-cov-4.505079_pt1 | contig 11574 bp, 9 predicted proteins | sample MGYA00580563_ERZ773116 | MGnify/ENA primary metagenome ERZ773116 (study PRJEB29015, sample SAMEA2737864) | human gut metagenome | biome: human gut; feature: human-associated habitat; material: faeces | place: China | collected 2012 ... | reverse complement strand
TCCTCGGCTTCGAGCAGACCTTCAAGGATGCTCTGACCTGCCTGCCCATCGGCGGCGCTAAGGGCGGCTCCGACTTCTCCCCCATCGGCAAGTCCGACGGCGAAGTCATGCGTTTCTGCCAGGCCTTCATGACCGAGCTGCACCGCCACATCGGTGCCACCATCGACGTGCCCGCCGGTGACATCGGCGTGGGCGGCCGTGAAGTGGGCTACATGTTCGGCCAGTTCAAGCGCCTGACCCGCAGCTATGAAGGCGTGCTGACCGGCAAGAACCTGCTCTTCGGCGGTTCCCTGGCCCGTACGGAAGCCACCGGTTACGGCGCTGTGTATTTTGCCCAGAACATGCTGGAAGACCGCGGCGAAAACCTGGAAGGCAAGGTCTGCGCCGTTTCCGGTGCCGGCAACGTGGCTACCTACTGCTGCGAAAAGCTGCTCCAGCTGGGCGCCAGGCCCGTCACCGTGTCCGACTCCCGCGGCATGATCTATGATCCCGAAGGCATCAAGGTCGATGTGCTCAAGCAGGTGAAGGAAGTGGAACGCGCTTCCCTGACCCGCTACGCCGAACTGGTGCCCACCGCCAAGCACACCCCGGTGGCCGAATACCCCGAAGGCCGCAATGCCGTGTGGTCCGTGCCCTGCTTTGCCGCCTTCCCCTGCGCCACCCAGAACGAACTGAACCTGGCCGACGCCAAGACCCTGCTGGCCAACGGCTGCAAGTGCGTGGCCGAAGGCGCCAACATGCCTTCCACCCTGGACGCCGTGCACGCCTTCCTGGAAGCCGGCATCGCCTACGGCCCGGCCAAGGCTGCCAACGCCGGCGGCGTGGCCACCAGCCAGCTGGAAATGCAGCAGAATGCCGGCATGCAGAGCTGGACCTTCGAGACCGTCGACGGCAAGCTGAAGGACATCATGGGCAATATCTACAAGAACGCTGCCGCGACCGCCAAGGAATTCGGCCAGCCCGGCAACCTGGTGCTGGGTGCCAACATCGCCGGCTTCCGCAAGGTGGCCGATGCCATGATCGCTCAGGGCGTCTGCTAGACCTGTTTCCCGACTCTCATGAAAAAAGCCCGGCATGGCCGGGCTTTTTTCATGGCTCTCCTCCGCAGCCGCCGCAGCCGTACGGGCGTCCCGGCCTACCAGTCCTCGTTATGGACGCGCCCGGCGCGGAAACGCTCCACGGCCTTGAATTCCTGGTCCGTATGCCCAAGGACGATCAGGCTCAGGGGCCGGACACTTTCCGGCATATGAAAGATCTCGCGGAACGACCGGGCCCTGTCCTCGACGGGGTGCAGGCCGCACCAGACCGTGCCGATGTTCAGGGCACGCGCCGCCAGCATGAAATTCTGCGTGGCCGCCGAACAGTCCTGGACCCAGAAGCCGGGGGTCTTCTCTTCGTTCAGGTCGGCGCAGATGATGACGGCTGCGGCCGCCCCTGCCGCCATCTTGGCATAAGGATGGACCTCCGCCACCCTGCGCAGCATCTCGCGGTCACGGATCACGACGAAATGCCAGGGCTGGCGGTTGTTGGCGCTGGGGGCGCACATGGCAGCCTCCAGCATGCGGTCCATGTCTTCCTGGCTGACGGGTTCCTCAGTGAAGGAACGGATGCTGCGCCGGGTCCTGATGGCTTCAAACACGTCCATAAGTACTCCCTTGCGGCTTTGGCCGCCTTTTTTTATGATGGCTCCCTTGCAAACGGCATGCCCAGCCGGTCCGGGAGCGACGCATGCCGTGCGGGTTCGCACCTGCACCGGAGGTACACATGCATTTTGAACTGCTTGATGAACTGGTCATCATTTTCCTGCTTTCCATCGTTGTCAATCTTGTATGCAACAAGATAAAGCTGACGGCAACCGTGGGATTTCTGCTGACCGGTGTTTTGTGCGGGCCTTCCCTGCTGGGCATCGTGGACAGCCAGTCCATCAGCGACGTGGCGGAACTGGGCGTGGCCATGCTGCTGTTCACCATCGGCATGGAACTGTCCGGCGATGCCCTGAGCCGCCTGAAACGCCCCGTGTTCCTTGGGGGCAGCCTGCAGATCGGCCTGACGGTCCTGGCCGTAGCCGGGCTCACCACCTTGCTGGACGGTACCAGCCTGCCCAGCGGCATCTTCTGGGGCTGTCTCGTGGCCCTGTCCTCTTCGGCCATCGTCCTGCAGATCTTCCAGCAAAAAGGCATCACCAGCACGCCGACGGGGCGCCTGTCCCTGGCCATCCTCGTTTTTCAGGACATCATGGTCGCGCCCATGATGCTCTGTGTGCCCCTGCTGTCCGGGCATTTCCACATGGCTCCCCTGGACATGCTGCTTTCGGTGCTGAAGGTAGGGGGCATCCTCGGGGCCGTGCTGCTGGCCGCGCATCTGGGCCTCAACCGTTTCATGGAAGCGGTCATGCGCACCCGTTCGCGCGAGCTGCTCTTCCTTTCCACGCTGGGAACCTGTTTCGGCATGGCCCTGCTGACCCACAGCCTGGGCCTTTCCCTTTCGCTGGGGGCCTTCCTGGCGGGCCTCATGCTGGCCCGCTCCCAGTACAGCATGAGCGTCATCTCGGGCATCATGCCCTACCGTGACGTGTTCATGAGCCTGTTCTTCATCTCCGTGGGCATGATGCTGGACCTGTCCTTCTTCCTCCAGCACGTCTGGGCCATCCTGTTCAATACCCTGCTGTTCATCCTGATCAAGAGCCTGCTGACCATGCCCGCCGTCCTGGTGCAGGGCTACCCGCTGCGCACGGCCATCCAGACGTCCCTCAGCCTCGCGCAGGTCGGGGAATTTTCCTTCGTGCTGGCCGCCTCCGGTCTGGCCGCCGGCCTGCTCAACGATATCGGCTACCAGTCCTTCCTGGCCCTGAGCGTCATCACCATGATGCTCACGCCCTTCCTCATCAACCTGGCTCCCCGCGCCGCTGCCCTGCTGACCAGAGGACGCGGCAAGGAAGCCGCCAGCCTGGAAGACGAACAGCAGAAGACAAGCAGCCTCAAGGATCATCTCATCATCGTGGGCTTCGGCATCAGCGGCAAGCATCTGGCCCAGGTGGCCAAGGAGTCCGGCATCCCCTACATCATCCTGGAGATGAACCCCGAGACCGTGAGCCGCTACAAGAACAAGGAGCCCATATCGCACGGGGATGCCTCACAGCCCGTCATCCTTGAGCATCTGGGAGTCTATACGGCCCGGGTCCTGGCCATCATCATTTCCGACCCGGCGGCCGTGCGCGCCATCACCCTGGAAGCCCGGCGCATGAACCCCGACCTCTATATCGTGGCCCGCACCCGGTTCATCACCGAGGTCGCCCCGCTGCGCCGCCTGGGAGCCAATGTGGTCATCGCCGAGGAGTTCGAGACCTCCATCGAGGTGTTCAACCAGGTGCTGACCCAGTATCTGGTGCCCCGTCAGGACATCGACGCCTTCTCCGCCCGCCTGCGCCAGCAGAACTACCGCATGATCCGGCGCATGAGCAGTGCCGCGGACAGTCTGGAAAGCGTTGCCAGCCGTCTGCCCGAGATGGGCGTGCAGACCATGCGCCTGGAAGCGGGCTCGCCCCTGTGCGGGCTCAGCCTTGCACAGAGCAATCTGCGCCGGGAACATGCCGTGACCGTGGTGGCCGTGGCCCGCGGCGAGCAGGACGTGATAGCTTCCCCGCCCGCCGACTTCGTCATGGAGGCCGGCGACTTGCTCTACCTGTTCGGCAAAACGGACAAGCTCTTTGCCGTCAAGCCGGTCATCTGTGCGGCACCCGCCGATCCCGGCGCTGCGGGCGCACAGAAAGTTCCCCAGGCCTGATGCCGCGGCAGGGACAAAAGTTTCCGCCATGTCCGGGCCCAGGCTTGCACTTGTCCCTGTCAGCCCGTATATTCGATTTTCCGCCGGCTGTGCCGGGACAATCCCTTATGGAGGGCATGGATGCTTTCTTTCACCGCCATCCGGGACGTACTCCAGCGATCCCGCAGCATCGCCATCGTTGGCGCCAAGGACAGGGCCGGCCAGCCCGTGGACAGGGTGGGACGCTACCTGATGGACAAGGGCTACACCATCTTCCCGGTACATCCCGTGCGCAAGACCGTCTGGGGCCTGACGGCCTATCCCGATCTGGCGTCCCTGCCCCGGCCGGTGGACATCATCGACCTTTTCCGCGCTCCCCGGTACTGTCCCGCCCATGCGCAGGAGGTGCTGGCCCTGCCCTGGAAGCCTCGCTGCTTCTGGATGCAGGAAGGCATCCGCTCCACCGAGGCACGGGCCCTGCTGGAACCCGAGCATATCCTTGTGGTGGAAGATCTCTGCATCATGGTCGAGCACACCCGCCTGCTTCCTTCGCCAAAACAATTCTGAGGATATCGAAATGAGCCAAGAAACCCAGGCCTTTTCCTGCAAGATGTGCGGCCACTGCTGCAAGGGAAAAGGCGGCATCGTCGTCAGCCCGTCAGACCTGAAGCGGCTCTGTGCCACCCTCCACATGGAGGCGGAAGAGGTGATACGCCGGTTCGGGGAATATGCGGGGAGCAAGCTCAAGATCCGCGTGGGCGAGGACGGCTACTGCATCTTCTTCCGGGAAGGCAAAGGCTGCATCGTCCATGAAGGCAAACCGTCCATCTGCAAAGCCTGGCCCTTTTTCCGGGGCAACATAGAAGATCCCGTCAGCCTGCATCTGGCCAAGGAGTTTTGCCCCGGCATCCCCAAAGAGATCAGTCATGCCGACTTTGCCGCCCAGGGAAGACGGTACCTGCTGGAGAACGGCCTGCTGGCCAATGACGGCAGCTGTGAGGCCAATGCCCTGATCCTGGACAAATAAGCGCCCTGGACCTGACTCAGACTGCAGCAGCCCGGAAGAGCATCTTCCGGGCTGTTTTTCATGATCCGGGCCGCTGTTCCGCCGCTTTTGCCGCATCCAGATCCGCCTGCATGCGCTCTGCCTGCAACTGCCGCACACGGCGCAAAAAATCGTCGCGATATCCGGCCGCCTGCCCGGGAGACAGCGCTCCATCGCGGAGGCGCCGTTCGACGGCGGACCGCCGTGCTTCGGGAACATGCTCCAGCAGGGCCGTGCGCACGGCAGGTCCGCACGCATGCAACACACCGGCCAGAGCCTCGCCGGACGTTTCCTCCAAAGCTTCTTCCAGCAGGCCGTCCTCCAGTGTCAGGCAGTCCTCGGGACTGTGTACCATCCTGCCCAGCAGTGAAGGCAGGCGTGAAGCCTGCTTCTCCAAAGCCGACAGCAGCTCCGTGCCCGCATCCCTGCCGGCAGCCGCCACGATCTCCGCCGCCACCTGCAGGCCGGGCTGCCAGTCCTGTGCGGATCGTTCCGCAGCCTGCCGGGCGAGCACCCTGTCCATCTCATCCAGTATGTCCGCATCCACCGGGGCCAGGCCGCCGATATGTTCCAGCAGCAGGGAACGCATGTCCGTCGGCAGGCGCATGAGCAGACCCGCCGCCTGGGATGCGGAAAGGTGGCCAAGAATCAGCGCCAGTGTCTGGGGATGCTCCTGCCGCAACAGCTGATAGAGCTGCCCCGGGCGCATCCGCTCCAACGTTTCGAACGGACGCACAGCCTTCTCCGGGGCCCAGCCGCGCATGGCCTCCCGGGCCTCACGCTCTCCCAGACAATAGGCCAGCAGGCGCCCGGCCAGCTCCCTGTCCGCACCGATACCGCCAGCCTGCATCTCAAGGAATACACGGGCTTCCCTCAGGGTGGCCCGCACACCGCTTTCAGGTATATGCGGCAGGCAGGCCATGGCCGTCGTGATCCGGGTCACCTCCTGCCGCTGCATGCCGCCCAGCATGGCTGCGGCCACCTCCTCGCCCACGTCCAGCAGGAAGACGGCACAGCGCTGGCTGCCTGTCAGTTGCGGCCCCTGCCCTCCCGCTGGCCCTGACGGCCCTTTGGACGCCGCATCTTCCTGTGCCAGCCAGTGCCGCAGCAAGGCCGCCCCGTGCCCGGGATGCTCCCTGACACAGGCTTCCGTCTGCTGGCGTACGCTGCCGTCGTCGCCTGCCTCCCTGCCATCCGCCCCTGTCCCGCCCGGCAGGAAGGTTTCGGACACCCCGGAAGGCGCGGAAGGGCAAGGCCCACGGCGACGCAAGCAAAAGAACGCGACTGCACAGGCCAGAGACAGGACAAGGCAGGCCAGGGCCAGGCCCCGCAGGACAGCCCCGTCCCGCCGGGCAGGCAGGAAACAGACCCGCAGCGTATCGCCCCGCTCTTCTTCCAGCGCGCAGGCCTGCCGCAGCAGGGCCTCAAGATGCGGTCGCACGGCTTCCGGGACCGCATCTTCTTCCAGCAGCACCGAGACCGTACGGCTGGCCCGGCCCTTTCCCGTTTCTGCACCATTCCGGCTGACGAGCACATCTGCCCTGCCGCAGTCCAGCAGGGGGCGCAAGACCCGCAGGGCCTGCCGTTCAAGAGCCAGTTCCTGTTCCCGGAGGGCCGTTTCGTCTGTCTCATCCGCGGGATACAGGCGCCGCCCCTCCGGGTCGAAGACAAGGACATGGCGTTTGTCCGGCCCGTCCGGCACCAGAGCCAGGGCATCCAGCATCCTGTCCAGCGCCGCCGCATCCGGCATGGCCTCCGGCCGGACAGGCTCCAGGACGATGACTGCCCCGGGCTGCCAGCTCCGGGGAGAAAGTTGCACCCGCGCCTGGCGGATGCAGGAAAATTGCTCCAGCTGCCGGGCCAGCAGCGTCTCCCGCTCATGGCGAAGGGCGACCGCCCTTTCATCGGCGGAACACGCGCCCTTTCCCTGCAAGGACAAGCCCCCCAAAAGCACGGCCAGCAGCAGGAAGACGAACGCGGCCACCGCAACGGCGGCCTGCCGGGCACGTCCTGTCGCCCTGTGGCGCTCCTGAATGTTGCTGCTGTCCGACACGGTCAGATTTCCCCCTGGATAGTTGTATCCACACTCAACTAGCAAAGAGGATGCCATTTATAAATAATCATTAATTACAGCATATTGAATATCTTTCTCATAATGACTGCGCGTGAACATTCAAAAAAATGACGCACTCAGCTTCCCGGAACGGCTCCACGCTGTCCGCCTCATCTCCCGGCAGACAGCCGGCGCCGCAGGTACACCATATCACGCAAAAGAACGCCCTCTTCCACGATGGGCCGGGGATAGTTGCGGGTGAAGAACGCAGGGATGCGGTCAAACGGCACAAAACCACAGGCCCGGTAAAATGCCAGCGTCGAGGGGACTTCTCCTGTGCCCAGCTGCAGACTGTGGCAGGACGAGGCATAGCGCGCACAGACAAACTCTATCAACGCCTTGCCGTAACCGCGTCTGCGCCAGGCGGCTGCCACGGCCAGGTTCTTGATCTCCGCCACGCCCCCGCTCTCCCGGGTCACGACGCAAAGCCCCCGGGCATCCGGGTCATGGAGGACGAACAGCTCCCCGCGCTCCAGATAACGGTCTATCATGGCCTCGCTCTCATCCCCTACGAGCAAGAGCGGCAACCAGATTTTTTTATGACTGCGGACATGGACGATATCCATCTCTCCTCCCGGATCCCTGTCTTTCCTTACGGTCGCGCGGCCTCGCCCATCCGCCCGTGTCCCGTTCGCCATCCTTCCGCCATAAAAAAAGGAGGCCATCCGTCCAAGGGGGCCTCCTCTCCGTGCCGTCCGGCAACCGTCACAATTTCATCTGGCCGTCCGTGACCCCCAGGCCGCGAAGGCGCAGATAGATCTCCGCGCAGGCCCGGGCATCGGAGCCGGCGTGATGGTGGTCCAGCGGGATGCCGAAGTAGTCACAGACGCTGTCCAGCGCCCGCGACGCCAGCGGCAGGCTGCGGCGTGCCCCTTTGAGCGTGCACAAAAAAGGCAGCTGCGGCTGTACAAGCCCCAGAGCCTGGCAGGACGCATGCAGCACCCTGCGGTCGAAGCCGGCATTGTGGGCCAGAAGGGCCTGCGCGCCTTCCATAAAAGCAGCGAGTTGCGGCCACAGTTCCGTGAAGGTCGGGGCATCCTTCAGCAGGGGCCAGGTCAGGCCGTGCACATGGGTGAACAGAACACGGGAGGACGGCGGACGGATCAGGCTGTAAAAGCGGTCCGTCACCACACCGCCCTCGATGCGGCAAAGGCCCACAGCGCAGGCGCTGTGGGCCGCATAGCCGGAAGTTTCAAAATCAAGGGCCACATACCGGCCTGTCATCATACGGGGCTACTCCTTGCCCTCCGCCGCGCTGCGGGCAGCCTCGGCGATGCGGTCGGCGATGTAGGCACGCATGGCGTCATCATCTTCATCCAGATTGAAGCAGCAGGCATCCTCGCCCATGAGCCCGGCCGGCACATAGTCGCCCAGCTCGTCAGGATCCTGGATCATGTCGGCATAAAAGCAGACCGACAGCCAGCGGCTTTCCGGTTCGTCATCCACCACATCCACCAGAACGAACAGCTCTCGCCGTTTCTGGGCGGCATTGCGCGCACGCAGCGAATAGCTGACGCCCGGGCGGGCCTTGAACTCCAGCGAAACGTTCTCCAGGCCCGCCAGATAGTCACGATATGCCAGGAAGGCCGCGCGGGCATTCAGGGGATCGCTCTGCCAGGCCTGCACCAGTTCTTCAACGCCCTTGCTCCAGTCAGCGGACATATGAACACTCCTTTGTCTGCTCTTTGCCACGGCGCACCGCATGCGGACGAAACGGCCCCGTCGTGAGTCCGGGCATCTCCTTTTCGTGCACAGTCCGACCATGTGGCTGCGCACGCGTCCTTGCTCTGCGGACCGCATGTCCGCCGGATCAGGGAATGCCCCATCGTGGGGATAATGCCCGTGCTCCGCAGCCTTTGTCAAGGCAGGGGAAGTCCCCTCTCCCTGCAGACAGTCTGCCGGGGCGGCATCTTCCGGTCTCGCTGTCCGGCATGCCCGCGGCCTGCAGGCGAACGGGGATGGACGGGATTGTCATCCCAGACCGCTGCGGGATGGCCGCGCAAGCGGCCCTGCGCTCCATACAGCCCCCGCCGGGCTCCTTGTGCCATGACCGCCGCAGAAAGCCCAAAAAAGGAGGGGCTCCAGAAAGCCCCTCCCGCATGACGGCGGCCGTTATCCGCCGCCGGACGTTCAGCCTGTACGGGTCTAGTCCCAGACCACCAGCCCGATCTGGTAGGCTGCTACGGAGACGGCAAAGGCCAGCAGCGTATTGAAGACCATGCTGAAGATCAGCCAGCGCCAGCCCCCGGCCTCACGCTGGATGACCACCAGGGAGACGAAGCAGGGCGAATACAGCAGCACGAAGAGCATCAGGGAAAGGGCCGTGGCCTTGTTCCAGTTGGGGTTGCTCCGCAAAAGCTGGCCCAGGTTCTGGGCATCTTCGGGATCCACATCACCAAGGGAGTACGCCGTGCCCATGGTGGAGACAACAGCTTCCTTGGCGGCCACACCGGCCAGCAGGGCGATGTCCGTACGCCATTCAAAACCGGCGGGCAGGGTCAGGGGCTCGATGGCCTTGCCCAGGCGACCGGCATAGCTGTAAGCCAGCTCGGCGGCGCCTTTCTCTTCTTCCAGCCTGGTGATCTGCTCTTCCAGGGCAGCGCGGCCTTCGTCTTCGTCAGGCAGGGCGTCCAGCTGGGCCGTGAGCTGCTCGATCCGCGTGTCGAACCTGGCCGAATCGGCTTCATCCAGCTTGGGATAGGTCAGACCGGCCCAGATGATGATGGAGATGGCCAGGATCACGGTACCGGCCTTTTTCACATACATCCAGGTACGTTCCCAACAGTGCATGAGCACGCTGAACAGGGTGGGCAGACGGTAGGGCGGCAGTTCCATGACGAAGGGGGTCGCCTCGCCCTTGATGATGGTGGAACGCAGCAGGCGGGCCACCAGCAGGGCAAAGACCCAGCCCGACAGCATGACCAGCATCATCACCGTCGGGGCCTGATCGCCAAAGAATGCCGCGGCCAGCAGCAGGAACACGGGCAGCTTGGCGCCGCAGCTCATGTACGGCAGGGTCAGCAGGGTCGCCAGTTTTTCCTTGGGGCTGCGCAGGGTACGCGTGGCCATGGCGCCAGGGATGGCGCAGCCGCCCGCGATACCGCCCGCGATGATATAGGGCATGACAGAGGCGCCGTGCAGGCCGAAAGCGCGGAAGATGCGGTCCATCATATAGGCGATGCGCGCCATGTAGCCGCTGTCCTCCACCAGCTCCAGCCGCCGCAGGGCGGCTACGGCGTCCAACAGGCCGGAGCCGCACAGGCTGCGGGCCGTGCCGCCGCCGATGACGTGACAGCGCAGGGCATTGTTTTCCACAGTCACGGCGTCAATGGCGCCGGTGACGGCGGCGCTGCCGCAGGAGATGCCCACGCCCTCAAAGGCGGGACCCGCCGCCGTGGCGCAGCAGTGGATGGTGCCGCCGGACAGCAGCGCCATCTCGCCGTTGGTGCCCACATCCGCCAGCAGAGCGGGGCCCTCTGCCTGCAAAGCGCCGCAGGCCAGCAGTCCGCAGGTGATGTCCGCGCCCACGTAGGCCGACAGGCAGGGAGGCAGGTACACCTGACAGTCCGCGCCCCAGTCAAGGCCCAGCTCCCGCGCGGGGACAGATTCGCCGAACAGATGCCGCGCCTGAAAGGGTGCAAGGGCAATGTCGCGGACATCGTAGCCCCGCAGCAGGTACAGCATGGCGGTGTTGCCGGTGATGACCGCGCCGCCCACATCGGACACGGGGCGGCCTGCCTGTCGGCACAGCTGATAGGCCAGGTCGCTGAGACACCGGACAATGCAGGCGCGCAGGGCGTCGCCCTGACCCGCCAGCGAGGCGTCCAGACGGGACACCACGTCCGCGCCGAACCGCTCCTGCGGGTTTTTGCAGGAGGTCACGCCCAAGCGGCAGCGGCGGTCCAGATCCCACAGGTAAGCGGCCACGGTAGTGGTGCCGATGTCCACGCAGATGCCCAGAGCGGCGGCCCACGGGTCCCATTCCAGCCGGTGCAGGGAGCCGCCGGTCTCCACCAGCAGACCGTCCTCCCGCGGAAGGGTCAGCTCCGCGTCGGGGCCGCAGATCCGGGCAAGGCAGGCAAGGCGCATACCCAGGGCCAGCTCCCGGGGTGGCAGCTGGGCCAGTTCCTCCGGCGCGGCGGGGGACAGGTCGCCGTGGGCCAGCACGCGGCACTTGCCGCAGCGGCCCTGCCCGCCGCAGGGATAGTCGGGGTACAGCCCCGCCTGGGCCAGCAGGCGGGCGGCGGGGATATTCTCACCGGTCCAGGCCAGCTCCGTCACGGTATCGCCGCTTCTGATGCGGATCATGGGCGGTCAGCTCCTCTCGTTTGCCGCCGTATCACGGCAGTCTCATATACAGCAGCAGCAGCACGGGGTCGGCTCTGTCACCGAATTCATGGACGGTTATGGATCGTTCCTCTTATCACGGGATGTCCGGTTTTGCCCCTATCCTACCACGGCGGCGGGAAAAACACAAGTGCCCCGCCACCGGCGGGACGCTCAGCGGGTCCTTTACAGGGGAGATGGGCGATGCCTGTAAAAAAAGAGCCCGAGTGCGGTACACTCGGACTCTTTTTGTTTCGCTGCGATTACTGCGCGTCCTTGATGGCAGCCTGTGCGGCGGCCAGACGGGCGATGGGCACACGGAAGGGGG
>ERZ773116.3407-NODE-3407-length-11577-cov-6.736764_pt1 | contig 11577 bp, 10 predicted proteins | sample MGYA00580563_ERZ773116 | MGnify/ENA primary metagenome ERZ773116 (study PRJEB29015, sample SAMEA2737864) | human gut metagenome | biome: human gut; feature: human-associated habitat; material: faeces | place: China | collected 2012 ... | reverse complement strand
CGGGGCCCTGACCGCGCCCGCCGTGCGGTGGCGATGCCCGGCCCGGAAGCGCGCCCCCGTTGACAGGATGGCGGAGCGGCCCTACCTTTAGGCACAACTGAACATAACGCCGTCCCGTACGGCACAAGCCAAGGAATTGACATGCCTCTGTGCAGCACTGAAGAAGCCATTGCCGAGATCCGGCAGGGCAAAATGATCATTCTTGTGGACGATGAGGACAGGGAGAACGAAGGCGACCTCACCATGGCCGCCGAATTCGTGACCCCTGAAGCCATCAATTTCATGGCCAAGTTCGGCCGTGGCCTCATCTGCCTGCCCATGTCCGGCGAAATGGCCGACAAGCTGCAACTGCCCCTCATGGCCAAGCATAACGGCTCCCGTTTCGGCACCAACTTCACGGTGTCCATCGAGGCCCGCGAAGGCATCAGCACCGGCATCTCCGCCGCCGACCGCGCCACCACCATCAAGGCCGCCGTGGCCGACGGCGCCCGTCCCGACGACCTGGTGTCCCCCGGCCATGTCTTCCCCCTGCGTGCCCGTACCGACGGCGTGCTGGCCCGCGCCGGCCAGACCGAAGGCAGCGTGGACCTGGCCCGCCTGGCCGGTCTCAAGCCCGCCGCCGTCATCTGCGAGATCATGAAGGACGACGGCACCATGGCCCGCATGCCCGACCTGGAGGTCTTTGCCGCCGAACACGGCCTGAAGATCGCCTCCGTGCGCGACCTCATCTGCTACCGCATGCGTCGCGGCCAGGTGTCCGTCCGGTGCGATGCCAAGGCCCACCTGCCCAGCCTGTACGGCGACTTCACGGTCTACGCCTACGAGAGCGACCGCGAGCCCGGCACCCACCTGGCCCTGGTCAAGGGCGACATCACCACGCCCGAGCCCGTGCTGGTGCGCGTGCACAGCCAGTGCCTCACCGGTGACGCCCTGGGCTCCCTGCGCTGCGACTGCCGCGGCCAGCTGGCCGCCGCCCTGCGCCAGATCGAAAAGGAAGGCCGCGGCGTGCTGCTCTACATGCGCCAGGAAGGCCGCGGCATCGGCCTGGCCAACAAGATCCGCGCCTATGCCCTGCAGGATCAGGGCTACGACACCGTGGAAGCCAACCGCAAGCTGGGCTTCCCCGACGATCTGCGCGACTACGGCACCGGCGCCCAGATCCTCGTGGACCTCGGCATCACCAAGATCCGCCTGCTGACCAACAACCCCAAGAAGATCGTGGGCCTGTCCGGTTACGGCATGGAGATCGTGGAACGTGTGCCCATCGAGATCGAAGCCTGCCCCGAGAACGAATCCTACCTGCGTACCAAGAAGGAAAAGATGGCCCATCTGCTGACGGGCATCCGCTGCCATTAGGCCGCAGGAGCTGATCGCCGCCACGGCGGGGGAGGGGACGCTGTCCTCTTCCCCGCTTTTTTTGCGCCCGGCGCCGTCCCCCTGCCTGCGGAAGGCGCAGCACGACGCCTCGTCGATCCCTTCGCCGGCGCAACCCGTCTCCTGCCTGCGGAAGACGCAGGCCAGGTCCTGCATGGACGGAAGAAGCGGGGCCGGACAGCGGGAAGGACAGGGATGATGGGGGAGGTACGTCCGTCAATACAGATGAATTTCTGTAATCGGTAGATGAAAATTGCGGAATAACAAAAAAAATTTCATAAAAAAATCATTTCACATGATTGATGGAACAATTTTTTATGACAGTACAGAATGATATGAAATGGCCTTTCCGTATCCTGTATCGTTATTCCGGCATTGGTATCGCATGACATGAACAGAAAAAATGGATGCAGTGCACGGCGCCGGAAACGGCGACTGCGTTCCATGCCTCCCCTGCCGGGGGAGTGCGCCCTTTTTTCCTCCCTTGCTCCGGCACGTGGCGCAGCAGCGCCGGCCTTGCCGCCTGTCATGCGGGCCGCCTTCTGGAATGTCCGTTTTCTTCCGGGCGCGGGGGGAGGTGGCGTTCCCTTTTTCGCCGCAGCAGGCTATGCTCCTGCAGTGTCCCGGCAGGAGGAGGGACGGCCGGCGGCTGCGCCCGCCCGTGCCGCGCCCGGGCGCATTCATGCCGTATTTCACAAACCATTTTTTGAGATATTTCTTGTTCGCCCCCGGTGGCTGTGCTATTTTGCCTACCGGACCCGGCATCGCCGGCGGTCTTTTTTCAGGAGCGTCCCATGCAGTCCCTTTCCCTCACGTCCACGGATCCTGCGTTCAACCTCGCTCTTGAAGAATGCCTGCTGCAATGGCTGCCCGCGGACCATCCCGGCCTGTTCCTGCTCTGGCAGAACGCCCCCAGCGTCATCGTGGGGCGCCATCAGGTGACGCTGGACGAGATCGACAGCGACTTCGTCCGGCGGCGCGGCCTGCCCGTCACGGGTGATGGGCAGGAAGTGCCAATCGGGGTCAAAGAAGTAGAATTTCGGCTTGCCATGGCTGCGGCCCTCGCAGACCAGAATGTAGCGGGGCTGGCCGTGGAAGCAGTAAATTTTGTAGTCGGGCAGGTCGTCGCCGTGGCCCAGAAACCGCTCGCAGACGATCTTTTTGGGGATGGGGCGGTACTGCAGCTCCGCAAAGTCCCGCCAGAAATCGTGGCGCAGCCACTTGTTCAGTGTGCGGACGGCGGCCTCCCTGTCCAGCACGGACTTGTCGGGGCAGAGGATGTTGTAGCCGCAGCCGTGGTTGCATTTCAGCACGAAGGCGTGGGGCAGGGCGTCCCAGGGGATGTCCCGGGGGCGGTCCCACGCGCCGTACAGCTCGTTGAGGATGTCGCCGCAGCCGCAGGCCTCCACATAATCGCGGACGGCGTACTTGTCGGCGCACCGGGTCACCAGCGGGTCGCTGCCGTAGCGCCGCAGCTTCAGCCACATCAGCTTTTCGTTGAGCGTCCGGGGTGTGCGGAGGTCCAGCGGGCGGCCGAAGGTGCGGCGGAAGCGCCAGCGGCTGCACAGCACGGGGCTGATGGGCGCCAGCAGGTACATGGCGCGGGTCTCAAGGCGGGTCAGGAAGCTCATAAATCAGAACGTGTGGTGGCAGTTGGCAAAGACCTTCTGGATGTTCTCCGCGCCCAGACGCTCGATGGAGCGGCCCTCGGCCCGCAGGTCGCGGCCCAGTGCGGCGGAGGCGATCTCGATGAGGGCGGTACACACCGGCGTGGGGATGCTCAGGTGCCGGCCCAGAGATTCCAGCATCACCAGACCCTGGGGCACGTCCTCGGAGATGTAGCGGGAGTCCACCACCACGGGGCCCTTAGCGCGGTACGGCGAGGCGGCGTACTCCTCGAACACGGCGCGGGCGTCGATGGAATCGTCCAGGCTGTTGCGGTACTTGCAGGCGTCGAAGTAGTTCAGGCGCTCGTAGCCCAGATGCTCCAGCACGTCCATCTTCTCCTTGTCCAGCTGGTCCAGAATGCGGTAGACGCTGGGGGTCCAGACCTCCCAGTACATGCAGTAGTCGCCCTTTGTCTTTTCGATGCGGGGGATGCTCATCACCGCACCCACCGTGTGGACCATCATGTTGGGGTTATGCAGGGCGGCCTCCACCACGGAGGACAGGTAGACATAGTGGAACTGCATGGACTCCAGCATGTCCCTGACCTTGGGCAGGTTCTCCACGGGGTACACACCCACGGGGTTGCGGACGTTGCGGAAGCCCACCCGCACGAAGCCGGTGTCGTCCACGCGGCAGTCGATGGTGGAGCTCTCGCCCTCGATGATGGTCAGATCCTTGTCGGGGCAGTGTCTCAGGAAGTAGGCGGTGGAGAAGTAGCCCGGGGAGATAAGCACCACCTGGCCCTTCCGCAGCAGCGGCGCGATGCGCTGGATCAGCTGCTCGTGGACGTTGGTCTGGGTGGTGATATAGACCAGGTCCGCCGTGGCGACAGAGGACAGGTCAGTGGTAACGGCGTGGATGCGCGCCGTCTGCTCCTCTCCCTCCTGCCAGAGGGTGATCTCGTTGTTGTGGGCACAAACATAGTTGAACGTCTCGTTGTGCATGGAGTGGGACGTTTTGACCAGCGTTACCTCGTGGCCCTTCAGTGTCAGGTCAGCCGCGTTGGCGCAGCCCATGTTGCCGGCGCCCAGAATCGTGATCTTCATATGGTAGCTCCTCCTTTATACGCTATGGATGCAGGTGCAGCCGCTTGTTCTTGGCGGCGATCTTGTCCTTGAAGTAGTTCTGGATCGTGTCGCCATAGTAGGCGCAGCGGTTCAGATCCTGATATTTATTGATCTCCAGGATGCGGATGCCCTGAGACGAGATGGCCACGTCAAAGCCCAGATACTCCAGCTGGCCGAAGTAATTGCAGATGTCGGTCAGGGTCTGCTTCACCTTGTCCCACTCCGGCAGCTGGCCCTCAATGAGCATGCCGGTATCCGGATGGTTGGGGCAGGATGTGATGACGTGGTTCTTCAGCTGGGTGCCATCGTAGAAGCGGCCGGTGTCCACATCCACCTTGGCAGACACGCCGCCGTACCCCAGGTTATCGGTGAGCTTGGTGGAGCCGGTGCCGATGCGCATGTAGGCGTTGGCGATATAGGGGTCGCAGCCGGTGGGATTCAGGACCATGACGCGGATGGTGTTGACGGAGCCCGGGTAGAGGGGGCGCAGCGCCTCGTGCATGGTCAGGAACTCCGTGACGTTGTAGTAGCGGTCCAGGCTCCGGAGCTTGGTGAGCACCGCATCGCGGTCCACCTCGTCGTGGTTGATGTAGTACTTGCCGTCGGCGTAGGAGAGCTTGCAGAAGCCGTCGCCGTGCTCGCCGGCGCTCTGCTTCAGAGCCAGCGCGCCCTCGTGCTCCAGCAGGGAGACGATGCCCTCAAAGTCGGAGGGGTACTCCGCAGGGCAGTCCTCCATGCGCAGGGCGCAGGAGACGCCATTGCGCTGCATGATGTGGTAGTAGTAGCGGGGCGCCGCGTCCTTGAAGGGTTCAATGACGTGGCGGTAGGTCATCTTGTCGTCGATCCACTTCTGATAGTGATTGTTGATGGGGCACAGCCAGTGGTAGTCGCGGTCGGACAGGAAGTCGCGCCAGTTGTCCTCCGTCAGCTGGTACTGGTCGATGCGGAAGGAGTAATAGCCGCGGCGGTAGCTCCACAGCTTTTGACGCAGGGTGGTGTTGTGGAAGTTCCGCAGGTCATCGAGAACGCCATTGACGTACTCGTGGAGCATATAGTCCCGATAGCCCGGGCGGCAGCACACCTTCTTAAACAGCTTCCAGCCCCGGTCCTGAATGCGCTTCACCGTGACGACGGGGCGGGGATAGCAGCGCTCGTCCCGCTTGCGGCAGAGGTAGTCCATCACCCGCGGGTCGATCGTACCATCGTGCAGCAGGGCGGGTGCGGGGTTGCAGCTCATGACGCACAGGCCCTTGGCGGTGATACGGAAGTGGATGGAGTAGTACTCCAGCTGGGGCATGAACAGGCAAAACTCCCGTATCTGGGCGGACACCAACTGCCACAGGGGCAGCTGCTTGTCGTCGTCGAACACACCGGTGACGGGGTCTGCCTGCACCGTATCGCCATCGCGGTAGACGATGCGCAGGTCCACGATCCGGGGGTCCGTCAGCTGCTCGTTGAGGATGACGGCGCGCAGCTCCGTCATGTCGGCGCCGCAGACCGCCTGCTCCGCGTCCAGAATGTCCACCAGCTCCATGAGCACGTAGTGATGGCGGCGGTTCTGCAGGGTGTACAGCAGGGCCTCCTCCGTCACGGGACGGCGGTTCATGATATAGTTCACGCCATCATAGGTCAGGCGGAAAAACGGCGCACCGGCGTGGTAGGAGGCGGGGCGGAACAGCAGGCGGCCCTTCTCCCGCAGCAGGCGCAGCAGCTCTCGGGCATCGCCGCCGGCATAGCCCGCGGGACAGTCCGGCATCCGGACGATCACGGTCTTGTCATCGCGGCGCAGCACGTGGTAATACATCTCCGGCAGGTACTGCGTCACGCCGGTAAGGCAGTAGCGCAGGGAGGGTACGTCCTCGATCCACTTCTTATAGCTGTTATTGACGGAGCCCAGAGAAATATAGTCGCGGTCGGACACGAAATCCCCGCAGTTGGCCTCGGTCAGGCCGTACTGGTCGATGCGGTCATAGAGGAAGCCGTTGCGGTGGGCCCAGCGCATCAGCTGCGGTTCGGCGTAGGGGTTCTCCAGCGTGTCGGCCTTCTTCTGCCTGTTCCATGCCTTCAGCGTACCGGAGGAGTAGCCGCGTTTGCCGTACCAGTACTGGTGATAGGCGAAGTCTCCGACCTTTTTGGCGGGACTCAGCAGCTTTTCGCAGAGCTTGCCGGCCTTGCGGAGGGGACGGTTGACGTATACGTCCTCCTTCACCATCTCCGGAAAGGCGCAGTTGCGGAAAAATGCCTCCCGCAGGGCGGGCAGATCCGCGTCAGGGCAGCGGCGCTTCAGCTTCAGGATGTCCACATAGGTGTCGGATGCCCGGGCGCCTGTGAGCCGCGCATCGGTGCGGCTCATGGCCTGAAGGTACAGCGGGTGCTGCTCCCGCTGGTAGGCGTGCAGCAGCTGGAAAAAGCGGCTGCGCTCCTCCCTGCGGTCCACGCTCTGGCCGGACTGCTTCCGGCGGTAGCGCTCCGCGCAGACCTGAGTGTACGTAGCTTCATTGGGCTCCCGCAGGAATGTCTCGAAGCAGTCGGTATATCGTTCGACGGTGTGTTCCATGTTCTGGTCCCCCTGTGTTATATAGTATTCCCCGGCGCGTATGGCCGGCGTGAAAAGTGTCTGGTTCGTTACCGCAGCTGCGGGCCGTGCTCCTGCCGTCGGGCGCGGAGGTACACCAGCGCCGTCGCCGTGACCGGCGCGCAGGCGTAGATGTGCCACAGCAGCTTTTTGGCCCGCGGCGAGGTGCGGTAGCCCTCCGCCGTTCTGGCCGCCGGCCAGTGGCGCTTAAAGATGCGGTGCATGCAGCGGATGTGCCGGATGCACACCGGCAGCGGGATGGCGCGTGAGGCCGGCAGGAGCCGGCCGGTGCTGGGGATCTCCCGGCAGACGAAGAAGTCGCCGTCGGGGTGGGCGGACTCCGCCGCCTGGGAGTACGCGGCAAACAGGTTCTGCATGCTGCGGACGTGGGCCATATTGCGGCGGCCGCGAGTGATGCTGCCGCCGTCGGTGTTGTAGTGGTACAGGGCCGCATCGGTGCGGCTCAGGCGGGCGCAGCGCTCCGGCAGGCGGCACATAAAGGCCGCGTCCAGATGGTACAGGCCCTCTTGGAAGTGAAAGCCCTTCCATATTTCAGCGCGGTAGAGCTTGTTCATCAGATTGTGGCTGATCTCGTTGCGGAACATGGCTTCCGTCAGCTGCTCCCGCCGGTAGGTCACGGGGCCGCCCAAGGTGACGGAGCGCATCTGCTGGTACGCGCCGTCGTTGACCATCTCGCACTGGGCGATATCCGCCGCGGTATCCCGCAGCAGGGCGTACAGCGTCTCGTACATATTGGGCTCCAGCCAGTCGTCGGCATCCACGAAGCCGATAAGTGCGCCGCCGGCGGCGTCCAGCCCCGCGTTGCGGGCGGCGAAGGCGCCCTGATTGGGCTGGTGTATCACATGCACCCGCCGGTCGCGGGCAGCGTAGTCATCGCAGATGGCGGGAGAACCGTCGGGCGAGCCATCGTCCACCAGCCAGATCTCCAGATTGGTATACAACTGGCACAGCAGGCTGTCGACACAGCGGCGCAGGCTGCGCTCCGCCTTGTAGACCGGTATGATAACGCTGAGCAGCGGCTGATCTGTCACGGCTGTTCCCCCTTATAGTACGATGCGATCATGGCGGCCACGGCATCGATGGAGAACCGTTGGCACACCTTGGGGCCGCTGTCCCTGGTCGTCTCGGACGCGGCGGCGGTCAGCAGGGCCTCCGCCCATCCGGCGGCGTCCGACAGCGGCACCTGCCGCGTCTCCGGCGACAGCAGGGCCTCGATGGGAATATGCTCCGAGCATACCACCGGCAGGCCCGCGGCCTGGGCCTCGATGGCCACAATGCCCAATCCCTCGAACCGGCTGGGGAACGCGAACACGTCCATGGCCCACAGCAGCCGCTCCACGCCCCCGGTCACGCCGTAGAAAATGACGCGGTCCGCGATGTTCAGCGCGGCGGCGCGGGACCGGAGCTTTTCTTCGTCCGCGCCCTCCCCTACCAGCAGCAGGCGGGCACGAGGCTCCCGCGTCAGAATGGCGGGGAGGATGTCCAGCAGGAATTCCTGATTTTTCTGATAGCACAGGCGGCCCACATTTCCGATGAGCACGCCGTCGGAGCAGCCCAGCTCCGCCCGAGCCGCCTCCCGCTGCTTCGGATCGAAGCGGAAGCGGGACAGGGCGATGCCGTTGGGGATGAATGTATAGCCTCTGGCGGCCAGATCCCGCTGGGAAAACAGGAAGTTCGCCGCATCCCGGGAGCAGGCCCAGAGCGCCGTGGCATAGTGCCCCAGATACTGCCGTCCCATGCGGTGGAGCAGCATCTTCGCCCAGCGCAGCGGGCTTTTCCGCAGGGCGGTGTTATGACTGTGGGCGATGCGGACCGGCACACCGGCCTGCATCGCCAGCTTGGCGTAATATAGAGAAAGGCTCTGAAACGCGTTGATGTGCAGCACATCGTAGTGCCGCTCCCGCAGCAGGCGGCGGAACATGGCGTGGTTCGTCAGAAGGCGGCGCTGGCTGCCGGACAGCTGGTAAAACCGGATGCCCAGCTTCTCCAGCCGCGCGGTAAACACGCTGTCCAGCAGCTTGGAGGTCACAATGTCGATCTCCAGCTCCGACAGGTCTGCGTGGGTATAGACGCTGGCCAGAAACGACTCGATACCGCCGGACTCCCAGCTCTCGCAGAAGCAGCATATCCGTTTCACCCGCCGCTCTCCCCTTTCCGTTTATAAGGTCAGCTCGCCCTCCAGATACGCCTGATACCGGTCGCAGATGGGGGCAGTATCGCCGAAATCGATCTGGCGGCCCTTGTGGAGCCACAGCACTTTGCTGCACATCTCCCGCACCTGGGACAGGGAGTGGGAGACCAGGATGGTGGCGGCGCCGCCGTGGATGATCTCCCGCATCTTGGCCTCGCTCTTTTTGCGGAACGCGCCGTCGCCCACGGAGAGTACCTCGTCCAGAATCAGGATGTCCGGCTGGACCAGGCTGGCGATGGAAAACGCCAGGCGGGACTTCATGCCGGAGGACAGCTGCTTGAAGGGCCGGTCCTCGAAGCTCTTGAGCTCCGCGAACTCGATAATGCTGTCATACGTCTCGTCCATGAATTTGCGGCTGTAGCCCAGCATGGCGCCGCGGAGATAGGCGTTCTCCCGCACGGTCAGCTCGCCGTCGAAGCCGCTGGCCAGCTCCAGCAGGGCGGCCACCTCGCCGTTGCGGCGGATGCAGCCCTCCGTGGGCTCCATGATGCCGGAGACGGCCTTCAGCAGGGTGGATTTCCCCGCGCCGTTGGTGCCGATGATACCCATCATCTCCCCCTTGTCCAGGGAAAATGTGATGTCGCGGTCGGCCCAGAACTCGTTGACGTGATAGCTGCCCTTGAGCTTGCGCATCACGTACTCCTTCAGGCCGATGTCCTTGAAATCGCCGGTCATGTAGCGGATCGACACATGATTTACTTCCAGAATGCTCATATTGCCCCCGTTACACGTAGTATAAAAATTTGGTATTGTTCTTTTTATAGATCAGGCAGCCCAGTCCCAGCACGATGGCCACGTCCGCCAGCATCAGCAGGTGGAACCACACGCTGGGGATGGTGGCCTCGATGACGATCTTCCGGAAATAGCGGATAAAGAGGTACATGGGGTTCAGCAGGAACAGGTTCCGGATCATAGGCTCGTAGGTGTCGATGGAGTAGAAGATGGCGGACATATACATCAGCAGCTGCAGAAACACGGTCCACAGGTACTGGATGTCGCGGAAGAACACAAACAGCGCCGATAAGATCAGCCCCACGCCGATGTTGAACAGCAGCAGCAGCACGATGGGGTACACCAGCAATATCAGCTTCCAGGTGAATGTGATGTTGTCGATGATGCAGAACGCAAAGAACACACACAGCGTGATGCCGAAGTTGATCAGCGTCTGCACGTTCTTGGAGAACAGGAACAGGTACTTGGGCACGTTGACCTTGGTGAAGATGGATGCGTTGCCCATCAGGGACATCATGCCCTGGGACGTGGATTCGTTGAAGTAGGTGTACACCAGGTTGCCGCAGAACAGGAACGTGGTGTAGTGCTCGATGTGGCGGCCGAAGAAGTGGGTGAACACCAGGCGCATCACCAGCAGCATCAGAAGGGGCGACAGCACGCTCCACAGCATGCCCAGCACCGTCCGCTTGTATTTTTTCTTGAAGTCCCGCTTCACCAGCTCTTCAAACAGGAAGCGGTAACGTGTATATTTTTTCAGCATGTGTACTCCGTTGGTCATAGAAATTTTGGCGTTGCAGACTGCCTCCGCAGCCCGCAGAAAGTCGAGGTTATCGTATCACTTTTCACCAAGAAAGTCAAGGGATGTGCGGTAATCCGCTAATTTGTAGTGTTCTACCTGAAAACGTTTTTATCCTCCTCTCCCCCGCTTCTGACACGAAAAATAGCGGCGCCGCAGGCCTATGCGAGGTGCATAGTCCTGCGGTGCGGGGCCGGTCTGCGGGGCGGTGCGGAAGTCGAGGAAAAAGGCGCAGACTTTCCTATTGACAATGCGGCGGAACTATGCTACCATGTAGTTAGATTACTTTAACCGCCACGCGAGCGGTTTTTTCTCCCATGGCGGTTAGAGTAGTCTAACTTTGCTGTGGACATAGAACACCCACATATCACAGGTCTGACGTCCACCGCGGCAGGCGGCGCGGGAACATGCCGTCTGCGGTGACGGTCGGAGCCAAATAGAAGAAAGGAATCTGATACTATGAAGACTGCTGTTATTTACTGGAGCGGCACCGGCAATACGGAGGCCATGGCAAACGCTGTGGCAGAGGGCATGAAGGAGGCCGGCGCGGAGGTCACCATGCTGACGCCCGATCAGGTACAGGCCGGCGAGCTGGGCGGCTACGGCGCCATCGCCTTTGGCTGCCCCGCCATGGGCTCCGAGGTGCTGGAGGAGATGGACTTCCAGCCCATGTTCGACGCCTGCAAGAACATGCTCAGCGGCAAGCGCGTGGCGCTGTTCGGCTCCTTCGGCTGGGGCGACGGCCAGTGGATGCGCGACTGGGAGAGTGACTGCAGCAATGCCGGTATCTCCCTGACCTGCGAGAGCGTCACCTGCTGCGAGACGCCGGACGACACCGCTCTGGCCGCCTGCCGTGAGATGGGAAAGGCGCTGGCGGGCTAAGGCTCCCTGTTCCAGACAAAAAGGACATCCTCCGCGATCTCGGAGGGTGTCCTTTTCTGCATATCTCCGATGCCAGGAGGGAAACGTCAGCCGCACGATCCGCATGCGCATCATACCGTCGCCCAGCAGCGCCAGGAACCGGAGCTTTTGTCGGTAAGTATTGCGTAAACATGCCGCGTCATAATGCGTTCACCGATACCGATAATGTACAATAACTTGCGCAAATTGAAAAGAGCATAAAAGAAGACATAGCTTGCAGGCTCTGGTAGAA
>ERZ773116.3406-NODE-3406-length-11579-cov-8.660274_pt1 | contig 11579 bp, 8 predicted proteins | sample MGYA00580563_ERZ773116 | MGnify/ENA primary metagenome ERZ773116 (study PRJEB29015, sample SAMEA2737864) | human gut metagenome | biome: human gut; feature: human-associated habitat; material: faeces | place: China | collected 2012 ... | reverse complement strand
GGCGGTCTTGGCATGGACGCCTTCCTCCTTCTGTTTTCGGTATATACCGATTATACAGCATATTTAGAGAATTGTCAATAAGAAGTGAGCGTTTTACCGCCCTGGAATTTGAAGGTCATCCGTCCGTCGGCGTGTACGGTTATCGTGTCGATAATGGTGAGCCAGAGCTTTTCGTCAAACTCGGTGAGGGCATCCAATTCCTGCACCTCAAACATAAACGCTCCGATGGCTTCTGCCTGGGCTTCCCGTGCAGCTTTTGTAGTGCGGAGCTGTTCGAGCCGTGCCTTGGCTTTTTCATACCGCTCTACAAACCCATTGTACCGGGCGGCGTATTCTTCCTGGTTCTGTGCCATCTGTGAATTTTCCGCAATACAACGCTTTGTCAGTTCGGTCACAACATCGATCTCCTCAAGCAGACTCTCGATTTCTGTATCAATGCCTGTACAGTCTGTCAGGGTGGCTTGCATCAATCGGCAATCCTCAAGGATGTTGTCTTTGCTTTCGATGATAGCGTTAAGGGCGGTCACGAACCGCGCTTTAATGGTTTCCTCGTCCAGATGCGGCGTTTCGCATTTGTGCTCACCCTTGAATTTGCCGTTGCATTGCCAGATGACCCTGCGGTATTTTGAGGTCGAGTTCCAGACTTTCGAGCCAAAGTAGGAGCCGCAGTCCCCGCAGACGATGCGGGAAGAAAAAATGCTCTTTCCGCTGTACTGGCGGCTGATCTGCTTGCGCCGCGCAAGCTCCGTCTGAACTTTGTCGAACTCTTCCGGCGTAATTATCGGCTCATGGCTGTGTTCCACATAATACTGCGGCACCTCGCCCTCATTGACCTTCCTCTTTTTTGTGAGGAAATCGACCGTGAAGCATTTCTGAAGGAGTGCAGCGCCCTTGTATTTCTCGTTTTGAAGGATGCTTTCCACTGTACTGGTCTGCCAGCGTTGTTTTCTCGATGGAGTCGGAATCCCATCTGCTGTCAGTTCCTTTGCAATGGACCCCGGCGTCAACCCCTCCATGAATCGAGTATAAATCCGGTGGACAACGATTGCCTCCTCCGGAACGACTTCTGGAAAACCGTCCGCTCCTTTGCGATAGCCGAGGAACTGCTTGTATGGGAGGTTGACCTTTCCATCGGCAAACCGTTTTCTCTGTCCCCAGGTAACATTCTCGGATATGGAGCGGCTTTCTTCCTGTGCCAAGCTCGACATGATGGTGAGCAGCAGTTCGCCCTTGCCGTCAAAGGTGTAGATGTTCTCTTTTTCGAAGTAGACTTCTACGCCTTTTTCTTTCAGTTTGCGGATGGTAACCAGGCTGTCGACCGTGTTTCGGGCGAAGCGGCTGACCGATTTTGTGACGATGAGGTCGATTTTGCCGGACATGGCATCGGCGATCATTTCATTGAAGCCGATGCGATGCTTGGTGTTCGTACCGGAAATGCCCTCGTCCGTGTATACTTTTACAAACTCCCATTCGGGATTGCGTTTGATGTATTGCGTGTAATAATCCACCTGTGCCTCGTAGCTGGTGAACTGCTCATCGCTGTCTGTGGACACTCTTGCGTATCCTGCGACCCGCCGTTTTTGTACAGCCACCTTGGAAAGGTGCGTCAGCGGATTGATGGTCGGCGGAATGACTGTGACCGACCGCGCTGCTGTTCTGCTCATTTCTTTTTCCTCCTTGCCTGCAGTGCCCGCTGTCGTGCCTTTTCCTTCATTTCAGGCGTCCAGCTTTCTGCTCTGGAGCGATCTGTCCACCGTTTAACGATTTCAGAACCGTCGTCCATACAGAACACCACCATATTGTTTTTCTCTGCTCTGATTGCCGTTATTTTGCTTCTGACCATATCGGGGTCAAAGCTTACTGCGCCCAACACCTCACAGGTGAGGACTTCGAGCGTTTCTTCTGGAATCCGCTTAGCGGCACATTCGGATTTTCCTTTTGTCTGGAATGTAGTGCAATTCCAGTAGTGTTTTTTGCGGTAAGTTACGCGCTTATATGTGTTGCCGCACAGTCCGCAGTGAATCAGCCCCGAAAAAACTGAACGAGTCGGTTTCTTGCGGTTGGCAGCCTGCTGCGCCAGCATTCTGAGCCGCTCCTGTGCCTTATCAAATGTTGCCTGGTCTATGATTGGCTCATGCGTTCCCTCGGCATAGTACATCGGAAGCTCTCCTCGATTGGGTAACAGTTTCTTTTCAATGTGGTTATTGCGGTATTGCTTTTGCAGGAGTGCATTGCCGAGGTACTTTTCATTGGATAAGGTATTCCGCATCCGCTCCGCACACCATGTGCCGCCGAGAACGCCTTTATGTCCTCTGGCATCAAGGTTACGGCAGATGGAACTCATGCTCTCGCCGCCGTTGAACCGTGCAAATATCTCTCGGACGATGGCAGCGTCCTTCTCATTCACCTGAATGCTGTCCGGTGTGATGTCATAGCCGAACAAAAAGCGGAGGTTGATGATTTCTCCGTTTTCAAAGGCTTTTCGGACACGCCATTTCTGATTTTCACTGGCTGACAAACTCTCTTCCTGTGCGTAGGACGCCAGGATGGTCATCATCAGCTCACCGTCCGCACTCATGGTGTGGATGTGTTGCTCTTCAAAGAACACATCTACGCCCAGGTTTTTCAGCTCTCGGACAGTCTGAAGAAGCGTCACCGTATTTCTGGCGAAACGGGATACGCTCTTCGTAATAACAAGATCGATGTTCCCTTGGCGGCACTCCTCAATCATGTGCTGAAACCCGGCTCGTTCTCTTTTTGTGCCGGTCACAGCCTCATCGCTGTAAACGCCGCAGTACATCCACCCGTTGTGGCTCTGAATCATTTTACTGTAATAACTGACTTGAGCGGACAGCGAATGCAGCATGGCATCCTTTCCTGTGGAAACACGGGCATAAGCGCAAACACGCAAAGCTTTCGGCTGTGCGGGTATTAGGGCATCGACCCTTTCTACAACTCTCTCCATGTGGTTCACCTCCCTTTGGTGTGTGACATATTACCTCTAAAAACACGATATATCCAGCAATTTCAGCGGAATATACTACACGAAGATATGCCGTATTTCTCGGCTATAATTGTATCGATCTTAGCGTACTCTTTGGCTGATATCAGCCCCTTGGAACGCATACTCCGGGCGAGTGCCATCGCCATCTGGTAGGCAAACAGACGCTTATCGTAATCACTCATGGTCGGCCTCCTTCCTGTGGAATTTCAAATAGCAGTCACGGGAGCAGAACACCCGATGGCTGTTGCCATAGCTTTCAAACTGCTTCCCGCAATACCGGCAAGCGAGTGTGTAGTACGCTTTTCGTTGCACTCTTTCGGGGTGCGCGTTCCACCACGCCATTCGGCAGGCATCGGAGCAGAACATCCTTTTCCGTTTATGCGGTGTCTGCTCAAGCGGAGTCAGGCAGTTTCGGCACAGGGCATTTGAGTCCGGTATCTCTTTGATCTGCACAGGATGTCTGGCGCAAAAGGACTTTACAGTGTTTAGCGGTAGCCCTGTTATAGCGGATATTTTCTTATACCCGTAGCCCTGGTGTTGGAGATCCACAATTCGTGAGCGTTCCGTGTCTGTCATAGTGATTGATACCTCATTCCTGAGAAATAGCGTTTCTTGCTATACCCAGAGAAAAGGCACTTTTGTCAGGGTAAAATGGGCAAAAAAATAACGCCCTCCACGGAAAAATCCGCAGAGGGCGTGTGATAGGTTCGGTTTACTTATTCGGGATCTTGAGCTTCATACCGCTGTATATGACATTGCTTTTCAGCCCGTTCAGACTGACGATCTCCTTATAGCGGCTGCCGTTGCCGAGATACTTCTTGGCGATTGCCCAGAGGGTGTCGCCATGCACCACGGTGTGGATGCGGTAATCCTCGGTGGGTTTCGTGCCTGCCACGGCGAGCGCAGAGGTCTTGACCGGCGACATGATGGCGTACCTGCCGGACTCATCCTTGTTGATGACGGCACGGTCGCCGCTGACCTCTACCACATACCAGCGGAGCTTCTTCACCCAGCCGGGAATGGCTTTGCCGTTATAGTAGGTGCTGCCCGTGATAGTCACGAGGTCGCCGACCTTGATAGACCCGGTGGGCTTGGCGGGTTCGGCAGGCTTTACATCACCGCCGAGAGCTGCCGTGACCTTGGATGCCAGATCGCCCATACGGGCATACATCCAGTTGCCGGGACAGCTCTTGTTCGCAAACCATCTGTGGACGCTCAGAACCATCTCGTCGGATTTCGGGGTGTAGTTCAGCGTCTTGGTCTTATCGCCCAGCCAGAGCAGCTTGGTTTTGCCGTTGCGCCTGCAGATATCGGTGCAAAGCTCGATGAGTCTCTTGTACACCACATCCTTGAAAGCGTAAGGCTCGGTGTTGTCGCTGGCACACTCGATGGTGATAGCTCTCTGGTCGTTGGCTGCGGAGGAGGAGCACCAGGAGCGGTTTTTCTCTTCCACATACATTCCGACCCGACCATCGACACCGATGCCGTAGTTGCTGCTTGCCTGCCGTGAGGTCGGCAAAAAGATGTTGCCCAGCGTTTCCACACTGCACTGACCCACCACGCAGTGCGGTGTGATGCGGTCAATGCTGTGGGTGCGCTGCCCAGAGTGGTTCGGGCTGAGCTTGGTGTAGGACACCAGGGGGCTATTCGTGTAAGCCATGTTATTCATCCTCCTTTTCACTGCGGTCATGAAGCTGCTCCAGAACGGATTTCAGCTTCTGCGGAATGGGCAGTCCCAGGTATGCGGCGTTTTCCAACAGGGACACGCCCTCATTCGACAGGTAGAAGAAAATGACGGCGGTACGCATCACCGAGCCGCTGCCGATGACACGGGTGTCGAGAATATGCCCGATGCCGACCAGAGCGAAGATGAGCACCTTTTTGAAAATGCCCTTGAATCCGACTTCGCTGGACAGCTTCTTATCCACCACGGCGCACATGATGCCGGTGATGTAGTCGATGACTACGAAAGCCAGAAGTGCGTAAAGCAAGCCGTCACATCCTCCCAAGAACCATCCGAGCCAGCCGCCGATTCCGGCGAACACCACCTGAATGGTCGTCCAGAATTCTTTCATGTTGTTTGTCCTCCTTTGAAAGTTGAATTTGTGTATGAAAAAAGGCACTCCGCAGAGTGCCTTGATTCCGAAAAAACATTCTTTATGTTACTGTGGTCAGCGACACCGTGTGCCACGAGGACCATGTGCCGCCATAGTTTCCCCGGATATACATCCTTGAACCGTCATAGACGGTGTACCGCTGTTGAATGAAGTAGCTCTCCGGCAGAAAGACCTCCAGCATACCGATTGTGGTGGTCGGAAAGTGCTTTTCCGTGGAAGCGGAATACGCAAAATAGTAGCCGGGAGTCTTTACATTGTTGAGGTCGGTGGTCGAGCCGTTCACTCTACCCATTTTGCCGTGGACATTGACGCCATTCATGTGAATATTACCGTCCACATCCAGTGCGGCCTGCGGGTCCGGCGTGTTGATGCCGACTTTCTTTTTCCGTAGTGCGATGAGCGGCGTACCCTGCGGAACAGTAAAATACAGATCCAGACTGCTCAAAGAATAGAGCTTGTCTTGGATCTGTAGATGGAAGTCGTAGGAACTGTTGGCATCCAGATTGCACAGTTCCAAATTGGAGTAGCTGAAAGAGGTTCCGCTTTTTGTCGTGCCGGAATAGATGCTGGTGTAGCTGCCGTAACTGCTCTCACTGGTTTTCTTGTAACGATACCGCACATAAACCACGCTGTTTTTCTGCGACCCGTCTACGGTCACAGCAGAAATAGAGCCACTGAATTTGAGCTGCATTTCCGCTTCGATATCGTTGGTTCGCCGGAGCGTTATCGAGGATATTTTCGGCTTGGTGTACGGAATGACCGTCACCATCTGTGAAGTTTCGGAGGTGTAGCCGCGGGAGTCCGTGACCGAGAGCGTGACCGTCACACTGCCGGACTTGGCGATCTTTCCGACCGTAATTGCAGCACCGGTCGAATTGGATGCGGATAAACCGTTGCAGGAAGCGGTGTAGTTGGAAATGCTGGCACCGTTCTTCGCAGTCGCTGTTCCCGGTGTAACTTTGAGAGTCGAGTAGTCCTGTACGAACAGGTGATCGTTGCCCGTAAGGTTCTTTGTGGTCGTGTAGCTGTCGGCATAAGTGAATCCGCTTATGGTCGGAGCAGAATTGGTTGCCGTGGTCAGTACCGTGGCGGTCTTGCTTGAGGTGCTGCCGATCTGCGTAGACCCGCTGTAAGACGAAACCGCAAAGGTACCTGTGAACGACTTGATGGACGCCATAGCGTTCAACAGCGTTGTCCTCTGCGCCGATGTCAGCGTGACCGTGCGGTTCGCCGTGCCCTTCGACCAGGAAAGCCCGGAAATAGTCAAGATGGTCGTGCTGCCGTTTTTAAGCACCAGCGTATTGGTATAGGAGGCTTCGTACACGGTCACATTGATGGTAATGGAAACCGTGGCATTGTCCGCCGTCACTGTGTTGACGCTGTTCACCACCGCACCGCCCAGTGTTTTCACCGTGGAGCTACCGGAGGTGCCGTAGACATGATTGTACTGCCGCCTAGCTCTGACCTTCACCGTGTAGCTTGTGTTCGGCGAAAGCGAGGAGAGCGTTATACTTGCACTTGTCCCTGCGGTTGTTGAGAACTGCGTCCAGCCTGAGCCGCCGTTTGTGCTGTACTGCCAGATATCCGCTGTTGAGGTGGAGTTTGCAGAGATTTTGAAGCCGTTTGCGGTAATAGCCGAAACAGAAAAGGTAACGGTAGGGGCGGCTCGGTCAATGGTGCTCAGCGTCACATTGTAGCTGCCGGAAGGGCCGGTGTACTGACCCCACGGGCTGTTGACGCCCCAGTGCCAGTAGATCGGGAGGGTCAGCGTACCGTTGCTGTTGTGGTACACGGTGACCTGCTTGTCCTCGATCAGCCACTTCGTGCCGCTGCCGCTCTGACCGTTTGTAAAGGTGAAGCAGTTTGAGCCGGAGGTAGCCGTGCCGATATAGGAAGTACCGTTGGTGCCGAAGTCCGACCATGCAATAGAGTATTTCGAGTAGACATACATACCCAGAGCGATGGTGGATGTGTTTGCGATCACATTCTGGGAAATGACCTTCACATAGATGTACAGGTCAGTCGTCCAACTGTTGGAGCCGTAGTTCGTTTTTTCGGATTTCACCAGATAGGCGGTGCCGCCCGTCATTGCCATAGCTTTCCCTCCTTAATCCAGAATGACGATGTTCAGCCCTTCGGACGCCGTTGGCATCGGGACAAACTTCGTTTTGCCCACAGTCAGCTCGCCGTCCACCGTGGTTTTCTTGGTTTGCGTTTCGTCCTTGTTCAGGGTGAAAATCACCTCGTCGTTGTAGTAACCGGCGAACTCCGTATTCGTGATGACCGTCCGCTGAGACGATGCGCTGTTGGATACCTCGATGCCCCGCTTGTCGATCTTGACCTCCTGGGTGTAGATCTCGTTGGGAGCAGGCGTCCACTTTCGGGGAATCGCTCCTTCGGAGATCATGATGTCGGCGAGGTAAATGGACGCATCCCGACAGTAGCAGTAAATACGCAGCGTAGGGTCGGTCACATCCGTGAGCGTTACGGAGTAATCCGTCCAGTCAAATGCCGTGGACTTATTGAACAGGTACTTGGTTTTGTTTCCGTTGTAGGTCACATAGAAATACCCGGACATGGTCGAGGTTTTCTTTGCCCGGACCGAGATCGTATAAGTGCCGGGGACTACCCCTCGGATGTACTGCGACAACGAGGAGTATGCGCCCAGCACAAAGCAGGAGTCGGAAATGGTGTTGTTCTGGGTATCGGTGGAGGTATCTGTTTTTACCGTACCGGAGTAGCTCCAATCATCCGTGATGCCGTTCAGCCCGGAAGAGTTCTGCACATAGTTGATGCCGCCGATGTACTGCTCCTGCATGGTGACGGACAGTCCATCCACCGTGTGTTCCAATTCCGAAACACGGCTTTCGGAGTTCAGCACCCGTTCCTCCAGGACGCCCTGGTCGTTGGACACTGTTTCCACCGTTTCGGTAAGGGTCGCCACATAGCTGTTCAGCCCGTCGATGGTCTGCTGGAACTGTGCATCCTTCTCGGTCAGGATGGAAATGGTGGTGCGGATCGTTTCAATGTCGTTCTGCACCACCCATTCGTTTCCGTCCCATATCTTCGTCTCCGGCGGGGTCACAGAGGTGTCCACCCAGAGCTGCCCCTCATAGGGGTTCTCCGGCGGCGTGTCCGAGGTGACCACATCGCAGAGACTGATAATCGTGAACTGTGCCGATGCGATCATCTCACCACCTCCTTAAAGTGCCACAACGACCATAAAGGTTGCCTTGGTATCCACATCGGCGCTGGACACCGACAGGGTCTTGCCGGTCTTGCTGCCGTTGGTTCCCCAAGAGGTGTCAACTACACCGTCCTTGTTGTACTTCGTCCATGTGTATCTGCCGTTTCCGGCTGCGTCCACCTCAGAGCCTGCCTGATAGCAGACGGCGGTCAGCACGGTCGTACCCTGGCCGTTCTTGAACACATCGCCGCCCGTGGAGGTGACGATGATCTGCAGCGGGTCGGAGTTGTCGATGAAGGTCGCCACATCAAAGAACTTCGTGTTATAAGAAGCGGATGCGGAATCCGTGTCCTGGGCACAGCACTTGAACACAGCGTAGCTGTCCACCGCTGCGGCGTAGACCGTGAGCGTATTGGTGGCCGTGCCGGTGTATTTGTCGGCGGTATCCGAGAGCTTGCGCCAGCCGATACCGAAGTCCGCATCATAGCCGGTGGAAGAGGTAGCAGTGACAGATGCGTCCATGACCGCCCACTTGTAGCTGACCTTGGTGGTATCCACCGTAGAGCCACGCCACAGCTCGGCCTTGGCGGTCAGACTGGCGACTTCCTCGTTCTTGAACACATTTCCGTTAGGCGTGGTGACCAGCAGGTCAACGATGCCGGAGCCGTTGACCACACGGGAGAAGGAAATGGTCAGCGGATGAGTCAGCGACAGACCGGTGCTTTCGTCCTTGTAAGTGATGACACAGCGATAGTCGATGCCGGGCAGTTCCGCCATGACATTGGCCTTGACCGTGAGGATGTGGCTCTTGGCACCGCTCAGTCCGTAGTTCGTACCTGCGGTAATGGCGGTGTTGCTGTCGCCCACATACCACTTGACCGAGGTGACATTGGCGGTGGCGATCTGGTCGGCAGTGGTGCCGATAACATACAGACTGGGTGTCAGAACAAGGTTCTTCGTTTTCCAGTCGGGGGTGTAACTGCCGTTGTCGGGGTTATACATCTGCGTCTTGGCGAGGTTCGAGCCGATGTACCCCGTCAGCGTCAGTGCGTCATTGTAGTCAATAATGGTAAACTGACCTTGTGCTTTGCTCATGTGAGAAGCCTCCTTTGAAGTTGTTGTATCTGAACCGGACACTGTGCCGGCTTCTGTTGTGGGTTCTGCGGTTGCCATAGTAAATTCCTCCGTTATAACAGGCTTTGCCTGGTCGTGGTGTCGATGAGGTCACAATAAAAAGTGGCGCGGACTTTGACATCCGCACCGGTGATGACCACGGACTTTGCGCCGCCGAAATGCTGCTCGTTCCAGACCTTGTCCGCTTCCGTATCCTCAGACACCCTTGTCCAGACAAACTGGTTGGCATCCAGCGTGTCGGTGATATCCTTATCCCAGGAATACACCACCGCCGAAAGCAGCGTCTTGACATTGCCGTTTTTGAAAATGTTGCCGTTGGATGAGGTGATGACCAGTCGGAGCATTTTCTGCTCCTCGATGGTAGTAATGCGGTCGCTGACCTCGGTGACCTCCTTGCTGGTGGCGTAGGCACGAAGCACGACTTCACCACTCTCCAAGTCCCACCAGGACGAGCCGTCCTGCGACTGAATGACACCGGCCTTGATGATGTTCGCCACCAAAGAGCCGGAGGTGATGAAGTCTGCGACGATCTGTCCGTCTGCCGTAATTGCAGTTTCATAGGGGCCGTTGTAGCCGTTACGGGAAAAACCCAGACCGCCCACATTCCACCTCCAGATGTTCACGGCTTCGTCAATGGAGGGAGCGTCCAAAATGAGCAGCTCGTAGGGCTGCCCGCTTTCGCTGTCTGTGTTAATAACCACATAGCCGCCGCTCTGGCCGGTGATAAGCCCAGTCGCTTTTCCAATAGCGGTTTGGAGCAGCTTCGGAAAGCGTCCCACCGTGGATTCCACCTTATCGACCGTTGATTGCACCTCGGAAATGGTGGTGATCATACTGGACTTGCTCTGACCGAGGGAAATGCTCACATACCGTTCGGCAAGGGTGTCGTATACGGTTTCGATGACCATAGCCGACACGCTGACACCCAGAAGCGAGTGACGGATGGTGACGGTATCGCAGAGGTTGACCCGCTCCAAGAGTGCCGAATACTCCGGCTGTTTCCAGAGCGGTTCAAAGGACACCTTCACCGTGGGGATAGTCGCTCCCAGCGGATTAGCTTTGATGTAGCTGTTGGCTTTGGCTCTGAGGGCATCCTCCGTGATAGCCGCATCTCCAAATTGGTCGGAGAAATCCATGATGAGCGTTTTCGCCCGGATGATTTCTGAGGTCACAATAGGAAGCGTCACCTCCGGCAGCGTGACTACCGTTTCGGTGTCCGCACCTTCCGGGGTGTACACGGCATATGGGAGCAGTGCGGTATACACACCGCTGTTGTCCTCGTCCTGCTCCATGGCGGTGAGGTTCTTGCCGTATTCAATGACCACTCCGGTCTTCCGCCCACGGTGCGAATGGAACTTCACCGTGAAGTTGTCCCATTCAAACTCACCATACCATTTGGAGAGCATGGAGCCTTCCGTGCCGCCGAGGCAGGCTCTGACGCTTTTCGGCTGCGTGACGGAAAACGCCTTTGCATCCGAGTAATCCGTCCAACCCGTAAAGCGTGTATCTCCGGCAAGTAGCTGCGAGAGAATGCGCTGAGGAGAGCGGCTCTCGGTCGAAAACGGCAGCACCGGCACATTGGCAAGGTCATACGAAATATGCTGACCGTAGATCGTGACGATGCCGTTTAAGGGTTTCGTGATGCGGTAAATGCGGAATGCCTGGTCGGCGGCGGTGTCGTTGGGTTTTGCCTTGATGATGCACTCCTTGGTGATAAGCCCATAGTGCTGACCGCTCACCGGGTATTTGAGCAGGCACTCGAACACACCGTTTCGCTCCTCTGTGACTTCGCAGGAAATGGTGTCCGTCAGCACACCAAGACCGAAGGAGGAAAAGTCCGCAGCGTTGGGCAAATAAAGCACCGGGATCATGAAAACCACCTCCTTCCGGGCATAAAAATACCACCGGGGATTTCTCCACGGTGGTGTAATAAAAGTGATTCGTTTGTTGTTCGACAAACCGGAATTGCTCCAAGTTTTCTCGGCTGCACCTTCTTGCTCTTCGGACGAGGAGTCTCCCTCGTTCAAAGAGCTCGGTCAAATTTCTGTTTAACGATTTCTTTTTCCGGTATTCTCTGTCCCTCGGATTTCCTCATGATAGAAATAATCTACGATCACCGGATGCCCCTGCGGGACTC
>ERZ773116.3397-NODE-3397-length-11611-cov-8.737539_pt1 | contig 11611 bp, 7 predicted proteins | sample MGYA00580563_ERZ773116 | MGnify/ENA primary metagenome ERZ773116 (study PRJEB29015, sample SAMEA2737864) | human gut metagenome | biome: human gut; feature: human-associated habitat; material: faeces | place: China | collected 2012 ... | reverse complement strand
GGGCGCCCCCCTGCGGGGGCGCCCTCCGGGAGCCGGAGGCTCCCGCGCGGGGCCGCCCGAACCCGGCTTCCTGCAATGTCCATGGTTATTATAGCATACTCTCCCGCGCCGATGCTATAACCTTTACGAAATGTTAATATCTTTCCTCTTGCGTTCGTCCCGTTTTGCGCTAAAATAAGATTAGAAATTCCCGACCGACCGGTCGGTCGGAACATCTATCCCCCGGAAATGGAGAATCCTCTATGCTGTCTCGTCTCAGTGTCAAAAAGCCCATGACCGTATTCGTCTGCGTGATGCTGGTGCTTATCCTCGGTGTCATGTCCTTCATCAATATGACCACCGACCTCCTGCCGAATATGGATCTGCCCTATGCCATCGCCTATACCACCTACATCGGCGCCAGTCCGGAGCAGGTGGAGCAAAGCGTGACCAAAACGCTGGAAAGCGCCCTGGCTACCACCAGCGGCGTCAAGAATATCACCAGTATCTCGCAGGAAAATGTCAGCATCGTGGTGCTGGAATTTGAGGAAGGCACCGGCATGGATTCCGCCATGATCGAAATGAACGCCAGCCTTGATCAGATCGCCGGCTCCCTGCCCGAGGCCGCCGGCAGCCCGGTGCTCATGAAGATCAATCCCGATATGCTGCCCATCATGGTATTGGCGGTGGATAGCGATAATATGGCCCGAAACGAGCTTTCTCAGTTTACCTCCTCCACCGTCATCCCGGCACTGGAGCGGGTCGATGGCGTGGCGTCCGTTTCCGGCAGCGGTCTGGTGGAAAGCCAGATCCGTGTGGAGCTGGATCAAGCCAAAATCGATGAGTTGAACGATAAGGTGTTGGCGGCCATTGATGGCTCCCTGGCCGATGCCGAAAAGCAGCTCAAGGATTCTCGCAGGCAGATCAACGACGCCAAAAAGAAGCTGGAGGAGAAAAGCGGTACCGCCTATGCCCAGCTGGTGGCCGCTGCCCAGCAGCTGGCCGATGCCAAGGATCAGGCCTCCCTCGGCTCCACCCTCACCTCGGCGGAGGTCAAGGCCATTCAGGCCGTGCTGGCCCAGTACGATAACATGGTAAATCTGCGCGATAGCTACAATGCCAGTGAAGATTACGCCCGTACCCATCTTTCCGCTGTAAAATATGCCGAGCTGCAATCTCTGCAGCTTACCCGCACCCAGCTGCGTGCCCAGCTGAAAGCCGCCCAGGCCTCGCTGGAGACCGCCGACGCCACCCTCAAGGAGATCGGCAGCAGTGAAGCCGCCCTGCAGCAGGATGTGACCAATGCCAAGGATGCGCAGGAAGCCGCGCAAACCGCCTACGATGAAGCGCTGGCCGGCGCACCGGAGCGTCTTAAGGACGATCCCGGCTGGAAGGACCTGCTGCGGCAGGAGCAGGAAAAGCAGGCGGAGGTGGACGACCTCCAGGCACAGCTGGAGAAGGACCCCGATAATACCGGGCTGCAAGCCCAGCTCAATACCGCCGAAGCCGAGCTTGCCGCCATCCAGGCGGCGCAGACCGCCTACCTTACCCGCAATGACCCGCAAACCGTTGCCGCCGCGGAAAAGCTCTCGGCTGCCGAGGAGGAGGTGACCCGCGCCAATGCCCGGCTGGAGACCTTCCGGCAGGCCACCGAGGCGAAGGCGGAGGCCGAGAAGGCCATCGCCGACACCACCAAAGCCATCGAGGAAAACGCCGCCGCCATCAAAGGCGTGCTGGGCGAGACCGAGGGAAACAAGTGGATCGAAAGCCACGATAAGGTGCAGGATGACTACGGCACCATCGCCGAGCTGAACGCCGCCATCGATGCGCTGGCGCCCCGCATCCCGCAGCTAAAAAAGGAGCTGGAAACCGCTCAGTCCAGCCAAAAGGAGCTGGACGCCGCTCTTTCGCAGCTGGATAAGGCGCAGAGCCAGCTGGAGACCGGCAAGCTGGAGCTTTCGCAGCAGCTTATTTTGGCCACGGTGCAGCTGCAGCAGGCGGAGCAGGCCCTCAATGAAGCCGAGGAGCAGTTCCGCCAGCAGCGGGATGCCGCCTACAAGGCCGCCGGGCTGGACGGAATTCTCACCCAGTCCGCCGTTTCGCAGCTGCTCATGGCGCAGAACTTCTCGATGCCCGCCGGCTATATCCAAAGCGCCGAGGGGCAGTATGCCCTCAAGGTCGGCGATAAATTTACCAGCCTGGAGGAGCTGCAGGACTGGGTGCTCTTCCAATACGATGTCGGCGATGTGGGGGAGATTCGCCTGACCGATATCGCCACTGTCCGCCTGGCGGATAACGCCGAGGAGTTGTACGCCAAAATAAACGGCAATGACGGTGTGCTGCTCACGGTACAAAAGTCCTCCATCGCTTCCACCTCCGGTGCCTGCGATAATCTCTATGCCGCCATGGAAAAACTGGAGGAAAAATACGAAGGCCTGCATCTCACCGCCCTCAGCGATCAGGGCCAGTACATCGATCTGGTCATCAGCTCGGTGCTGGAAAACCTGCTGTTCGGCGCGCTGCTGGCCGTCATTGTCCTCATGCTGTTCCTGCGGGACTTCCGCCCCACTATCATTGTGGCGCTCAGTATCCCCATCAGTCTGCTTTTGGCGGTGGTGCTTATGCACTTCACCGGCGTCACCCTCAATATCATCTCCCTTTCAGGCCTTGCCCTTGGCGTCGGCATGTTGGTGGATAACAGCATCGTTGCCATCGAGAATATCTACCGTCTGCGCCAGCTGGGCTACAATGCCGCCACGGCGGCGGTTCACGGCTGCCGCCAGATCGCCGGGGCTATCACCGCCAGCACCCTTACCACTGTCTGCGTATTTGTGCCCATCCTGTTCACCAGCGGCCTTACCCGGCAGATCTTCGCCGATATGGGCCTGACCATCGCCTATTCACTGGGTGCCAGTCTGCTGGTCGCCCTTACCTTGGTGCCCGCCCTTTCGGGCAAAATATTGACCCGCGATACCGCAGGGGAAAAGCCCAACCGTCTCCTGAACCGCATGATAGCGGGCTACGAAAACCTTCTGCGGAAAGTACTGCGGCACAAGGCTCCCGTTCTGCTGGGCGCGGTGGCACTGCTTATTGCCAGCGCGGTGCTGGCGGTCAGCATGGGCACCGCCTTTATGCCGGAAATGGATAGCCCACAGGTGTCGGTCTCCATCGAGATGCCGGAGGACGCCACCCAAAGCGAAACATGGGCCATGTGCGATACCGTCCTGGAGCGGATCCTTACCGTGGATGGGGTGGATACCGTCGGCGCCATGGAGGGCCAGAGCATGATGAGCATGGGCGGCAGCAGCCTGTCCATCTATGTGCTGCTGGGTGATGACCGCAGCGATTCCAGCCAGGAGATCGCCAAAAAGATCGAGGAAGCCTGCGCCGATCTGGACTGCACCGTTTCCGCCAACGGCTCCACTATGGATATGAGTATGATGACCGGCGGCAGCGGTATTCAGCTGGCCGTCACCGGCGATGATATGGATGCCCTGCGGGCCGCCGCCACCGACCTGGCCAAACCCCTTTCCGCCGTGGAAGGGGTCGCTTCGGTCAGTGATGGGCAGGAGGACAGCAGCACCGAGGTGCGCATCACCGTGGATAAAGCCAAAGCCGCCGAGTACAATTTGACGGTTGCGCAGGTCTACCAGCAGGTGGCCGCCGCCGTTCTTTCCCAAACCACCGCCACCAATATCACCGTGGATAACAGTGACCTGCCGGTTGTGGTCGTCCCCGATAGCGCCGGGATCACCACCCGGGAAACGCTGGAGGAGCTCCGCCTGACCGGTACCAAAAACCAGGAGGAATGCGAGGTCCGCCTTTCCGAGATCGCCGCAGTGACCGAGGCCGCGTCCGCTTCCGCCATCCACCGTGAAAATCAGGCCCGTACCGTCACCGTCACCGCCCAGATCGCTGATGGCTACAACATCGGCCTGGTGAGCCGTGAGGTGGAAAAGCTGCTGGCCGATTATGAGATGCCGGAGGGCTGCTCCTATGCCATTGAGGGCGAAAATGAGATGATCCAATCCACCATGAGCGACCTCATCCTGATGATCGCCCTGGCCATCGCCTTCATCTACCTCATCATGGTGGCGCAGTTCCAGTCGCTGCTCTCGCCGTTCATCGTGCTGTTCACCATTCCGTTGGCCTTCACCGGCGGCCTTTTGGCCCTGTGGATCACCGGCAAGGAGCTTTCGGTCATCGCCATGCTGGGCTTCCTTATGCTCGCGGGTGTCGTTGTGAATAACGGCATCGTCTTTGTGGATTACGCCAACGGGCTGCGGCTGGAGGGCAAAGAACGCACCGAAGCGCTGGTACAGACCGGCCGCGACCGCATCCGCCCTATCCTCATGACTGCCATGACCACCATTTTCGGCCTGGCTACCATGGCGCTGGGCCTGGGCGCCGGCGGCGATATGCTGCAGCCCTTGGCCATCGTTACCATCGGCGGCCTGGCCTACGCCACCCTGCTTACTCTGTTCATTGTCCCCGCCATTTACGATATTTTCCTAAAGAAAGACCCCAAGAAAGTTGTCATCGAGGAGGTAGAAGAGGTATGAACTTGCCGGAGAAAAAGGCCGCAGTGTTCCGTGCGGTATTAAAGCTGCTGCGGCAGGGCCGTCCGCTGGGAGATTTGAAGGTTTCTGAGATCGCCGAAGCCGCTGGCATCGGCAAAGGCACTGTGTACGAGTATTTCCCCTCCCGGGAGGAGCTGCTGCGGGATGCCATGCAGTACAGCAGGGCCCAGGGCTTCCAGGAGCTCTACGCCGCCATTTCCGACGCCGAGGGCTTTGAAGCCCGCTGGAAGGTCATCGAGATCACCGCCCGCCAGCTGCTGGAGTGCAGCTCCGTTTTCTTTTCACAGGTGCCCTCCATGGGGTTTCCGCAGGCCGCCCTGTATGATATCTGCGGCGGTCCGCAGGAGCGTGCCGATACCCGCCGCATGATCGGGGAGATCATGAACTGCCTGACCACTGCCGCGGTGGAGGAGGGCCTGGCCCCCCGTATGCCGGAGCCGGAATACCTTTCCATGGTCGGAGAGGGCTGTATTTCCGGCTTTCTGCTGCGCTGTGCCCTCTCGGAGGGCCGGCAGGAGGAAATAGCCACGGCCCTGGCCGATACCCGCAAGCTCTATATTGCCGCCCTGCAGTGATTTTGGTTTCTGCAGGGGGCCGGCTCGGGGCGCAGCCCGACCCATCCTGCGGATGGGTCCAGCGGACAAATGTCCGCTGCGGCGATGCTTTGCATCGCCGGGGCTGCGCCCCGCCCGCCTGCGGCCCGTACCGCCTTAGGCGCCCCACCCGCAAAGAGATTTGCACTCTTTCTCATTTTGCGGTATGATAGGGCCAGAATAAGCATGTGAACCCCAAGCCCCCAAAAAGAGAAGGGAGGATGCCCCCGATGAAACGCTGCCTAATGCTTCTGCTGCCGGTAATTTTGCTGCTGGCGGGCTGCGGCCATGCCCCGCAGGAAAACGAATCGCTGGAATCCATGACCGCACCCATGACGGCGGATCATTCCCAGTGGCAGCAGGAGCCGTATTATATCCTGCAGTTCAATGTCGATTCCGTCATCAGCAATGCCCCCAATGTCACCGCCACCGCTTCCCGGGTCATCATCTCCCAGGGGGGCACCTACCTGCTCAGCGGTACTTTGCAGGATGCCCAGCTCACCGTGGAGATCCCCGCGGGGGAAACGGCCCGGCTGGTGCTGCGCGGGGTGGATATGCACTGTGAACGGGGCCCGGTCATCTACTCCAATGGCGGCGGCACCGTGGTGCTGCTGCTGGAGAACGGCACCGAGAATACCCTCTCCGATGGCAAAAGCTATCTCTATTCCGGCAGCAAGGTGCGGGAAGCCGCCATCAGCGTGGAGGGCGACCTGCTCATCACCGGCGGGGGCAGCCTTTCGGTGGAGGCCATCCACAATGACGCCCTGCGCAGCGAGGGCACCCTGGCCGTTGCGGAAGGCACCCTGGAGATCACCGCCTGGCGGGACGGACTGGTTGCCGGGCAGGAGCTGCAGATCAGCGGCGGACAGCTTTCCATCGCCTGCGGCCGCACCGGCCTTTCGGCCAGTTCCGCCAAATCCGGGCAGGGCAGCGTGACGCTGGCAGGGGGCACAGTGGCCCTCATCTGCGGCGGGGACGGCATCACGGCGGCCGGGAGCCTTTCGGCCACGGCAGGGGAGTACCACATCACCACCGGCGGCGGCAGCGGCAACGCCAGTTATGGCGAAACCGCCGAAAAATGGGGCCTGTGGGGCGGTCTGCCCCAGCAGCAGCCCACCGAAAAACAGCCCATCATCAACCGGGAGCAGATCGTGAGCGATAGCGCGCGGGGCCTTTCCGCCGGCAAATCCCTGGCGCTTTCCGGCGGTGCCTTTACGCTGGATTGCAGCGATGCCGCCCTCTATTCCGTGGGAAGCACCAAGCTGTCCGGCAGCCGTGTCACCATTTCCGGCGGCGATACTGCCATCACCACCCAGCAGCTCACCCTTTCCGCCGGAGATGTTTCCATCCTCACCGCCCGCCGTGGCGCTGTGGCGGAGGATATGACTCTTTCCGGCGGCAGCCTGTCCATTACCGCCGTGGAGGAGGGCCTGGCCCTCTCCGGCGGGTATGATAAATCCGAGAGCGACCCCGCCGCTGACCTGCGCAAAATGACCGTGACCGGCGGCAGCCTTTCCATCTGCGCCGGGACCCATGCTTTGGATATCGGCGGATCACTGTTCCAGTCGGGCGGCAGTCTGCTGCTCGGCTCCGGCCGGGAGCAGAACCCCCTGCGGGCTGCCACGGCCCATATTAGCGGCGGCACCCTGCTGGCGGCCGGCCCCCTCCCGGAGGAGCCGCAGCTGTATACCAGCCTGCCCCGCATCAGCGTGGAGCTGTGGCTGACCGGCGGCCGGCCCCTGACCGTCACGGCGGCGGAAGAGAGTACCCCCATGCTCTCCTTCACACCGGAAACCTCGGTCGGTTATGTTACTCTCATCAGCGATGCCCTGGAGAAAGATACCACCTACTATCTCGTCTCCGGCAGCGCCCGTATCGGCCTTTCCCCGGTCTGAACGGCGTGCCAGACACCACAAGACCTGCAAAACTCCCTCCATAAATTTTAGTACGCAAAACACGGCAAAAATCCCTGCTTCCCGGCAGGGATTTTTGAGATTTTTGTTTAACTGACTAAATTATCATTTCAATATGCGACAATAATTGTATGAAAACACAACGAAATAAACGGCTATTGGTGTAGAGACGGCATCATTCGCCAAAGACGGTTTCCACCACCCGGCTGCATTCCGGCGGGGAATACCGCCAGCGCCGCAGCACCCCCTCGGTGAGGAAATACTGCACCGGCTGCGGGGCGTAGGGCGCGTCAAAGGCATCCACGATGATGAGCTTGATCTTCATTTTTTCCGGCAGGATGCTTTTAATATACACGCCCGCGTGCTGGCCGGCGCGCACGCCCTCGCAGGGCTCCGCCAGGCCGGCCAGGTTGGGGGTCAGCTCCACAAAGACGCCATAGTCCTCCACGCTGCGGATGACGCCCGCCACCGTTTCTCCCGGCAGGTACAGCTCGGCGTTTTGGGCCCAGGTGCCCAGCAGCTCCTTGTGAGAAAGCTGCACCCGGCCCTCCGGCTCCACCGCCTTTACCACGGCGTAGATGCTCTCTCCCACAGCAAAGCGGTCCCGCGGGTGGCTGATGCGGGAGACCGAGATCTGATCGATGCTGATGAGGGAGGGCAGCCCGCAGCCGATATCCACAAAGCAGCCGAAGCTTTCCAGGTGCGTTACCCGCGCGGGGATGATCTCCCCAGGGGTCAGATGGTCTATGTATTCGGAACGGCAGCGCAGCTGGGCTGCCCGCCGGGATAAAATGGGCCGCGGTGCTCCGGCCTCATCGTGCTCTATCGCCGTGATGAGAAAGCAGACCGACTTATTCACCCGGGAGATGATGGCGATATCCCGCACCGTCTGCTCTTTTATTCCCAGGGCGCCCTCCTCCCGGGGGATGATCCCGCGGCAGCAGCCCATATCCACCACCAGGTTGTGGTCATAATCACACAGCAGCGCCCGTCCCTCCAAGATTTGACCGATGCGCATGGCGCTTTGCAGTGTTTCCTCATTTTGCAGATAATATCGGTTTTCCTCAGTTTCCAGCAGCATGCCCTCCGGCCAATAATATCCCATGCTTTACCCTCCTGTTTTGCCTATTGCTTTATCTATATTCGGCGGCAGGCGGGACTATACCGGGGGGGAACTTGGCCCGCCCGCGGTGGGGTGGCTTTTCCGGGATGAAAAGTGAGTAAAAGAATTTTTGGATCAAGATTGTAGTCGCCTTCGGCGTCGCGGAGCCTTTTGCAAAGGCATAAACTGCACGCATGTCCCTAAAGCCTCCCTTGTGTAAAGGGAGGTGGTGAGCGGAGCGAACCGGAGGGATTGCCGACACAAACTATGCCCAGCTTTATTTCGCCTAACGGCGTCGCGGAGCCTTTTGCAAAGGCATAAACTGTACGCCTGCCCGATGGGGATAGTTTGTGGCCGCCTTCGGCGGGGCGGAGTCACCGGAGGGTGACAGCTGGTACGGCTCGCCGCCGGGGCCCTACTTTTGTTCGTGCAAAAGTAGGAAAAACACGGTCAAGGGGGACAGATTCCCCCTTGACAACCCCCTTTCTGTCGCTTGCAGTGCTGGATACGAATTTAGATTTTTCTTGAACGAAAAATCCAAATCCGTACTGCGCACAGATACGCTCCAAAAGTAGCCGCAGGCGCATCTGCCCCTTCCCCCCTACCCCTCCCCCGTGGCGGGGGAGGGGCCGTCTATCCAAATAGCTGCTTATCCAACCCATAGGCTCGGCAGCGTGATTTCCTGCTATCGGTTTGCAGGTACCCCCACATAAAATGCGCCGCAGGCCCCTTGAAAGCGTATCTGCGGCACCGTACGGGCTGTCACCTTTTGGTGACTCAGCGACGCCGAAGGCGAAAGGAAACTTTGGCATAATTTGTGTCGACAATCCCTCCGTCACGGCTGCGCCGTGCCACCTCCCCTTACACAGGGGAGGCTTTAGGGGGGCAGGCGAACAGCTTAGACCTTTGTAAAAGGCTTTCGCCGCCGATAGGCGACCACAATCTTAGCTTGAACACTTTTTGCTTACTTCTCCTCAAGGAAAAGTAAGCCCCTGCCCCCTCATTGCAAAAACTTTTCCCCCGTGGTATAATATAAAATCGACTTAATGGCAAAGGAGGGACTCCCATGGATGTCCGCATCGGCGATATTCTGCTGATGAAGAAAAAGCACCCCTGCGGCGGGGAGGAATTCACCGTCACCCGCAGCGGCATGGATTTTAAGCTGGTATGCCGCACCTGCGGCCGGGAGATCATGATCCCCCGTGCCAAGGCCGAACGCCATATCAAAAAAATCACCCACCCGGAGGAGCAGTAGCGGTGCCTTATGCCACTAAATTCGCATAAGGAGTTTTTGCCATGCTCGAAGGACTTTTGGCGGCGCACCGCCGCTACGATGAACTTTCCGCCCAGCTTTCCCAGCCCGATGCCGCGTCGGATATCGGCCGCTACCGGGCCTTGATGAAGGAATATAAGGAGCTGGAGCCGCTCTCCCGCCAGTACCTGGCGCTGGCCGCTGCCGAGGAAGCGCTGGCCGAAGCCAAGGAGCTGCTCTATTCCCACGATGCCGAGCTTTCGGCTATGGCCGCCGAGCAAAAAGCGGAAGCGGAAGAGGAGATCACCCGCCTGACCGAGGAGGCCCGGCTGATGCTGCTGCCCCATGACCCGAGGGATGACCGCAGCGTCATTATGGAGCTGCGTGCCGGCACCGGCGGGGAGGAGGCCGCTCTTTTTGCGGCAGACCTGTACCGCATGTACAATCTGTATGCGGCGGCCCGCGGCTGGCAGGTGGAGCTGATGAACGCGGGTGAAACGGAACTGGGCGGCTACCGGGAGATCGTTTTCTCCATCGAGGGGGAAAAGGTTTTCTCCCGCTTAAAGTTTGAAAGCGGCATCCACCGGGTGCAGCGGGTGCCCGTCACCGATAGCCAGGGTAAGATCCAAACCTCCGCCGTGACCGTAGCGGTGCTGCCGGAAGCTGATGAGGTGGAGATCCACATCGACCCAAAGGACCTGAAGATAGATACCTTCCGTTCCAGCGGGGCGGGCGGCCAGCACATCAATAAAACCGAGTCCGCCATCCGCATCACTCACCTGCCCACCGGGCTGGTGGTGGAATGCCAGGACGAGCGAAGCCAGTATAAAAATAAAGACCGCGCCATGAAGATCCTGCGCAGCCGCCTGCTGGAGCAGGCCGAGCAGGCTCAGAACGATTCCATCGCCGCCGACCGCCGCCGCCAGGTCGGCTCCGGCGACCGCAGCGGGCGCATCCGCACCTATAATTTTCCCCAGAACCGGGTCAGCGATCACCGCATCGAGCTGACGCTGTACCGGCTGGATGCCGTGATGAACGGCGAACTGGACCTGCTCATCGAGCCGCTGCTGGCGCACGAGCAGGCCGAAAAACTGCAGAACAGGGAGTATCCCGAATGATGATGAAAACCGAACTCATCCGAATATATGACCCCGCTGAGGACGCCGAGGGCGTGCTGCGCGCCGGGGATATCCTCGCGCACGGCGGACTGGTCGCCATTCCCACCGAAACGGTGTACGGCCTGGCCGCCAATGCCTACGATGAAGCGGCCGTCAAGGCGGTATACGCCGCCAAGGGCCGCCCCAGCGATAACCCCATGATCGTCCACATCGCGGAGCTTTCCGCCCTGCCGGAGCTGGTGACCGCCATCCCGGAAAACGCCAAAATTCTGGCAGAAGCCTTTTGGCCCGGTCCCCTCACCATGGTGCTGCCCCGCTCGTCCAAGATCCCCCTGACCACCACCGGTGGTCTGGAAACTGTTGCCATCCGGATGCCCAGTCACCCGGTGTCCCGTGCCGTTATCCGGGCGGCAGGTGTGCCGCTGGCTGCCCCCAGCGCCAACCGCAGCGGCAGCCCCAGCCCCACCACCTTCCGCCACTGTGTGGATGACCTGTGGGGCCTGGTGGATGCCATTGTGGAAAGCGACGACTGCACCGTTGGCGTGGAATCCACCGTTCTCTGCTTCCTGCCGGATGGTACCCCGCAGGTGCTGCGCCCCGGCGCTGTCACCCCGGAGGAGATCCAGCGGCGGTGCGGATGCGTCTCGGTCGCCGAGGCCGTCCTACATATGCTCCCGAAGGATGCCGCGGCCCCCAGCCCCGGCATGAAATATAAACACTACGCCCCTGCCGCCACCCTTACGCTGCTGTGCGGCAGCCGGGAGGACTACGCCGCCCGGGTGAACGAATACTACGAGACCCTGCAGCGGGCAGGGGAGGAGGACGGCTTCTACGCCATGTGCTTCGATGAGGATGTTTCCCTGCTGGAGGCTCCCACCATCAGCTACGGCGTGGCCTACGATTATCCCTCCCAGGCACAGAACCTCTTTGATGTGCTGCGGCAGCTGGATAAGCTGCAGGCCACCGAGGTGTATGTCCACGCCCCGGAACCGGAGGAGATGGGCCTTGCCGTCTGCGGTACCCACGGCACCACGGCGGCGCTGGCGCTGCTGAACGACGCGGTGAAAAAGGGCG
>ERZ773116.3389-NODE-3389-length-11620-cov-3.051794_pt1 | contig 11620 bp, 7 predicted proteins | sample MGYA00580563_ERZ773116 | MGnify/ENA primary metagenome ERZ773116 (study PRJEB29015, sample SAMEA2737864) | human gut metagenome | biome: human gut; feature: human-associated habitat; material: faeces | place: China | collected 2012 ... | reverse complement strand
GGGCTCTTCTCTTCCTCATCACGGTCTGGCAATTATTCCGAGTATTCGGTGGGCCGGTTACAGATGCGGAAAACCCGTGGGCACTGATTGGTAGAAGTGCATTGTTTGCGCTGCTTATCGGTTGTGCAAAGCCGATTTTTACAACGTGTCTAAACATCGCCACGGCACCGTACACAGCTCTAATGGATATCCAGATGACCGCTGAAGATTTTACCTTTGCGGGTATAGAAGCAATGCTTATGAACGGACTAACGACGCTAATAGCGACCATATCCGTTGTAGGACTATTGCTTCTTGTAATTCTGGAGATTGCATTGGGTTGGAACTACTTCAAGCTATTGCTTGAGACGGTGGAGAGATATATCGTGGTTGGTGTACTCTGTTATACATCACCTCTGGCATTTTCCATGGGTGCCTCAAAAGCAACGACACCGGTTTTCAGAAGCTGGTGCCGTATGGTTGGATCCCAGCTCTTATTGCTCGTTATGAATGTGTGGTTCCTACGAGGATTTAACTCCTCTATGGGTGCCTACATCGGAAACGGCGGTGCCTTATCTACCGGATACGGAAGTGTATTCCTCTGGTTGTTCTGCGCCTTGGCATTCTTAAAAACTGCTCAGAAGTTTGACTCTTATCTGGCTTCGCTTGGGCTTAACGTAGCTCAGACCGGTTCCAGTATGGGTATGGAGCTTTTGATGGCAGCAAGAGTTGTCACAGGTATCGGACACGGTGCAAGGAGTGCAGGTCATGTATTTGGTGGTGCAACTGCCACAGGTACCGGTGCCGCAGCAAGTGGTTTCGCTGCCGGGTTCGCAAACAAATTCAAAGGCAACAGTTACGTTCGCGATGCTGTTGTGCAAGGCGGTCAACGTATGGGTGCCGGTGGAACGATTGGATTTGTGGGTAGAGCCTTTGGTGGTATAGCCGCACGTAACGGTGCGCAGTTGACTGGTGACTCTATCGCTTCCGTTGCAGCACGAACACCGAATATGTCCGGTACTATTGCCGGAGATATCGCTGATAGAAGCCTTGCAAACTATATGCCTCATATGAGTGGTATGAATGTTTCGGGTGCTGAAATCACCGGTGGTCAAATCACAGCCAAGGTTGTGGGTGCGGATGGAAAGGAAACTTCAGTCGCAATGTACAGTGCAGCCCAATTTGAGAAACCTGACGGGCCTCATTCCGTTGTTACGGCTTCGGATGGCAGTCAGTGGTATCAGATGGCAAGTGGTTCCGGCGCAGGTGCATTCTACGATGCTCCTCAGTTTAACGGTAGCCCTGCCGAAGCTGCACAAGTTGCTGCCATATTCCCGGATGCAGCCGAGGGTACAACTCTCAGATCTGTTGGCGACGGTGTTATCGAGGCAAGTCGCGACGGCCACAATACAATGTGGTACAACAGTGCTTACTATGATGAACCGGATGCGCCTCATACGGTTATGACAGCTGCAAACGGTGTAGACTGGTATGCTATGCAACAGCACGCAGATACTCCTCAGTTTGAGGTCGGCGATGATGCTTACGCATACAACCAGGCTTATTTCCAACAGTTTATGCCAGGATTCGATCAGCCTGTTTCTTCTGTGGATGGCTCCGAAAGGCTCGACGGTCACTTTGAAGTCAGACACGAGAACGGTTCCGGTACGATGTTCTACGATACCTCCCAGTTTGCTCCCCCTCGTGGAGATTATCAGGTATTTGAGGATGTCAACGGAAGTCAATGGTATGCAATTCACGGTGAGGCTGCTGTGGATCGCAGACCCGTCTTTGAAAACGGTAACCCCGTTTATGACGGAGACAACGTGCGAACGGTTAACGTTGATACAGTTCGCTATAAAGCAAAACCTACTCGTTACGGAGAACCTGAAGCCAGAAATGATGGCGAAATCAAGTCTCCTAAGCGTAAGAGGTAAAACAATGGCGACAGCCGAATCGGTTCTTCCGGTTCGGCTGTTTGCCTTATAAAAACGAAAATAAGACTGCCATATGCAGTTGAATATAGGAGGTGCAGATAATGGCAGAGCCGAACAAACAACAAATCGGTGACGGTTCCGACAGTTACGGTGCCGCAGCGCAAAATGCCGCGAAAGCAGCGAAACAAGCGGCCAATGTAGGCAAAGAAGCAAGTAAAACTGCCGCAACAACTGCCGCCGCGAAAGGTGCTGAAGCTACAGCCAATGCCGCAGCCGCAACGGTGAAAGCCGGTGTGGAAGGCGGTAAAGCAGTAGCCGAGATTGCGGCTGGTACAGCTTCGGGTGGACCTTGGGGTGCAATTATTGCTGCAGCATGGGCAATGCGCCACACACTCTTCAAGATTCTCGTCTGCATCTGTTTGTGTGTGGTTTTCTTAATCGTGCTCATAGTAGAACTCCCCGGCATTCTTATAAACCGTGCATTAGGTCTTGACGGTAGTCAGCCGACCGAGCAAGTTACGATTGTGACAGTATTCGAGACGGTAACGGATGTAATTTCAAACATTATCGGGCTTGGATATGATTCTTCAATGACGCAGGTGGAAACGCTTATAGCCGATGGCGGTTATGATTACGAGCTTTCTATGAATGCCCTTGTAAATCACGCTCAGAGCTCAGCCGGATATGATGTGGCATATATTATGTCCGCTTATTCCACTTCGGTCGATCAGCTCAGTGCTACCCAGACTGACTTGGAAGCAAAGCTGACCGGTGTGTCGGGCAATATGTTCCCCGTAACGTCGGTTGAGAAAGAAAATGAGGTCATCACACCGGTTACATATTATACCTATAAGCCGGTCACGATAACCGTGGTAACGAAAACGGTTAAGACCGGAATGATCAACGGTGTTCCTCAATACCGATATGAGACCGCTGAGAAGATCTACTATGTGCAGGATGAAGAAAAAACTTCGGATGTTGCTATCGAGGTTGATGCTTATACAGCCGTAACGGTAACGCTTCCCGTATACTCGAGTGGTTCTATCAGCGGAACCCGAACAGCAACCTATTATCAGTCTGCAGGCAAACAGACTTTGACTCCGACAAAAGAAATCGTTAAGTATCTGGAATGCACCATTCATCCCTTTGATAATACGGTCATTTCCAGTGCCTTCGGTTTGGATCTGAATGCTGAATACAGCCAGTTTGGTACAACTTACGGCGAAGTGATTGATAGTCGTGCCCAGGCGCTTAAAATGACGCTTTATGGTACTGCGTCAAACGGCAGTGCTGTTCCGTTGACCGACACAGAGCTTATCGCATTCCTTGCAAGACAAAATTGCAGTGAGACTCGCAAGCACATTGTCAAGACGGGGCTTTCCCTTGTGGGTAAGGTTCCTTATTTCTGGGGTGGTAAATCGGCTGCAGGTTGGAACGATGAATGGAATACGCCAAAGCTTGTAACAGCCGCAGGTTCTACCACAAGCGGAACCATTCGACCGTTCGGGCTTGATTGTTCGGGCTTTACCGACTGGACTTATAAAACAGCCGTGGGCGTCAGTCTTTACGGAGGAACCTGGAGCCAGTGGGATGAGTCTTATGCAATCACTGCTGATGAACTTCTCCCGGGCGACCTCGGTTTCCTAATGGATGCTGACGGTCAGGGGTGGAACCACGTGCTTATCTTTGCCGGATACGGTGAAAATGGAGAGCGTATGTGGGTACATTCTTCCGGTGGTGAAGGTGTCATACTCAACACACCGAGTTATGAAGCAAGTCTTTCCCTGCGTAGACCGAAAGAGGTTAACTTTGAAGATTCGTCGGTAGTCCCCGACGTTGAATAGAAAGAAGGTGTAGCTATGGACGATAAGGAATTCAGTAACGTCTTCTCTATACCGGCAAACTACACAGACTCAGGTAAGATCCTGGGCGGTATGCTTGAGCCCCGTAATGCGATTGAAGCATTGATTTTGATCGTGCTCGTTGGCTATCCGGAGCTGATGCTGATACCGATGCCGAGTACCATTCGCATCGTTGTAATGACAGTAACGCTGATTCCACTCGGCGTAGTTGCAATGATGGGAATTGACGGAGACTCACTGTTCCAGTATTTAGGCCACATCATTTATTATTTTGTGAGCCGCAGAAAACTAACTTTTAGAAGGGTGGGATATAAATATGACCCAGCGCAACTCCGCAAAAGGAAAAAAGCGAAGAAAAAAGCCAGAAAAGCTTGAGTTCGTACAGGACTTCATACCAATCAAAGAACTGCGTCACGGTATCATTGAAACCACAGACGGCAGGTACATTAAGATCCTTGAGATCGAGCCCATCAACTTTATGCTTCGCTCGGATGATGAGCAGTTCAGCATCATCTCGACTTTTGCAAGCTGGCTCAAGATCTCACCGATGAAATTACAATTCAAATCTATCACTCGTCGTGCAGACTCCGATAAGCACGTCGCTATGGTTCGTGAGGAACTGGAAGCAGAACCGAGCGAAGAGTGTAAGCACCTTGGAGAAGATTACATCAATCTTATCAAGGACGTCGGAAGCCGAGAAGCGCTCACAAGGCGCTTCTTTTTGATTTTCCAATACGAAGAAATCCGCCGCAATGAAACGGACGACTTCTCACAGATCTACAGTATGATGCAGACGGCGGAACAGAATGCCAGAGCTTACTTTATGCAGTGTGGCAATAACATTCTTCAGCCGGAGGATCCGGACGAAGCAACTGCAGAAATTCTCTATATGTTCTTCAACCGACGTTCCTGTGTCAACGAGCCGTTTTCAAGCCGCGTTGAGCGTGTGGTCTTGGATACGATGGCAGCGAAGAACAAGGTTATCGGTATTGATGAAGTACCGCATATCCGCTTTGCTCACTTTATTGCTCCAAGAGGTATTGACCTGAAGCATCACAATTACGTGGTTATGGATGGCCTGTATTACACCTTCCTGTATATCAAAGGGGACGGATATCCGAGCAGAGTTCGAGCCGGATGGATGTCGGTGCTGATCAATGCCGGCGACGTTCATCTGCGCCGTGAAAACCGAAGCAAGACCATTGATAAGGTTGCTCAGCGCATCAGACTCAACCGCACCAAAATCAAGAGTATGCAGGATACCAGTACCGACTACGAGGAACTTGCAAATTCCATTCAGGCCGGCTATTACATCAAGCATGGCATCGCCAACTATAACGAAGATCTGTTTTATATGTCTGTCTTTGTCACCGTGTCCGCTAAGACATATGAGGAACTGATGTGGCGTAAGCAGCAAATGATAGATATGCTCAAATCTATGGATATGTACGTGAGTGATTGCAGGTTCCAACAGGAAACGGCACTTCGATCCGTAATGCCTTTCTTAAAGATTGCACCTTCCCTTGAGAAGAAAGCAAAAAGAAACGTGCTAACCAGCGGTGCGGCATCTACCTATATGTTCACGAGCTATGAACTTTCGGATGATACGGGCGTTCTGCTCGGCATCAACCGTCATAATAACTCGCTGTGTATCGTGGACTTGTTTAACACCAAGAAGAACAAAAACGCGAACCTCAACCTTATCGGCACCAGTGGCGCAGGCAAAACCTTTACGCTTCAGCTCTTGGCTTTGCGTATGCGAATGCGCGGCATACAATGCTTTATCCTGGCACCGATTAAGGGACACGAGTTCAGACGTGCGTGTAATGCTGTGGGTGGTCAGTTCATCCGTATTGCTCCGGGTTCACCGCACTGTATCAACATTATGGAGATCAGACATACGATTGCTCCCGAAATGGAGCTTATCGATGCGATGGACTACGTGGAGCTCGGTTCGATGCTGGCCAATAAGATTCAGCAGCTTATGATTTTCTTTTCCTTGCTGATTCCGGATATGACCAACGAAGAAGAACAGCTTTTGGATGAGGCGCTCATTAAGACCTATGCTGATTATGGTATTACCCACGATAACGAATCGGTATATGAAGATGGAACGGCATCTCCTCCAAAGATGAAGCAGATGCCTATCCTTGGAGACCTACACAAGCATCTGCTTGAAAACAAGATGACCGAGCGTATCGCCGTTATCGTAAGCCGATTTGTTACCGGTTCGGCACAGTCCTTTAACCGACAGACCAACGTGGACTTGTCAAACAAGTACATTGTATTCGACCTTTCCGAACTGAAAGGAAAGCTTCTTCCGGTTGGTATGATGATTGCCCTCGACTATATCTGGGACTCGGTCAAGAAAGACCTGACCAAAAAGAAGGCAGTTATGATCGATGAGATATGGAAGCTTGTCGGTACCAGTTCCAATAAGCAAGCTGCAGAGTTCTGCTTAACCATTTTCAAAACCATTCGTGGTTTCGGTGGTGCAGCCGTCTCTGCCACACAGGACCTCAGCGACTTCTTCGGACTTGAAGATGGCAAATACGGTCGTGCCATCATCAATAATTCCAAAAACAAAATTATCCTCAACCTTGAGCCGGATGAAGCCAAGTACGTGCAGGATGTTTTGAAGCTGACTAAGACCGAGATTCAGTCCATTACCCGTTTCGAGCGCGGTGAGGCACTGATTTATTCCAACAATAACAAAGTGCCTGTTCTCGTGAAGGCATCCAAGGTTGAGCACGAAATGATTACCACAGACCGTGCTGAACTGGAGGCAATTCTACGGGAAAGACAGAAAGAACATACTCATTCCGAGTAAAATACTCATTCTGATACCAAATACGTACAAGGAGGTGTTTTTAAGTGTTTCTGCAGGATGAGCAAAACATTATCAAATGGCTCTCGCAATATGGGGCCTTGCCCAAGCTTCAGATATCCAAGCTTCTGCAGGTGCCGGAGATTGCTGAGGAAAAGATTTTGAAGAATCTCCAAAGGCACCGAAAAATCAATGAGGTTGGCGGTGGTTACTACTGGGGCCTTGATAGATTGTGTAAGCCCGAGCAAAGAACTGAACTTGCCATCTGGGTTCTTCTTCAGTTTATTGATCAGGTAGATCCCCGAGCTCACTACCCGGCAACTTATCCCGCGCAAGTGTATTTCCTCAAAGAAAACACCGGATATGAGGTTGTGGTTCTTTATGAAGGCGAAGAGCATCAGGTAAAGCTTCTTCAGCCGGATGAAGACCTCAAATACATTATCGTGGTACCGAACACCTCAATGATTCCTCACCTGAAGCTTCCTGATGCACCGTGCTTGTTTGCCACCATCGACTTCGAGGGTGAAGAAGAGCCTGAGGTCCATTTTTATACGCAGGAGGATGTGGCCAATGAATAAAGAAAGTCAATTCTATCAGGTGCTCGTTAAAATTGAGAACGGCATCAAGCGAATGAGCGAACAGGCCGCAGCGGTGCGTTGGTACTTGGAAGCAGATGATTTGGATACAGCCTATGACAAAGCACTCAAGTTGGAAGCAGTTACCGAAAAGACAACGCTTCTGACAAGAGTGCTTCCTGCTTATACCGGCTACCGTACCGCAAAGGAAGACGTGGCTGAGATTATTGCAAATGAGATTCCGGTGGAAATCGGGTTTACCGCTGAGGGTTGGTTTTGCCTCAGGATGCCAACCTTGCTTCCAAAGAAATCATCCGGGTCTCACGATTACATCCGAACTTATTTACTGCCGGCTATGAATAAGTTTTTTAACGGTCGTCCGAAGATACGATATCGCGGCTGTGTTCTCGTTGTCCGACACGTCTATGATAAGACACGCCCGGAACGAAAGATGCGCGATCACGATAACATTGAGGTGAATATGGTAACAGACATTGTTGCCTCGAAAGTAATGCCGGATGATAACCCAAATGTATGCACTCATTACTATTGCAGTGCTGCGGCGAGTGAAGATCGTACCGAGGTCTATGTGGTCCCGAAGCACGATTTTCCAGTGTGGTTTGTGGAAGAAAAAGCAATGCCGGATAAGGGGGTTATGCTCTATGAAAACATCATTTGCGGGGCGTAAACCCATGTTACGCAAAGCCGTTTTTTTGACCCCCATTTGCGTAACACGTGAGAGAATGGCGAAAACTCCTTGTAAATCATGGGTTTTCGAGAATCTGGCTGACGGGATTTTAGGCGGAGAGTGCAGTCATCGTGCCGAAATTTCTTCCAACACGAGGTTTCTCCGCTGATGGTGTGGTTCACTCCCGGCAGTCAGGTCTGGCAGCTCATCACGCTTCTTTCAATCGTCGGTGAGTATCCACTTGGTTCGCGACATTTACTTGGCAACAAGGCCGTCTTCAAAAACCTCGTACACAAACTTAACCGACCACAAACCTTTTGCAACACTGAGACCGGCGACACGATGACTTGCCGACTCCTGAGTGTCTCGGGCGACGACCGAAACCGAAACATCCGTCTTTGCAAGGTGGCTCTCCCCATACTGGAATGGATTTCTCCCGAATGCCAAAGCTATCACCTGAATTCCTTCAGGAGGCACAACTTCTCCAGCTCAGTCTCACACAGAGAACGAAATCACCGCATCGGTGAGGCTGTGACAATGTGTATGCGTGCCGGCATCGAAGTAAGACCGTTCCTGTTACCGGAACTTCAGAACGAAGCGTTTGTTCACGTCATACCCAGCGAAGCTGTTATGTATCCGTCCAAGGATCTTAAGAGACTCAGCGAAGATGAGATGAGCAAAACCAGTTTCACCAGAATGGTTGGCGCACTGTTTGCGTGCGGGACCTGTTACGCCATGTACAACACGCGCAGCGCCACAATGAAATGGTCCGGTAAGGGTGAGTTCAAAGCAAGGGACTCTTTGCGAGACCTGTCCAATATGAATTCCGAGATATCAATTGTTAATTCGGCGATCCTTTTAGGTCAGTCTGGTACAGTCGCCCTGAACACCATCGTGGAATCAGATAAATCGCAGAAACAAGAGTTTCGATTTGATTCCGTATATGACCACATATATTTCATTCCGCTGAACGAGGATGGCATCCGGCAGCTTCGCTTCCTTACCGTTCCGGATTGGAAAGAAAAAATCTTAAATCTGCTCTTTGACCCGGAAGAGAGATCTTACAACCGAGGTCGATTTGAGTATGACGCAATCGTAGATGATGTCTACATATATTCCTATCTGGATGCAGATATTGCCAGACTGATGCGACTTCACGAAACACTGAATGCGCAGAAGCGAGACGTAGTCGTCCTGTGCTTTGCATCCCAGGTTGCCTTTCTCCGTGAATATTTTGGGCCATTGGTCGAACTGAAGGTTATCGACTTTGACGCGGTGGAAGATGAGCTTGGCCCGGATCGGAGGAACTTATTTGAAGGATAAAAAAAGAACCATCGGTATCATCATGGCCGTGGTACTCGGTTTATTCGCAGTGCTTTATCTGGGCGGAATGATGAGCCAGGTGCTCAGCAACTACTCAGTCTGGATGAATAACGGCGGACTTACCGGACAGGCGATGATGAAACCGGTAAATATGAACCCACTGGTATGCATACCTCTGGCATTCACAGCGAATGGACTCAAAGCCATTGTCGGTATGATACTTATCGGCGGGGCTATCTTTATTGTCTATAAGCTTTACAATCGGTTTGACGGAAAGCACCAGGATCCCAGAGGTTTCACCAAGAGTGACAGCGGTATCTACGGAACAGCTTCCTGGATGGATGAAAAAGAGATGCACGAGGTGCTCGAAATCTCCTCTATCGGACAGGTAGAAGGAACGATCCTTGGTGAGTACAAAGGAAAAGCTGTGTGTATGCCAAAAGACACCAGACTGAACCGGCACATTGCCATCTTCGGTGCTTCCGGCACCATGAAATCACGCGCTATTATCCGGAACGCGTTATTCCAGATTATAAGACGTGGCGAGTCTGCTATTTTGACTGATAGCAAATCCGAGATGTATACCGATACAGTGGAACTGTTCCGCAATGCAGGTTATGAGGTGAAAGTATTCAATCTCGTGAACCCTGAGCACGGTGATTCCTGGAACTGTATGTCAGACTTGAACGGAGATACCCTGATGGCGCAGGTTTTGACCAATGTCATTATCGGCAACACCAGTTCCGGTAAGGGTGATCACTTCTGGGACAACGGTGAAGGCAATCTTCTCAAAGCACTCATCTTAATGGTTGACCAAGATAAGAAACTTAATCCCAGTCAGAAGAATCTGACCTCAGTTTACCAGATGCTTACCCAGAACAGTGAGGGTCAGCTGATAGCCAAGTTCAATAAGCTACCGCTTGACCATCCAGCACGTGCCCCGTTTAATCTTTTTTCTCAGTCCAGTGACACGGTGAAATCCGGTATCATACTGGGTCTGGGTACGAGACTCCAAGTGCTGCAGAACAAAGCAGTCCAGCGTATCACCAGCAGTTCGGATATCGACCTAATAGCACCGGCGAAGAAAAAGTGTGTGTACTACATCATACTCAGCGACCAGGATGCGACGATGTCGTTCCTTTCATCTCTGTTCTTCAGCTGTATGTTCATCAAACTCAGCAGATTCGCTGATGTACAACCCGGGGGACGGTGTCCCGTTCCCGTCAATCTGATTTTGGATGAGTTTAACAACGTGGGACGCATCGGCGGTGCCGAGGACGGTTCCGACTTTGCTCGTTCACTCTCGGTTGTCAGATCCAGAGATATCCGCGTGATGCTCGCTGTACAGAGCTTAGGCCAGTTACAGAACCGATACCCGAAGAACCTGTGGTCTGAAATCATAGGCAACTGTGATATCCAACTAATGATGGGGTGCTCTGATGATGTATCCGCTGAGTTCTTCTCCGCACGATCGGGAGATATGTCAGTTCAGGTCAAATCCACAATGACAGTGCGACAGACCTTGGCACTGGCGCAGGTAATCCCGCAATATCGAAGCCTTGAGGGACATGGACGTCGCAGACTCCTTACTCCCGATGAGGTACTGAGATTGCCGAATGAAGAAATGCTGTGCATCATTCGTGGTCACAACATTCTGAAGCTCGACAAACTCGATTTTACCAAGCACCCAATGGCAAGGCATATCGTCCAGAGGTCAATTCTGGATTATAAGCCGGTATCAACACCTGAGGAGGTTACGCCTCCCCAGACCGAGCCTACTTCGGAGGCAAAACCGAAGAAGCCATCGAGTAAGAAACTATACAGTTCGGCAAAGCCGCCGGCTGATTTTTAAGAAGGAGGTTAACTACCATGGCATTAAAGAAACCCAAATCCCCTGCTGAGGAACTGGAACAAACCGTGCAGGGCGAGCAACCGGATGACGCCAAGAAGACGCGTGCCAAGCCGAAGGCGGCTCCGAAGAAAACCCAGTCTGGCACAAGAACAAGAGCCAGCAAGAAAGCTGCAGAAGACGCCGATGATGCAAGTGAGAAAAAGCGATATGTGACTCAGTACTCACCAATCGACGAGCCTGTCATTTCTATTGATGAACGCAGAGATGCGCAGACCGAATCTGACAAAGCAAAGAATCAACTGCTTGACCTTATGGAGTCGTATAAAGCAGAACGTGTTCTTACGGATTTCGTTCGAGGCGTAGAGAAAATCAACGGCAGTTTTGCCTCAGTCCTGTATCACGGCGATTTCAAGGTAATCATTCCCGCAATGGAAGCAATTATCCCGCCGAAAGATTACAGAGGCAAGGATCCTGAGGTGGTGCATAGGTATATGCTTACCAAGCGCCTCGGTACCGAGTTCGATTACATCGTAAAAGGTATGGATCCTGAGACTGGCATCGCAGTAGCGTCCCGTCT
>ERZ773116.3386-NODE-3386-length-11625-cov-4.759118_pt1 | contig 11625 bp, 9 predicted proteins | sample MGYA00580563_ERZ773116 | MGnify/ENA primary metagenome ERZ773116 (study PRJEB29015, sample SAMEA2737864) | human gut metagenome | biome: human gut; feature: human-associated habitat; material: faeces | place: China | collected 2012 ... | reverse complement strand
ACATCAATGAAAATTCAGGTGTGACTACTTCTAAGTTCCAGATGCAGGATCTTCCACAGGACGTTGCCAAAGTTGTGGACAAGATGAATGTGGGAGAAATTTCAAAAGCCTTTACAATGATAAACGAGAAGGATGGAAAAGAAGTTTGTGCAATCGTGAAGTTGAAAACAAAGATCAATGGTCATAAGGCTACCATTGCGGAAGACTATCAGGACTTGAAAGAAATTGTAATGGATAAGCGTCGTGAAGAGATGTTACAAAAATGGATTCTGGACAAACAGAAACATACCTATGTACGTATCAACGAAAACTGGCAGAAGTGTGACTTCAAATACCCGGGTTGGGTGAAGAAGGATTGATGTTTAACAGCTTGATTTTATATGCTGAAACGAAATAAGAAAGATAAACAACAAGACAGGCATAGATGGCTCCTTATAGGCTTTCTATGCCTGTTTGGCGTATGTCTTGTGGCGCAAAATCCCAAGAAACCGGCAGACAAGAAACAACAACCGGCGAATAAGCAACAGTCGGAAAGTAAGAAGCAGCCGGAAAATAAAAAGACAAAGGTTTATTTGCTTCATGCGGATGAGGGACAGGCGGATAAACTGTCTCGTCCGGACGTGCAAGTACTGATCGGTAATGTGAAAATGCGCCATGACAGTATGTATATGTATTGTGACAGTGCGCTGATTTTTGAGAAAACCAATTCTGTAGAGGCTTTCAGTAATGTTCGTATGGAGCAGGGAGACACCTTATTCATCTACGGTGATTATCTATATTACGACGGAATGACGCAGATTGCGCAACTCCGTGAAAACGTGAAAATGATTAACCGTAATACGACTTTGCTGACGGATAGCTTGAATTATGACCGTCTTTATGATCTCGGGTATTACTTCGAGGGAGGAACTTTGATGGATGAAGAGAATGTGCTGACTTCCGACTGGGGGGAGTATAGTCCTGCTACCAAACAGTCGGTGTTTAATCATGACGTGAAATTGGTTAACCCGAAGTTTGTATTGACTTCCGATACATTAAGGTATAATACAGAGAACAAAATCGCAGTTATTCTCGGTCCTTCAAACATCGTTAGTGACAATAACCATATCTACTCCGAGCGTGGATTCTATAATACATTGACCGAGCAAGCCGAACTGTTGGACCGTTCCATTCTGACCAATCAAGGAAAGAAATTGGTGGGCGACAGTCTGTTCTACGACCGTGTTGCCGGTTATGGAGAAGCGTTCGACAATGTGAAGATGACGGATGCCATCAATAAGAATATGCTGACAGGAGATTATTGTTTCTACAATGAATTGACTGACTCCGCCTTCGCAACAAAACGGGCTGTGGCTATCGACTACTCACAGGGGGATAGCCTCTTTATGCACGGAGATACTTTGCAGCTGGTGTCTTACAATCTGAATACCGACTCGTTGTATCGTTTAATGAAAGCTTATCATAAAGTACGTATGTATCGTACGGATGTGCAGGGAGTATGCGATTCACTGGTTTATAACTCAAAAGATTCTTGCATGACTATGTATGTTGACCCTATTCTTTGGAATGAAGGTCAGCAGTTGCTTGGTGAGCAGATCAAGATTTATATGAATGACAGTACTATCGACTGGGCCCACATTATCAATCAGGCGTTGACGGTAGAGATGAAAGACTCCATTCATTATAACCAAGTGTCCGGTAAGGAGATGAAAGCCTATTTTGAAAATGGGGATATGCGGCATATCGAAGTGATTGGTAATGTGCTGACGGCCTTTTATCCGGAAGAAAAAGACAGCACGATGACCGGATTCAACTGTCTGGAAGGGAGCTTGCTCCATCTTTATATGAAAGACAAGAAGATGGAGAAAGGATTATTTGTGGGAAAGTCCAACGGTACGATGTATCCCATGGATCAGATACCGCCCGATAAGTTACGTCTGCCTACATTCTCCTGGTTTGATTATGTGCGTCCGCTGAATAAAGAGGATATTTTCAACTGGAGAGGCAAGCGGGAAGGCGAAATGCTGAAACCGACAACTGACCGGCGGCCAAAGACAAATAAGCGAAACTTAATTAATATGAAGTAGTATGGGAATGTTTAACTCAATGAGAAAGCCCCGTGGCTTTAATCATCAATACATTTATGTAGACGAGCGGAAAGAAAAGCTCGCAAAGATGGAGGAGAACGCCAAACGTGACTTGGGGATGCTTCCGGAAAAGGAATTTAATCCGGAGGATATTCGCGGTAAGTTCATCGAAGGTACTACGCATTTGAAAAGAAGAAAAGCGAGTGGCCGCAAACCGGTCTCTTTCGGAATCATACTGATAATCATTGCTTTCCTTCTTTATCTGTGGCATTATTTGGCGACAGGAAGCTGGAACTTTTAATTATTAATTTACGAAGAATGAGCGATATAATTCATTTGTTACCTGATTCGGTAGCTAACCAGATTGCTGCCGGTGAAGTGATACAACGTCCCGCGTCTGTCATCAAGGAGCTAGTGGAGAATGCGATTGATGCAGATGCACAAAATATACATGTATTGGTGACTGATGCAGGTAAAACCAGCATTCAGGTGATTGATGATGGAAAAGGAATGTCCGAAACGGATGCCCGTCTTTCTTTTGAACGGCATGCCACCTCCAAGATACGTCAAGCGGCAGATCTGTTTGCTTTGCGTACAATGGGATTTCGCGGAGAGGCATTGGCTTCCATCGCTGCAGTGGCACAGGTAGAGTTAAAGACACGTCCGGAATCGGAAGAATTGGGTACGAAGTTGGTGATTGCAGGCTCTCAAGTGGAAAGTCAGGAGGCTGTATCCTGTTCTAAAGGAAGTAACTTCTCTGTAAAGAACCTATTTTTTAATGTACCTGCCCGTCGTAAATTTCTAAAGGCTAATTCAACGGAATTGAGTAACATCCTTGCCGAATTTGAACGGATCGCTTTGGTGCATCCGGAGGTTGCCTTTTCGCTTTATAGTAATGATTCGGAGTTATTTAATCTTCCGGTATCACAATTACGTCAACGTATCCTTGCTATTTTCGGTAAGAAGCTCAATCAGCAGTTACTGAATATAGAGGTCAATACTACCATGGTGAAAATCTCCGGATACGTAGCCAAGCCGGAGACTGCCCGTAAGAAAGGGGCACATCAGTATTTCTTTGTCAACGGGCGTTATATGCGTCATCCTTATTTTCATAAGGCAGTCATGGAGGCTTATGAACAGTTGATTCCCACCGGTGAACAGATTTCCTACTTTATCTATTTCGATGTAGATCCGGCTAATATTGACGTGAATATCCATCCGACAAAGACTGAAATCAAGTTTGAAAATGAACAGGCCATTTGGCAGATACTTTCAGCATCCGTGAAGGAGTCGTTGGGTAAATTCAGTGCGATCCCTTCTATTGATTTTGATACGGAAGACATGCCTGACATTCCGGCATTTGAGGAGAAAATGTCTTCCGAGCCTCCGAAGATACATTATAATACAGATTATAATCCGTTTAAAGTTTCTGCCGGTGGCGGTGGTGGCGGATCGTACAGCCGTTCGAAAGTGGAATGGGAAGATTTGTACGGAGGGCTGACGAAAGCCAGTAAGATGAATAACCCGCAACCGGAACCAGAAATGGATTGGGAAGACTCTTCTATTGGCGGCCAACCCACTTTCGTTGAAGAAAAGATGGAGACGGTCACCTCTGCCGCTTCTTCTACTTTGTATGCCAGTGAACCGGTGATAGAGAAAGGAAATCAGCATTTGCAGTTTAAAGGGCGGTTTATCCTGACTTCAGTTAAATCCGGTTTGATGCTAATCGATCAGCACCGGGCACACATACGGGTGCTTTTTGATCGTTATATGGTACAGATCCAACAGAAACAGGGGGTATCACAAGGCGTCCTGTTCCCGGAAATCTTACAGTTGCCGGCTTCGGAAGCTGCTGTACTGCAAAGTATTATGGATGATTTGTCTGCAGTCGGTTTCGATTTGAGTAATCTGGGAGGCGGTAGCTATGCCATTAATGGTATTCCTTCGGGGATTGAAGGTCTGAATCCGGTGGAACTGGTGCGTAATATGCTGCATACGGCGATGGAAAAAGGAAGTGACGTCAAGGAAGAAATCCAAAGTATTCTGGCATTAACATTGGCTCGCGCGGCGGCTATTGTTTACGGACAGGTGTTGAGTAATGAAGAAATGGTAAGCCTTGTAGACAACCTTTTTGCCTGTCCCTCACCGAATTACACCCCTGATGGGAAAACTGTTTTGACAACAATCAAGGAGGAAGACATCGAAAGATTATTCAAATAAAACAAATAATTTCATCTTTTTCTAAAACCTTTTAGTTCGGTTCGTGTTATTTAAATAGTTCAACAAAGAAAAAGATTTAAATAACCACTTAACTATTAGGTATATGAAAAAGATTCTGATGTTGCTGGCATTTGCCGGCGTTGCGTCTGTCGCTTCTGCGCAGCAGACAATGACTGTAACTGAATACGAAGTGATTCAGGTACAAGATAAATATCAAGTAATAACTAATCCTTTCTGGAGTAACTGGTTCTTCTCTGTAGGAGGCGGCGCCCAAGTGCTATATGGAAACAATGACCATATCGGCAAATTCAGAGACCGTGTTGCTCCTACATTTAACGTGTCTGTCGGCAAATGGGTAACTCCTGGATTCGGACTGCGTTTGCAATACAGCGGATTGCAGGCAAAAGGATTCACTACCAGCGAAACTGCTAATTATGTAGTGGGTGGTCCGAGAGAAGACGGTTCTTACAAACAAAGATGGGACTACATGAACTTGCATGGTGATTTGATGATTAACCTGAACGCACTTTTCGGTGGATATAATCCGAACCGCGTATATGAAATTATCCCTTATATAGGTGCCGGTTGGGCTCATGCTTATTCTCGTCCTCACACTAACTCCGCTACTTTCAATGCAGGTATTATCAACCGCTTCCGTTTGTCGAATGCTGTTGACTTGAATCTGGAGTTGAGTGCAACAGGTCTGGAAGGCAAGTTTGACGGAGAACATGGAGGTAGACCCGATTATGATGGTATCTTAGGTGCTACCCTCGGTGTGACTTATTACTTCCCTACCCGCGGATTCCAACGTCCTACTCCACAGATTATCTCTGAACTCGAATTGAACCAGATGCGTAATCAGATGAATGCAATGGCAGCAGCTAATATGCAATTGCAACAACAGTTGGCAAATGCACAACAACCGGTAGAAGTAGAAGATACTGAAGAAGTTGTTATCACAGATACTAACATTGCTCCGCGTACCGTATTCTTCAAGATCGGTTCTGATAAATTATCTCCGCAAGAAGAAATGAACTTGTCATATCTTGCCAGCAAGATAAAAGAATCTCCGAATGCTACATACACAATCAACGGATATGCTGACTCTGCAACCGGTACTCCTGCTTTCAATCAGAAGTTAAGTTTGGAACGTGCACAGGTTGTTAAAGACTTGTTGGTTAAGAAGTATGGCATCTCTGCCGATAGACTGAAAGTTGCAGCCGGTGGTGGCGTTGACAAATTCGGTCAACCGATTCTGAACCGTGTAGTATTGGTAGAATCTGCACAGTAATAAAAAGTAAAAAAAGCGATTTCAGCATTCAGCGATTCTCTGTAATCGCTTGCAGGAAAGAGATAGCGGCTGAAAGCGAACCTTGAAAAGAGAGGTTCATGCTTTCAGCCGCCTTTTTTATATCTGTTATTTTGGGGATCCCCTCTGGTATTTTATTTTGTTTTAGTTTATTTGACAGGCTGATAATCTCTGGATTTTCCATAAAATCTTGGGGCCGGCACATAAATAGGTTGACTGGGAATGCCGATATTCTGCAGCTTGCCTTCCTGACGGAGTCGGCGAATATGAATCATGGCTGTGGAACGTACCATCCCCGTGATGCCTTGAAAGTCGGAACGTTGCATAATCTGATGATCGCTGAAATACTCTCCGTTCAATCGGATTTGTAATCCGATTGCTTTGAGCATCAGGATTTTTAATCCGAACTATATATTAAAGTATAGGTGTATTGCGGATTATAAATCCTGATACTCGGAGAACGGCGGATTGCAAATCCGCCGGGACGCATAATGTTTGGTAACTAGCTAACCTTCCGCTGTTATTTTTTCTAAGTATATGTCCTTCTTTAGCTAAATATCGGCAATGAGACTTTCAAATTAGGATATTTGTCACCCAATTGTTTCAAGAAGTCATTGCCAATGATAATATCCTGTATTGTTTCTTGTAGATCTGTCGGAATCTCCGGGATATTTGTAAATATCAGACAGGAGTAGATAATGAGTTCAACAGGTTTCTCGTCGGTTTGCAATGAAAGTTTGTATGCTTTCACGTTGTTTCCTCTGGCTTGTGCCTGTGCTTGTACTTGTCCCTCCATAGGAATTGCGATGAGACGGGAATTTTCAAGACGCGCCTGATTGAATACAAAATGATTGTCGATTTCTCCATCTGTGTCTGTATCGAATAGGTGCAGATTGTCTCCGCTCAATACCAGATATTTGGGAGTTTGTACGGTATTGAAACGTACAGTTCCTAAGGTGGCCATTCCTTTCAGCTTATCTTTCATTCCGTCTTTGAGTGCGGATGCTACACCATACTCATTGCTGGCATAGTTGAAAGCGTCAATTTTTTCTTCTCCCATAGCTTCTTTCAGGAAAGATAAATCAGAGTTTAAGCAGAGGTTTTTATACTGTTCTGCATTTGCAAATTCAGCTTTGAAATCGGTGTTGTTCACTACTTGTGCCTGTTGCGAGTTTTTCTTTTTCATGTAAAACCAGTATCCTAGATATAGAACAATGAAAATGACCGGAACAAAGGTGTAAATAGACATAGTTTGTACTTTTTAATGTTATTAATAATGGTTTGTTTTATACTTCCACGGGTTTCACTTCTTTCTTTTTTCCAGGAATACATCCCCAAATGATAAGGGCAATTATAAGAAGTCCGACAGCTTTACCGCCATAACGGGAATAGAAGCTGACCTTGTTCAACTTCTCTCCATCCAAATTATTTTCTTTTAGGATGGTAGCCAGTTGTTCTTCCGTCAGTTCATAGTAAGTGTCTTCCTTTTCGCAATAGCCGACCAGGCGAGGCTCTTTCTCTATGTATAGAGGGAGAAGGTAAGCGATGTTGAACTCCTGATGGAAAGTTGCCAGATCAATGTAGTTTCCATCGTCTGTTTGGTACTCTTCGGTATCAGGCAAATCTGCTACTTTGGTTAATACTTCGCGGTCGCCGAAAGGGATTTTTAAACCACGTGCGGATACTGTTTGGCAAGATAAGAAAAGAATGCCGCCAAGTGCAAATAGAAATTTAAGGTGCTTCATGCTTCTTGTGTTTAAGTGAATAATTTGTGTGATTTTTATTGATATTGTGGCAAAGATAGGAAAAAGAAGAATAAAAGCCGTATAATTGTTTGAAATTTGTAAGCTCTATTCTTTTTTATAAAATGAGGAGATTTTTTTCCTGATTTAGAGGATTTGTATCCTGATTTATGCAATTGATGTAAAATTGCATTGTTGGGATAATCCAAATAATTTAATAACAATTGATTGGAGCTATTAATAATTATCTATATTTGTGCTATAGAATTCAAATCTGGAATATTATGGACGACTTTAATACCGTATATGCACTACTCGTTTTAGTTATGTTATTTATTTTATTGAGTAGGTTGGACAATCGCTTCGGAAAGATAGAGAAAGAGTTGAATGAGATAAAGAAACGGATGGAAGATTATCTCAAGGTTCAGCAAAATTCTGTTGCTGAAGCCTCCAAGCCGAAAGAGGAAATATCAGAAAAAGAAACAAAAGATATTCCTGTGATGCCTCAAGCGGCAGAGCATGTTACGGTAGTAAAGACCGGACAACGAGAAGAGGCTGTTCAGGAAAAACACGAACTGGTTGTTGAAGCAGTTGTCCGTGAGACATTGGAAAAGACGCCTGAAAAGACGCTTGAAACAAGAATGGAGGAAGTTTGTGTAGAGGCTGTTCGGAAGGAATCCGCTAAATCTTCGACTGTGCCAGTTGTACTGGTTACTCCGGCTACTCCGGTTGTTCCGGTTGCCCCGACTGTTCCGAAACAAAAGAAACAGGTGAACTATGAAAAATTCATCGGTGAGAATCTTTTCGGGAAGATTGGTATCCTTATATTTGTAATCGGTGTAGGTTTCTTTGTAAAGTATGCCATTGATAAAAACTGGATTAATGAAACCTTCCGTACCGTGCTTGGTTTCTTGACGGGAGCTGTATTGCTGGCTGTTGCCGAACGGTTGCAAAAGAAATACCGAACCTTCAGTTCGCTGCTTGCGGGTGGTGCTTTCGCTGTGTTCTATCTTACAGTTGCCATTGCTTTCCATTATTATCATATTTTCTCGCAGACTATGGCCTTTATCATTCTGATTGGTGTCACAGTGTTTATGTCTATTCTGTCTGTGGTATATAATCGGCGTGAGTTGGCTATCATTTCTCTTGTAGGAGGATTCCTTGCGCCATTCATAGTGAGTAGCGGGGAAGGAAGTTATTTGGTACTGTTCACTTACGTGAGCATATTAAACCTGGGTATGTTCGGACTTTCCATTTATAAAAAGTGGAGTGAACTTCCAATGATTTCATTTGTCTTTACTTGCCTGATAATGGGAATCTTTCTTTTGTTTAACTATACCTCTAGTTCTACGGTTATTTCGAGCCATCTGTTTTGGTTTGCTACTCTGTTCTATTTTATCTTTCTACTTCCGGTGTTCTCTATCCTTCGTGGAGAGAATATGCGGACGATGAGCCGGGGATTAGTATTCGTCATTATAACGAATAATTTTATCTATTTGCTTTCAGGAGCCTTATTCTTGCGGAATATGGGATTATCTTTCAAAGCAAGCGGCTTGTTGAGCCTGTTTATCGCTCTTGTTAATTTAGGACTGGTTCTTTGGTTGTGGAAGAATAGGAAGGAATATAAATTCCTCGTGCATACCACGTTGGGGCTTGTGCTGACATTTGTCTCCATTACAGTTCCGATTCAACTGGACGGAAACTATATAACCTTGCTTTGGGCATCGGAAATGGTATTGCTGTTGTGGCTCTATGTTAAGTCGAAAATTAGAGTATATGAGTATGCGGCTAAAGTTCTGGTAGGACTCACTTTCGTTTCTTACTTGATGGATGTGTATAGTGTGATGTTTGAACATCATTCCTTAGATACAATTTTTCTGAATAGTTCATTTGCCACCTCTTTGTTTGTGGGATTAGCGACAGGAGCATTTGCTTTATTAATGGAATATTATCATTCCTTCTTCTCTACGGCACGCCGGTTGAAATACAGCTTCTGGAATCCTTTTATGCTTATCGTCTCCGTAATCATACTTTATTATACATTTATGATGGAATTCAATTTGTATTTTGAAGGGGCGACGAGAAGCGGAGCTATGTTCTTGTTTACAGCCATATCCATTTCGAGTGTTTGCTATGCTTTCAGAAAACGATTCCCGATAACGAAACATCTCACTTCTTATATCTTGACTATCGGGGCAAACGTACTTGTATATATTATAAATATATGGGGCGACCAGAGAATATGGACTTCCCCTCCTGTTGTACTACCATGGCTGACAGCTGTGTTCGTAATAGCGAATTTGTATTATGTAGCACGTATGTACTATACATCAATCGGAATAAAATCCCGTTTTACCGTATATCTGAATATTCTTGCCACGCTCCTTTGGCTGACAATGGTACGCTCTTTCCTTTGGCAAGTAGGAGTGGACGATTTCAGTGCCGGGCTGTCACTCTCATTAAGCATTGCCGGGTTCGTTCAAATGGGGTTGGGCATGCGCCTGCATCAGAAACTACTCCGTATGGTGAGCCTTGCGACTTTCGGATTAGTCCTGCTCAAACTCGTCTTTGATGATTTATGGGCTATGCCGACCATTGGCAAGATTATTGTATTTATCATTCTGGGATTGATATTGCTGATACTTTCATTCCTTTATCAGAAATTAAAGGATGTGTTGTTCAAGAATGACGAGGAAGAAACAAACTGAATCTTTGAAAAATATCCGATAAGAAAGGCTGCCTGTTCTACAAAAGAAGGGCAGCCTTTATCTTATAATTATGTTTATTCCCAGACGAAATCTTTTACTCTTGCGAGAAACGTTTCACCTGCTCTTCGATTAATTCCTTATCATCAAAATAATTAATCTTCATCGCCTTCTTCACGTCAGCCAAAGTCTCGGCGGCCGCAGCCCTTGCCACTTCGCAGCCTTGCTGAAGCATCTCGTAGATAGCAGGGATATCCTTGCTGAACTCCTTGCGACGATTGCGAATCGGTTCCAAAGTCTCCTGCATGATGGAATTTAGGAAACGTTTTACTTTCACGTCACCCAATCCGCCGCGTTGATAATGTGCTTTCAGTTCTGCCAGATTCGGATAGTCCGGCAAGAAGCGTTCGAAATGTTCGGGGCGGCAGAAAGCATCGAGATAAGTAAATACGGTATTACCTTCAATTTTTCCCGGATCTTGTACGCGGAGATGTCCCGGGTCGGTATACATACTCATGATTTTCTTTTGGATTTCTTCCGGTTCTTCCGAAAGGTAGATGCAGTTTCCGAGCGATTTACTCATTTTAGCTTTACCGTCAGTTCCCGGAAGACGCAGACAAGCTGCATTGTCCGGCAACAGGATTTCCGGTTCTACCAATGTCTCACCATATATATAGTTGAAACGGCGAACGATTTCGCGAGCCTGTTCGAGCATCGGTTCCTGGTCTTCACCCACAGGGACAGTCGTTGCGCGGAATGCTGTAATGTCTGCTGCCTGGCTGATGGGATAAGTGAAGAAACCTACGGGAATACTTGCTTCAAAGTTACGCATCTGGATTTCCGATTTCACGGTCGGGTTACGTTGCAGGCGGGATACGCTGACAAGATCCATATAATAGAAACTAAGTTCGCATAGTTCCGGTATTTGCGACTGGATGAAAATCGTAGCTTTAGTCGGATCAATACCACAAGCCAGATAATCAAGAGCAACTTCGATTACATTCTGACGCACCTTTTCCGGATTGTCTATATTGTCTGTCAATGCCTGTGAATCGGCAATGAAGATAAACATCTTACTATAATCACCTGCGTTTTGCAGGTCAACTCTGCGTTTCAACGAACCTACATAGTGACCGATATGAAGTCTTCCGGTAGGACGGTCGCCCGTCAATATGATTTTTTCTTTTCCCATATTTATTACCTTATTATATAATGGCGACAAAGATAAGGATAAAAACTGAAAGAAACATCAAAATGCAGTTACTTCATGATTTGTGCCTGCTTAAGATAAGAATGTAATCATTAAAAGCCAATGGAAAAACGACTGTTTCATTAACGCGGTAAATTATTTCAGTAAAAAAGTGAACATATCTTTTTGTCATGTGCAAAATATGTCGTTACTTTGCACAAATTTTGAAGTCAACAATGAATCAACAGGAAATTAGAAGCAAGTATTATTTACATTCGGATGTTTTGCACCCGGAAACGGCAGGCTTCTTCTTTTATTTCCAAAAACGATATTTTAGTTCTTTGGTAATGCGTTAATCCTTTTTTGAGGGTAA
>ERZ773116.3363-NODE-3363-length-11679-cov-3.802392_pt1 | contig 11679 bp, 8 predicted proteins | sample MGYA00580563_ERZ773116 | MGnify/ENA primary metagenome ERZ773116 (study PRJEB29015, sample SAMEA2737864) | human gut metagenome | biome: human gut; feature: human-associated habitat; material: faeces | place: China | collected 2012 ... | reverse complement strand
TTATCAAAATTAGCTGATAAATATATGAAAACAGACTATGGAAAATATTTAAAAGCATTAATAAAATAGAACATATCTAAACAGAATTACACTTATATTTTACTAAAAAAGAAGTAAAAGAAAGGAAAGCGAATCAAATGGGAAAATTTAAAAAAATCGAAACAAGTATTGAAGGAGTATATGTAATAGAGCCAACTGTTTTTGGAGATAATAGAGGATACTTCATGGAAACATATAGTGAAGAAGAATTTGCAGAAATAGGATTACATTACCATTTTGTACAAGACAATCAATCAAAATCAAGAAAAGGAGTTTTAAGAGGACTACATTTTCAAAAAGAAAATACACAAAGCAAATTAGTAAGATGTATTAAAGGTGAAGTATTTGATGTGGCAGTTGACCTACGCCCAGGAAGTAAAACATATGGAAAATGGGAAGGTGTTGTTTTAACAGAAGAAAACAAAAAAATGTTTATGATACCAAAAGGATTTGCACACGGATTTTTAGTATTATCAGACGAAGCCGAATTCACATATAAATGTGATGATGTATATAATCCAACAGCTGAAGGTGGATTAGCTTGGAATGATAAAGATGTAGCTATTGATTGGCCTTTAGGAAATATGGCAGTAGAAGATTTATTGACTTCAGAAAAAGACGGAAAATGGCCATCACTTGAAGAATTGAAACAAACAGATTTATTTAAAAATTTAAAGATTGAAAAATAATTACAATTGAAAGGAAAGATATAGGAAATGAGTAGAAATATATTAGTAACAGGAGCAGCAGGATTTATAGGAGCAAATTTTGCAGAATATTTTGTAAATAAACATCCAGATTATAATGTAATAGTATTAGATAAATTAACATATGCAGGGAATATGGACAATTTAAAAAAAGTAATGGATAAAATTACTTTTGTACAAGGAGATATATGTGATTTTGATTTTGTATTAAATTTGTTCAATAAATATGATATAAATGGAGTAATACATTTTGCAGCAGAATCACATGTAGATAATAGTATAAAAAATCCATTTATATTTACACATACAAATGTAATAGGAACACATACATTATTAGAAGCAGCAAAAAGAACATGGGGAGAAGGAAGCGAAAACAAATTTGTACATATATCTACAGATGAAGTATATGGTTCTTTAAAAGAAGATGGATACTTTACAGAAAAATCTCCTATTAAGCCAAGTAGCCCATATTCTGCATCAAAAGCAAGTTCAGATTTAATAGCATTTGCATATAAAGAAACATTTAAAATGAATGTAAATGTAACAAACTGCTCAAATAATTATGGACCATATCAGCACAATGAAAAATTAATTCCACACATGATTAAACTAGCATTAAACAATGAAAAATTGCCAGTTTATGGAACAGGAAAAAATATAAGAGATTGGTTATATGTAGAAGATCATTGCGAAGCAATAGATTTAGTTTTCCATAAAGGAATTTCTGGAGAAAGATATAATATTGGAGGACATAACGAAAAAAGAAATATAGAAATAGTAAAATTGATATTAAAACATTTAGGAAAATCAGAAGATTTAATCGAATATGTAGAAGATAGAAAAGGACATGATTATCGTTATGCAATAGACCCAACTAAAATAAAAACACAATTAGGATGGGAGCCAAAAACAAAATTTGAAGATGGAATAATAAAAACAATTGATTGGTATTTAGCAAACCCAGACTGGTTAAAATAAAATATTATTAATTATTTTATTTAAAAGCCCAAATTTTCTATAAACAGTAAAGAAGCAGACATTAATAATTATGTTATATTAATGTCCGCTTCTTTAGCATTTTAATATATATTAAAATGAATTTTACATACAATTATTAAATATAAAATCATATGCTATTATATCAGCTTTTACTACAGAGCAAGAAAGGAAATAAATTTATATGAAAATAGGAATTGATATAGGTGGTAGTCATATAGCTATTGCAAAAGTAGAAGAAAATAAAATTATAGACAAAAAAGAATACAATTATGATGAAAAATTCAAAGAAGAAATAAGAAAAAACATAGTGGAATATATAAAAAAAGAAGTATCAGAAATAATAGAAAAAGAAAAAATCGAAAAAGTAGGAATTTCAATAGCAGGAAGATTAAGAGAAAATGTATTATATATCTCTCCAAATTTGAAACAATTAGAAGGAATCAATCTTGTAGAAATATTAGAACCATATTTTAAAATTCCAGTAACAGTAAACAAAGACAGTTTTTGTGCTGGAAAAGCGGAAAAAGTATATGGCTGTCTAAAAAATTATAATACTGCTGTCTTTTTAATAATAGGAACTGGAATAGGAGCAATAAGCTATAGAAATAATAAATTACAACGAGATGGATATGGTCATATGATAATAGAAAAAGATGGAAGACAATGTAAATGTGGAAAAAAAGGATGTTTTGAAACATATGGCTCAATAACAGCATTAAAAAGAAGTTTACAAGAATACTTAAAAAAGGAAAATATGACAGGAAAAGAAGTACATGACTATTTAGAAGCACATCAAAATGAAGAACCAATAAAAAAAATAATAGATAATTATATACAAAACTTTTGCACAGGATTATCAAGTATAATAGATATTGTACTACCTGAAGCAGTTGGATTTGGAGGAAGCTTCTCATATTATCAAGATTTATTTCTAGAAAAAATAGAAGAAAAATTTAAGACACAAAAATTATTAGCTGATGATAAAAGTGTACCAGTATTTACCTTTGGAACTCTAAAAAATGATGCAGGTATTATAGGAGCAACACTATTTTAATGCAGATGTTTTTGGGGACGGACTCAAAAAACATCTGCAGAACAAAAAGAGGACATTAATAACATTGTCACTTATAAAAATAAAATAATAAAAATCGACAAAAACATTTCAAAATTTACAAAAAAACATAATATATATAAAGGCTGAAAGGAGGAGTAAATTTTGAAAGTAAAAGGTAAAAAAATAGGATATGTACTTACAGGGTCATTTTGCACATTCAGTAAAACAATACCAATTATAAAAGAATTAATAAAAAATGAAGCAGAAGTAATACCTATAATGTCCTACAATAGTTATAAATTAGACACAAAATTTGGCAAAGCACAAGATTTTATTAATGAAATAGAAGAAATAACAGAGAAAAAGATAATACACACTATACAAGAGGCTGAACCAATAGGGCCAAAGAAAATGACAGATATAATGGTAATAGCACCATGCTCAGGAAACACAATATCAAAACTTGCATGTGATATAATAGATACACCAGCAACAATGGCAGCCAAATCACACTTAAGGAATAATCGTCCATTAGTAATAGCAGTATCAACAAATAATGGATTAGGCTCAAATGCAGAAAACATAGGTAAATTATTGTATAGAAGAAATTATTATTTTGTGCCATTTAAGCAAGACAATCCGATAACAAAACCAAGGTCAATTGTTGCAGATTTCAATATGATAATAAAAACAATAGAATTTGCATTAGATGAAGAACAAATAAGCCCTATAATATGATGATTCATGGACGGAGGAAAAATCATTAGTGTTTTTGGGGCCGGAATCAAAAAACATCAACATTTTAATGACAAAGAGAATATCAATAAAGAGTAAAAAAGGAAGGAAAAAAGATGGAGAAAAAGACATTTAAAATAATGGGAATATCAATATGGAGAATTTTAGCATATTTCATAATATACAGTTTTTTTGGATATATAATAGAAACAATATTTGGAATAGTAACAAAAGGAGTATGGGAAAGTAGACAAAGCTTTTTGTATGGGCCATTTTGTGCGATATATGGACTAGGAGCCTGTATAATGATAATATTCTTATATAAATATGGAAAAAAATATAATGCACTATTTTTAGGTGGATTTATAGTTGGCTCAATAATTGAATATCTCGTAAGCTGGATAGGGGAGATGATACTAGGAGTAAAATGGTGGGATTATTCAGATATGCCATTAAATATAAATGGAAGAGTATGTGTATATTTTTCACTATTTTGGGGATTTTTATCAATATATTTAATGGCATCATTAAATCCTAAAATAGATAGACTAATAGATTGGATAAAAAGCAAATTTACCCAAAAAACATTAAAAATATCAACAATAGTAGTAACAATATTTTTATTTATAGATTGTATATTAACAGCATTTGCATTAGATTTCTTTTTAGTAAGAATGATATATGCAAATGATATTCAAGTTCCTAATAAGGAAAAAATAGACTCACAATATGTATCAATATATGAAGAAAACGAAAATTTGTCAAAATTTATTTACAAATTTTGGGACAACAGAAAAATGATAAAAACCTTTCCTAATATAAAAGTGCAAGATGTAGATGGAAATATTTTATATATGGATAGTTATCTAGATATTCAACCATATTATATGAAAATTTTTTCTAAAAAAGAAAATAATAATATATACAAATTGCTACAAGCAAAAGAATATAAAGTAGAGATAAATGACGAATTAAAAGAAGTATATATTTATAAAACATTAACATAACATTTTTAGAACAGAGAAGAGAGATTTGAAAATTTTTCTCTGTTCTACATTTATTTAAAAGCTGCAAAATTTATAGTGCTTTTTTGCTCCGACCCCAAAAACACTGCTACAAATTAGAAAGTGGATTAGCTTCAACAGCATTTCTAACTTGTTCATTATCGACATGAGTATAAATCTCTGTAGTAGAAATACTTTCATGGCCAAGTAGAACCTGCAAAGCTCTAATATCAACTTGGCCATATTGATACATCAAAGTAGCAGCAGTATGGCGTAATTTATGAGCAGAAAATTTAGAAGTGTCTAGACCTGCTGCAGAAAGTTTGGTATAGACAATATGCTGAACAGTTCTTCTGCTAATACGTTCTTTTCTCTCACTAAGGAAAAGAGCCTTATCAGAATGCAATTTATCAGGCTTTACACCAATTTTTGTTCTAACTGCCATATATTCACCAATAGCTTTAATACAAGCTTTATTTAAGTAAATTGTACGTTCTTTATTACCTTTACCGATAACGGTCATTTTATTTTCACTGAAATCAATATCTTGAATATTAATTCCTACAAGTTCAGAAAGACGTAAACCACAATTTAAAAAAATGGTTAAAATTGCATAATCTCTTTCATGGTTTCTATTATCTTCGTTATCAGCCGCTTCTAGTAATTTTTTACTATCTTCCAAATTCAAATATTTAGGTAATCTTTTATTAAGTTTAGGCGTTTCCAAATCTTGCGCTGGATTTTTATCAATTAGATTAGCCTTTTGACTTAAATATTTGAAAAATATTCTAATAGTAGAAACTTTACGAGCACGTGTGGCAGGTTTACTATTATGTTCTCTTGCTAGATATCCTATAAAAGCATGTATATCATTTAATTCGATTTTTTTAATAGTGTTTAAAGAAACATCTTTTATATTGATCTTTGAAAAATCTGTTTCCTTAGTTAATCCAAAATGTATTTTTATAAATTTTAAAAACATTGCTAAATCATAATTATACTCTTTTATACTATTAGGTGATTTATTTAACATAGTTGTACTATAGTCTAAAAAAGAATTCAAATAATCTGGGTTTTCTTCAGTTTTTAACAATTTTATCATTCCTTTCGTTATAACCATATTATACAGAACATTAGTTCAAAAAGCAACAATAAAAGCAAAAAAATAATAAAACAAGCACAATATGAAAAACAAACATACTACTTTTTATTTTCCAAAACCATTGACTATAGCATGATAAAAATAGTATAGTAATAATAGAAGGAACAAACAAAAGAAAAAAGTTTGAGCCTAAAAAAATAAGAAAGGGGAAACAAAATGAAAAAAATCAAAAAAATACTAATACTACTAGTAATATTAGCAATATGGGGAGGAATAAAAACAGAAAATGAGGTACAAGCAAAAGCATCAAACAAAAAAGAAGAAAACTTTGCAAACATAGTGTTATTTGCACACTTTGCAGGAGAAAATTCGGAGCAAGACGCAAAATACTTTAAAGATAACAGAGATGAAATAATAAAATTATATGATGGAACACATGGAAGATCAGCAACAAATTATTTAAACACAATATCATATGGAAAATTCCACTTAAAAAACATATTTCCACAAGATGACGGAAAAAAGATAACATCATATGAATTAAAAACAGACAAAAATTCAGCATATCAAAGAAATGTAGACTCATTAATAATAGATGAGCTAATAGCAAATATACCAGGAATATCAGATAAAATAGTAGACTATAATGGAGACGGATATATAGACAATTTAACAGTAGTACTAAAAGGAGGAAATGAGCAAGAAGTTGTAGACCATTCAACATTTGTACTACACAAATCTGATTATGATGCAGAAGCATATTGGTCAGGTAAAAAAATAGGAGCATATAACATTTTAAACACATACGCATTAATAGACTCAATAGTATCAAGTCAATCAGGAGTAATAGCACACGAATTTTTACACACATTAGGATACCCAGACTTATATCGTAGTAACGGAACTGACAAGCCAGTATATAGTTGGGATATAATGGGAGCAGCAAACAGATATATGCCATATCCATTAGCATATTTAAGAATGCATTTTACAAATTGGCTAGATATAGACACAATAACCAAGAGTCAAACAGTAACATTAGATAGACAAGACAATAAAGAAGGAAATCAAGCATATATAATAAAATCACCATTAAATGATGATGAAATATTTGTAATAGAATTCAGAAAAAAGGCACCAATAGACTACACAAACGAAGATTCATTAGACAGAGGAATAGGTGGTTCAGGAATAATAGTATATAGAATAAACACAACAGTAGAAAATTTAAGCAACAATTTTAATCAAACAGGAGTATACATATTTAGACCAAATGAACCAGGAAAAGAATTTTTACAAAATACAGAAGAAGCAAGAATATTAAGTGCATACTTATCACAAGAAAGTGGAAGAACATCAATAGGGACAACAGATTTAACAAAAACATTAGAAGATGGAGCACTAACATTTTCAGATGGAACAAATTCTGGAATAGTAATAGGTAATGTATCAAGCAGTTCTGGAGACTCAATGACATGTACAGTAACAATACCAGAAATTGCAGAAACAGATTTATGGAAAAACACAAATTTCAAAGACTTAACAGAAGAAGGCTATAGCAAAGATATCGGAATAGCAAATTACAAAAATGCAATATATACAGTAACATATTCAAACAATAAAATATATACACAAATATGTGAAAAAGAAAACTGGAAACAAGAAATATCTACAATAAACGTGAATGAAACATATCCAATAACACAAATGGATTTAATAGTAGCAGATGATAAATTATATCTATGTTATTCAGGATATGGTTATTTACAAATAAAAGAGTTAAACAATTCAACCAAAACATGGGAAGATGTTGCAAAAGTAAGCAACATAATAGGAGAATTTGGAATAACAAGTTATTTAGATAAAATATATATTACATGTGTAGGGGAAGATAGTTCTACTGCCAGACTACTAGAAATAAATAATAAGAAGGTAACAGAATTAGGAACATATTTTTCTGGAAAGTTCTGTGGACAAGCCAATGTTACTGAATTAAATGGAAATATATATACAACTGTAAGATCGACAAATGGAGACAAAATAAAATTATATAAATACAAGAATGGAACATTTACAGAAATAGAAAATACAATGTCCTCAGGAACATATGATATAAAATCATACAACAATAAAATATATATTGCACTAGGGAAAAGCAATACACAAAATGCCACAATGTATGTATATGATGAAAACACATTTAAAGCAATAGATTCAAATATAAATTTTAGATTTCCACAAATAGTAAAAGCCCAAAATGGAATATATACAATTATGAGTACAGCAGATGACAGTGGTAAAGCAAAATTATACAAGTTTGATGTAGAAAACAACATATTTGACAATGATTCAACAATAGATATAGATACTGCAATAGTAAAATCTAAATCTGTTACATTAGATAATTACATATATACAATTATGTGTAAAAAATCTGATGAAAAAATTATAGTAAAGAAAAAACAATATAAAACAGAAGAACAACCAAAACCAGACCCAGAACCAGAAAACAAATTTCCTTTTACAGATGTTGCAAAAACAGACTGGAGCTATGGAGCCATAAAATATATGTATGACAATAAATATGTATCAGGAACAAGCTCAACAACATTTTCTCCAAGAGAAAAATTAACAAGAGGAATGCTAGTAACAATTCTTCATAATATAGAAGGTAGTCCAAAAACAACAGAAACAAGCAATTTTCCAGATGTACAAAATCCAAATGACTATTATTATTCAGCAGTAAAATGGGCATCAAAAAACAAAATAGTAAGTGGATATAGTAATGGAAATTTTGGTCCAAATGATTTAATAACTAGAGAACAATTAGCAGTAATGTTAAATCAATACAGTGTATATAAAGGAACATATAAAAAAGTAACAGCTGATTTTTCTAAATTTAAAGATAGTAATAAGATTTCAAATTTTGCAAAATGGGGAATGAACTGGGCAGTTGGAACAGGTGTTATAACAGGTTCACAAGGAAAACTTATACCACAAGGAACAGCATCAAGAGAAGAAGCAGCAGCAATGATTTTTAAGTATTTTTTATCACTACAATCTGAAAATTAGATAAATTTATATAAAAAGCAGAAATTAAAATTTTAAATAAGTGTAATGATTTTAATGTCTGTTTTTTATAATTAAAGAAAAAGAGGAGAGAAAAATGAAAATATTACACTTAGCAGATTTACATATAGGAAAAATAATATATGAGCAATCACTATTAGAGGACCAAGAATATATGTTGAAGCAAATAGAAAAAATAATAGAAAAAGAAAAAATAGAAGCGGTACTAATTTCAGGAGACATATATGATAGAAGCATACCACCAGCAGATGCAGTAGAAGTATTAGACAAATTTTTAAACAACTTAATAAAAATATTAAAAGTAAAAGTGTTTATAATATCAGGAAATCATGACTCAAAAGAAAGATTAAATTTTGGAAGTAAAATATTTGAAAATGATGGATTATACATAAAAACAACATACAATGGGAGAATAAGAAAAGTAGAATTAGATGAAAAAATAAACATATATATGTTACCATTTATAAAACCAATAGAAGTAAAGCAATACTTTGAGAATGAAAAAATAGAAACATATAATGATGCAATAAAAAACATAATTGAAAACGAAAAATTAGATAAAACAAAAATAAATATATTAATGGCACATTAATTTGTAACAAGTGGAACAACTAATCCAGAAACATGTGAATCAGAAACAATAAATGTTGGAGGACTAGACAATGTAGATGCATCAAACTTTTCAGAATTTGATTATGTAGCATTAGGACATATCCATGGACCTCAAAAAATAGGAGAAGAAAAAATACGTTATTCTGGAACAATGTTAAAATACTCATTTTCAGAAGTAAATCATCATAAATCAGTTGTTATAATAGAAATAAAAAATGGAAAAGTAGATTTTAAATTAGAGCCATTAATACCATTAAGAGATATGAGGAAAATACAAGGACCTATAGAAGAACTAGTAAAAAAAGAAAATTACGAAGGAACAAATCAACAAGATTATATAAAAGCTATAATAACAAATGAAGAAGCAATATATGATGCAATAGGTCAAATAAGAAAAATATATCCTAATACTTTGAGTCTAGATATATTAAACTCAAAATCATATAATAGTGATATGAACATTGAGAATTTTGAAAAGATTAAAGAAAAAAGCGAATTTGAATTATTTAATGACTTTTATGAATTTCAAAATTCCGTAAGACTAGATGAAGAACAAAGTGAAATAATAAAAAAAGTAATAGAAAAAACAAAGAACTAAAAATAGTATCAAAAACAAAAAATATAAGTACATTCACATATATTTAGAAAGGAAACATATATATGAAACCATTAAATTTAAAAATGTCAGCATTTGGACCATATAAAAATGAAGTAGAAATAAATTTTAAAAAATTAGGAACAAACAACATATTTTTAATAACAGGAGACACAGGTGCAGGAAAAACGACAATATTTGATGCTATATCATATGCACTATTTAATGAAGTAAGTGGCTCAAATAGACCGATAACATCATTAAGAAGCAAATTTGCAACAATAGAGGACACATATGTAGAGCTAGAATTTGAGCATAAAGGAAAAGAATATAAAATAAGAAGAGTCCCAGAATATGAAAGAACAAAAAAAACAGGAGAAGGAACAACTAAAAATATAGCAGATGCATATTTAGAATATGAGGACAAGATAATAACAGGTGTAAAAAATGTAAATGATAAAATTATAGAGTTAATAGGAATAAATGCCAAACAATTTAAACAAATCTCTATGTTGGCCCAAGGAGAATTTATAAAAATATTGTTTGCAGAAAGTAAAGATAGAACAGAAATATTTAGAAAAATTTTTGAAACGAACATATATGAGCAAATATCAACTAACTTAAGTATTTTATCAACAGAAACAAAAAAAGATGTAGATAGATTGAAAACAATATTCCAAACAAATACAAGTAATATAAGATGGATAGAAAAGCCTGTAGCAATTGATTTAATCGATTTAAAGAAAATAACTAAATTAGATATTGATGAAATACTAAATTTAATAGAAAAAGAAATTCAAACTAATAAAGAAAAAGTAAAAGAAGAAGAAAAAGAAAATGAGAAATTAAAAAAAGAAATTGAAAAATTAAGAGAAAAAATAAAGAAAATAGAAGAGCAAAATGAAAAAGTAAAAAAATATAAACAGTATTTAGAAGAAAACAAAGAATTAAAAGAAAAGGCAAAAGAAATTAAAGAAAAAGAAGCAAATATTGAAATAAGTCAAAGTATTTTACAAAAAGTAATGCCTAGACAACAAATGGTAAATGAAAAACAAAAAGAATTAAAAAACAATATGAATAAAAGACAAGTTTTAGAAAAAGAAATTAAAGATGGAGAAATAATAGAACAAGAAAACAAAAATAAAATAATAAAATTAAATGAATTAAAAGAAATATTAGAAGGGCATAAAAATATAAAAGAAAAAAGTAAAAATATAGAAGATATGTTTTTACTAATAACACAAATAGAAAAAGACCAAAAAAATAAAGAAAAATATGTTAAGCAATATGAAGAGTTAAATAATCAATACATAGAAATGGATAAACAATACAAAGAAGAGGAAGATAAATTTTTTAGGGAACAAGCTGGAATTATAGCGCAAAGGTTAGAAAAAGGAAAACCATGTCCTGTATGTGGAAGTATAGAACATCCTAATAAAGCAATTAAAAATGATGATGTATTATCAGAAGAAGAACTAAAAAAATTAGAAGAGGAAAAAAATAAACTAGAAAATAAACGTAATACTATAAAAAACGAAACAATTTCATTAAATGCAAAAATCGAAGCAACAATTAAAATGATTCCCGAAAGTAACAAGCAAGATTTTAATTTACAAGATTTTGAAAAACAAATAAATGAAACTAAAGATAAGCAAGAATTAGAAATTCAAAACTTAAAAGAAAGTTTTAAAAATATTTGTTTGGTTTTGACAAAAAAGAAAGAAAATATTGATAAAATTATT
>ERZ773116.3360-NODE-3360-length-11685-cov-3.267154_pt1 | contig 11685 bp, 13 predicted proteins | sample MGYA00580563_ERZ773116 | MGnify/ENA primary metagenome ERZ773116 (study PRJEB29015, sample SAMEA2737864) | human gut metagenome | biome: human gut; feature: human-associated habitat; material: faeces | place: China | collected 2012 ... | reverse complement strand
CAGGCAACACATTGAACATCATATCGATGTCGGCCTTGTCCATTGCGATCGGTATTGGCTTATTGCTGTGGATTTTCGCCCCAAGTGCCAAATTGCAAAACTTCCCGAATACTCACCCGGTTCTAAAACCGATAAAGAGCATGTTACCCTGTTCTATAAGGGCGATGATGGAATGCGGTCAGTATCGATTACGGCTGAAAATCTATTCAGTGCAAGCTACATTGGTACGACTCAAGATGGGAACACGGTACAGCTTAAGCCGGCAGAAATCTACAATGCTACCCTCTTCATTCTTAACGGCAGAAGTCATTACCGCAATGACAATATACCAAAAACATTAAATTCATGGCTCAACTGCGGCATCCATAACTTCTTTGATTTTATTTATCCCGGTGACGCTGTGGATAAGGAACTTATTGACCATTATGTCAATGGTATGGACGGCACCGTTGAAACAGAAAATTACCTGCAAGCGGGCAAAGCAATATCCGTGATGTACGATGATAAGTCTTCTGTATGGCCTGCATACGTTACCTTTACAAAACAGGATGACGGTTGGTACTATGTCGGTATATGTCGACAAGGTGACAGTCAGAACATTGCACCGTTTCTCTCCTTCCCAAAACGAATTGAAAAAATGATGTTTTAAAACAGCGAATGGCTGGGGCATAACGCCTCAGCCATTTTGCTTTGTGTTATTTTAATGATTCTACTGCCGTTTGCAGAACTTCGCCAATACTTTCTCTGAAAATCAGAGTAGCCTTATAATCAAAGGCTGTCGGCTCTCGGTTAATCAGAACAATATCCTTACCTTTGAAATAGCGTATGTAATTTGCAGCAGGATAGACTGCGAGGGATGTACCACCTATAATCAGCAAATCTGCCGATGAAATCGCATCTACAGCCGAGGTAACCACCGTTTCGGGTAGACTCTCTTCGTACAAAACCACATAGGGCCTAACTACGGCATCACATTTCGGGCATCTTGGTACAGAACCTTGCAGCGCTTTAACATCCTCATACGACATCTCTGTTTTGCAGATAGGACAGTAATGCCTGTATACACTGCCGTGTAACTCGTAGACAGTTTTACTGCCTGCCTTTTGATGCAGACCGTCAATATTCTGCGTAACAATAGCCTTTAGCTTACCCATCTTTTCAAGTTCCACTAAGGCTTTATGAGCCCTGTTCGGTGCGGCTGTGGTGTTAAGAAAGTAATTATAGTAAAAGTCATAGAAGACATCCGGGTGGCTATCAAAAAAGCTCTTACTTAAAATACTTTCTGGAGACAAGCCGTACTGTTTGACGGTATTATAAAGTCCATCCTCGCTACGGTAATCTTTCATTCCGCTTTCAGTCGAAACACCGGCTCCGCCGAAAAATACGATATTACTACTCTCGCAGATCAGTTCAGTAAAGGCATTCATATTCTCCATACTTATCATTTCACCTCTTGATTATTATAACATAAAAACGAGCAAATGAGTAGAGGTTATTCGGCAAATGCGGTCTCAAAGTCAAAATCATCAGGTACAGTCATCCAGTCAATCATATTGATTCCGCTTTCCTGTACCCAACCCATTTCTTCAGCAAACCTGTCTGCAAATGATTCATCGGGACTTCTCAATAACTCATTTTCGTCAACAGTCAGCTCCACCAAAATTCTTTTTACCGACCCTTCATCAACTTCCTCGGATTTATTCGGCACAACCTTCCAACGAAATTGGTCATACACATATTTAACCGCTGCTATCCTTCCCTCTTTATTCATTATGTCCTGCGCCTTTTTTGCTTTTGAATTATCAAGAGTTGTGCAGACAGAGCATTCGTGGGAAGAGCCTACACAGCCGCCATTATCACGGTAGTAGTTCATTGTCCAGGTGAGCTGAATCGCTCCGCAAAACCGGCAAGGAATATATTCTGCATCAAAAATACTTTCCACGGCCATTTCCGCACCGTCGACACCGCTGCTCATCATCTGTTCGCGATAAGGCTCAAGCCGTTTTACATCAACAGCAAAATACACCACATCCCCACAGTCCTTAAACCGAAAGGAATGCTCCTCTAATATCCCCTTATCGTATAGCCACCGATACATACGGTTGACTGCAAAAGCTCTTTGCTTGCATAGACTTTCCTCCGGACCTACGCAAACACCCATTTTCTTGTGGTCAAGAGAATCTGAGATGATTCTTGGTGCTTGTTTTATTTCAGAATTTTCGTCACGAGATGGGCTCGTCATTTTTCGCTTCATCAGTCAATTCTCCTTCCGGTTCGGTTTCGCAATGATGGGCAACAAAGCCAATTCCTGTAGCTTTGTCAGGTTCTCCGCTAAACATGCAGTTGTATCGTTCTCCATTGGGGGTAAACACCTCTCCCTCAGGATTTTCGTCAACAGCCCAGTAGGTTACAGCATGTGGCTCGCACCATACGGTGCCCCCTTGTTGCAAAGCAATAGGTATTATGCGTTTCCCGCATTTTGAACATTCAAGTTTCATAAGCTTTCTCCTCATTTAATCAGAAATTTCCTTCCACATAAGGAAACTCAGCACCGTACTGCGACTCTAACAGCTTATAGGTAAATTCGGTTACTTCCTTGCCGATTTCCATTATAGTAGTGGCATGGTCGTCATCTTCATCGTTACCAAAATCAATCGGTTTGCTGCTATAGGGGATGAGTTGCCTAATATAGTTTTCAGCCAACTGTTCAATACTATCCCAGTACGCCATATTGCCCTTTTTCGACATGGTTTTTTCGTCATTAGGACGTTCTACACATTTGCCATTGACAAAGTGGTAATCCGGGGAATATCCACAACCGGAACAATCATTATTCTCATCGCCGCCCAGTGGACACCTGAGTTTTCTTTTTTCATTTTCGTCAAGGGTTTTCTTTTCTTTATCCATTGGTTCCTCCTTATTCATCTCGGTCCTGAACGGTAGCTTCTCTACCAAAATCGGGTATTTGTTTAATACGGTCGATATACCATGCTATATCATCAAATGCCTCAGGAACATCGTCATCGATCACAGTGTCATCGCACAAAGGTGAGGTTACTTCTCGACCATTCTCGTCAAATATTACAAACTCAACCCAATTGTTGTTGGACCAATATATCCTGCCTACACTGTCCATATTTCGTAATGCTCTATCATCGGGAATCAACTCTTTAAGCTCATCGTCATCTATAGGTCGACGTCCGTTTCTATACGAAAATGAAGCAATTTCTTCCGACAGATCTTCTGAAAGTATTGATATTCCGATATCGCCGTGCACTTCTATACTGACAGCATAGCCACCAAAGGTAATTACGCCAATACAGCCGTTATACCAAAAGCAATTAAGATGTTTTTGATCAATAAAGTTACTGACTTCCAACTGCAGTGTTGCACCTAATCGTTCTGCTTCCTTTTTGGCTTTACGAACGATCCTCCTTAAACTTTTCATTTCAGCAGCTCCTCACATATGACAATCAATGCTTACTAAAACAGCATTTTCGTCAAGAGAGTCAATAAAATCATCAATCATATGGTACCATTCACCCATTTTAGGTGGTTTGGAATAATTGTAATCATAAGAGTCTTTGTAGGTGCCGTCAGTCAAAAGAACCGCGCCGGCTCTCATATGATATTTACTTTTCCGTAACCAACCGTGTCTACGTAAGAAATGCGTTAATCGCTCGCCTTTATAGCAGAGAACATCGCCAAAGCTGACAAGTCCTTTCTTCTCAACACTGGCATACATCCCTTGCGGGATTATTCCGGTAGTAAAGGCATTTTGGTATCTATAGTAAGCATTTATTACCTGTCGCAAACGCCAGTTGTACATCAAATCCCAATGAATATCCTTTTTTCGTGCGGCGGCAACCCAAATATATCCTTCGGGTGCATCCTTTTCGTCCGCAACACCAAGGGGAAAATGTCCACGGCTATATTCATTACAACTATCCTTGACCAAAAACTCAAACGGATACCTCCCACCGATAGTACATCCGTCGTAGAACGCACGGGGATTGCAGAAATATCCACAACGATCTGTTTCCTCAATGTAGAGATAAGAGCATTCTTGAACTGCGTATTCCTGCCATGACTTATAAAGTTTCTTAAACGGATAGTTTGGCAAAGCAGTCATACGCTTGGCTTTTTTTGTTCGCTTAGGGTGCTTCAATGGCCCTGCGCAATTTTGGTAGACAACACCGTCTATGATTGTAAAGCTACGACCAATTCTTGAATAATGGGAGTAAATAACTCCATTAGTACCCTTGAAGCAATCCATTGAGCCGTTTAAATATTCTTCCTTTACTTCATCGGTGCAGTCAACAAACTCTAAGTACTTTGTATTTTTTGTTTCAGTAAAATAAGGATCTAATACTTCGTAGGTTTTATCCTCAGTTTCTCTGCTAAAAGCAGTCATTCTGCTGACTATACGACTAAGGTAAAATTCATCCATAATATGCTTTTCATCACCGGATAAAATCTCATTCTTCAAAAGTAAATACTGCAACATAGTCTGAACTGTTTCCGGTGTTGGACTTTTGGGTGTTTCATTTGTAGGCGGCACATCAACCGCCACAAGTGTCATAGTATGCATAAAGCTCCTCCTAAAATGTTATTAGGACGGGCTCCGCATACTCGGCTACCCGTCCTTTTTACGCATAACCGAGTTGGTTATTAAATTTTCGCTACCTCGTCCAGAATGGACCGGCATGCAGATATGGTATCATTGATCTCATATGTATCTGCCTCAAGTATGTGAGCACATATTTTCGTCAAGAGGTCAAGAGCATTGTCGCTGCCAAGCAGCTCTTCAACCTTGTCTTCCGGCAGAGTGCATTTAGGCAGCTCTGCTACGATAAGGCTGCGCAAGCCAACTTCCAACAACTTTTCTCTTGTTAACTCCGAACCGCTAATTAAACTTGCTTCCGTAAACTCACGGTATTCTTTATCAATTCGTTTTGAAAGCTGTTCGCGTTTAGGAACATCGGTCAGTAAATACCGTGCCGGGACCTGATGGTCGCCCATCAGCATTTCGTATACAACACCGGCAATATACTGCATCCTGGTATGAGCAGCTCTATCGTCTTTAAGAGTTTTTCCCGTAATGAAACGAATGGGCCGGTTGGAACCGCCTGCATCTGCAATCAAATAGATTTCAAAATAAGTGCCCTCACTGCCACCCCAGACGGCGTAGGCAATTACCTCATAAAATTCCGGCATAACAGAATTTTCGTCACCAAATTCACTGTCCATAAGAAGATACTCTTCCGGGAGTAACGCTGCATCAGACAACCTCTGCTTAATTTCTTCAAAAACATCAATAGCCTTACGAAAACCTACGCGTTTTACTACTCCCGGTTTGTCAGGAACATTCTCATATATTTCTGTTTCAACTCTTTTCATGGCAATCACCTCTTCGTATCAATTAATTCAGATTTTCGTGACGAAATATAATCCTGCAGAACTGTTCTCATTGGACCTCTGTCAGTTTCTTTCATAGTCAGATTCTCAAGCACCGTGATGGCATTCTCGAACTCCTTAATTTGTTCACGAATATACTCGTTGTGTTCCTTTATGCCAAGCTTGGTCATCTTGCCTCCCCGGCTATAATACTTCGTCACGAAATTTCACCTGCCATCTTAAAGAATTCTGCAGGTGTGAGTACTTTCACTCCGAGTGCATTCGCTTTATCGAGCTTGCTGCCGGCATTATCTCCACAGATAAGATAGTCGGTATTTTTCGTCACCGAGCCTGACGGTTTGCCGCCAAGCAAGTAGATCTTCTGATGAATACCGTCTCTCGTGTAAGGCTCAACCTTACCTGTTACAACAATAGTCTTGCCGGCAAAAGGAGAATTCGTCACGACGGGCGTTTGACCTTGAGTCTTGATGGTCATCATGGCTTTCATATCCCTCCAAAGTTTCAAATTATTTTGGTCACTAAACCAACTGTGAATATTGTTGTTGAGAATCTCTCCGAAATCACTGAGTGTAGTGAAATCGTATTTACCAATTGCTGCAGCCTCAAATTCGTCAAGAGAATTACTGAATACTTTGGCAAGCTCACGAGATGCATGGTTACCTATCATCGGAATATCCGCCGCAATTACAAAACGCTCAAAAGTAGTATTGCGTGCATTTTGAATTGCATCCCAGAGCTTGTTCCAGGATATCTCACCGTAGCCGTCAAGTAATATAATCTCGTTACGAAAACGGTCGAGTGAGAAGATATCCATTCGTTCTTTAAGGAAGCCCATTGCCATAAAGCGTTCGATAGTGTTTTCCGAAATACCCTCGATGTCCAAAGCCTTTTTGCTTACGAAATGAGCAATCTGGCGGATATTGCGAAGTCCGCAGTCTACGTTATCACAAAACAGCATCTTACTTCCGTCGGAAATATGAATTCTCGTAGGCTGACCGCACCAACTACATGTCTTCGGAACGACCTTTTCAATATCAAAGCTGCCACGGTCAAGGTTGTCCTCCACATGCGGAATAATCATATGTCGCTTGGATACGAGAATACGGTTACCCACCATTAATTCCAGTTCTTCTACACAGGAAACATTATGCAGTGTTGCTCTACTCACATCACAGCCGTCAATCACGATGGTATCAAACTCGGCCACCGGTGTAATTTCACCTGTTCGTGACGTAATCCACTCAATATTTCGAAGCACAGTTTCATGATTATCGTCTTCAAACTTAAAGGCAAGTCCGTCCTTGTAGTATTTTCCTGTTCTGCCGCAAGACTTTGAGTAATTGATATCGTCATAGCAAATAACAATTCCGTCGATGGGCAGGTCGTCCTCATCCGCTTTTTTCGTCAACAAATCCACTGTGCTTTCCAACAGATTGTAGTCTCCCAAATTTATCTGCACGGTTTTTAGTTTCCCAAACCCGTACTCGCAAAGCTTAAGGGTCTTGGCGCGCTTACTGTTAGGAATGGCGAGTTTTTCGTCATCAAGACCGTCAATAACTGCAAAGGGAAGGAAGTTCACACAGCGTTTAGCACAGGTTGCTGCATTATGTGCGGTAACTGAGCCTGCAGCCAAATTCCTGCCATTCTTAAACTTCTTACCTTTGCTGTCTACCAAAATCTCTTTCAGACGTTCAAAATCAGATTTGTGGATGAAAGCTTCACCGGTAACAACCAAATGGTTTTGGTATGGAATTCGCTGCGGGATGCCAGATATAGCTCCAACATTATGCGTGATGTCTTCACCTACATCTCCGTCGCCGCGGGTAGAGGCACTTTGAAGTTCCCCATTTTCGTAAACAAGTTTAATGGTTAACCCGTCAAGCTTGGGAGAAAGATTAACAGTGTGGTTGCGTTGAAACTTTACAAGGTCGTCTATCGACTTTGTTTTGTCAAGAGACAGAAGTGCAATATCGTGATGCACCTCTTTCAATCCCGAAACGATAGGACAGCCCACGCGCCGCGTAGGCGAGTTGGACAGTTGAATACCTGTTTGCTTTTCAAGTGTTTCTAACTCGTCATACAAACGGTCATACGCAGCATCAGACACAGATGGTGAATGTTGATTATAATATTCGTCACAGTAACGGTTGAGTTTAACTACCAATTCATGCATCTTAGTCATAGAATCATTCATCTCAATTTTTCCTTTCTTAATTAGTTTCGTTACGAAAAATAAGCCTTTGCTGTTTCAGGGTGGATCCTTACCGCCCCTGTTTGTCTTTCTAAGTCTTACTTTCATATTCATTCAAACCACTCCTTAAAAATTAAATTTTAGTGGTTATAATATGGTTGGAAATAGGGGTACGTTTCAAGAAAACATTTTGGATCAATCTATTTGACCGGGTATAACGCCGTTGGAAACAGACAAAAGAATATATTGGTTAAGAAGATTAGGCTCAATGTACTGTCCCGGGCAGAGTTTCATCTCTGGTGAAAAACACAGACACTTGTTCGTGACGAAATCATAGAATTCTGTGCCTGCCCAATGATTACCGTCATCATCCTCTGCCTGCAAAACAAACTCGTCATCAAACCGCAACCGTATATCGTATATCTTCATGGCAGATAGCATTCTATCCAGGATATTTAGTTCGTTATCCATTTTGGTAAAGAGCTCATCACGCTGAGGGTTCTCGGAAAAGCAGTGGACATAGAAGTTGTAGTCTCCGACTCTGGGATAGCATTTAACGAAAAATTGATACTGACCTTTTTTGAGATAAAACCCAAAAGTTTCGGTATTCCAATACTCCGTCAGTCGGTTATCCGGATGCTTGCTACAGATATCTGCCATCTTTTTGCGGTTTTTTAATAAAGAAAGCTCAAAGTCGCCCCGCAGTTCAGTTATCAACTCATCAAGGATATCTTTGAAGTGACTGCACTTAAGTTGGACATTACTGTCAAACCATGTGCTGTAAAATTCATTGCCGTCTTTACCAAAATCACCTCTCAAATATCCAATTTTATTTGATGCATATGGGTCATTTTTGTCGAGAGCAAAAAGCAGCCTACGCTGCTCAGGCAATAATTGTTCAGAAGTAAAATTCATAAATACTCACCTTTTCGTCATTAAATTTTTTCAACTGTATTTGTGGTGCTGCTGCGTTACTTTTCCCATAAACCTGTAAGATTTCTCGGATAATAATACAAACGTCTACAGTTGCTTCAGAGCCCGCCATCTGTGGCCAAATAATTTTCGTCACGTATCTTTCCAGAGATGTTGCCGATTGGTAGATCCATGCGCTGCGATGCAATTTAGAACAGACATCAATTCACCTCACCACGGTGAAAAGCGACCATATGGTAATTTAATTTTCCATTTCTGTTTTAGTAAAGAAAGTCGCACTGCAGACCAGGATTACCTCCATGCCAATTAGTTTGCTAAAGCTTGCGCAGCAATTGCTCGCTAATAATCCGTACCACGATTTTGGTAGAGAAATCGCTTGCATAGCCATCCGGGAGATGCTTCCTTGAGATTGGCACTGCAGTTAGTATCAAACGGATAAGTGTGCATCATTTAAAAAACTCCTGTTCAAAATAAATTTTGGTATTTATAACATAGTCAAAATTACAGTTGCAAATCAAGAAATCATTTCGCTACTAATTCCGATCACAAGCCGGTTTCGGATAAATTATGTTTGTTGACGAAAAAATAAGGCGAGAAAATAATGAGAAGTTAGTTGCAGCAATTGCAGTTTCATGAAAGTTCCAAGCAGGATAAGCATATCGGCAAGCTGCATTTTAGTAAACAAAAAATCGCACCGGCTGCCAGCGGCAGTTGCGATGCGATAAGCTCTTATTTGGTTACTATTTGATTTTCTGTGTTTCCAATCGGCATATCTCTGTTTCCAATCAGCACGCTTTTGTTTCCAGACAGAATGTTCTAAGAAGCATGATATTAGTCATTGTCGCAGTTTCGTGACGAAAAAGTTATTGTAAGCTTGCTTACATCATTCCCCTGAAACTCAGGTTCCCAAAGTCATAAGAACTATTCCCTTAAGGACAAAGGTCAATTCGGCATAAAGATGTGCCTGATGACTTAAGCAAACTCGTGTGATAAAAATAGCTTTCGTGACGAAAAAGGTGTTGGAGAATTCTTTCTTGAAAACACGCGTGTCAATAGTCATTTTTAGTAGAGAACAGCGTAAAAACAGTGGATGGGACCATGGGAATCCTCCCGGGACGGTACCTTTTTTTAGGTTGTTCGCTACGAAAAATAAATAAATATAATTTGCAATGGGCCTCATGAATTCCTCGAGTGATGGTAACCCATGATTTCGTGATGAAAAAGTGCCTGATGATATTGTGGACCGGTAACCTGGAAGCCTCTAAAAAATGCCTTTCTCTACGAAAATGGTTTATAATCATATACCGGATGTATAATTGCTAAGGTTTCTGCCAAGGAGTATACCCTGAGGAAATGGTTCACCAAGGTATAAGCTATTACTTTTCGTAGAGAACAAAAATCAGCATGTCATCCGGATACATTTCGACGTGCTGATTATTATTATTTTCGTCACCGGAATAACATCTCTTCAGACGGAAGGGTTAAATAGATATCATGGTGCGGCACGAAGAGTTAATCATAATATTGGTAACGAAGTAAGAATTAATGCCTTAAGCATCTGAGTGCACTTCAACCTGCGGTCTTCTGACGGAATATTGTGTGGTGACGAAAAACAAGGCAATGCAGAACGGATGTGATATGCATGAATGCCAAGACTCGGCGTCATAGACGAATATTTTGTAATAGTTTCTGTTGACGAAAATTTGTATTGCAATTTATTGAGATCAGCGCCGCGGCTCAACAGGCGCACTCGATGCCGAACTGGAGAATTCGGCTGTTGATTTTTGTGACGAGTAGTTATCCTGCTTATTAATTGCGATATCGATACGGGTGGCCTTCTGGGTTTGTTTCTTTACGAAAAACTTAGATAAATCCGAGTCAATAACGTTGGATCCATTTTAAAGTAACCTTACCGCTTGGTCTTTACGAAAAAGAAAGATTAAAGGATGAGGAGACAGCGGGTTCACTATACTTACGTATATGTCCTATCCCTCGTGACGAAAATTATCAGTCCTAAATCATAATAACTCGATTCAATCCACGACCGCTGTGTCACAAATTGGACTCCAGTCGTCGACGGCGTCAAAGGTATATGCACTCGTGACGAAAACAAATATGCGGTTCTGAAAAAAGCTACCTGCAGATATCAATCATACAGGTCAACATAATGTTCGAACTTGTCGCTGCGTCATAAGTTACAGATTTTCGTCACGAGGATACCATCACCGTCAGGAGTGAGATGGCGGAAGATAATGTGGCACTTAAGTTGGGGCTAATCAATGTCGTCGAGCCGAAGCTGGACATAGGACGAATTTTCGTCACGAAGTTTCTTCTCTACCGCTGCCAGTTGCCTTCGAAGAACTCGAAGTTCCCTTTCAATTTCTTTTATACGCTGATTGCTTTGCACCTTGGGTAAGTAGTCATCAATTATTTTTTTACCGAGGTAGAGTTCTTTCCATTGCTCGCCCTCTCGATAACGAAAATACTTGTTCGGCCCGTGTGGGTAACCTCGATGACAAATGCAGTTCGGTCGTTTGCAAGTAACATACTTTTCCACAATTTCACCAACATACTGTGGGTAAAAAGTCAGTGTTGCCCGCTCAGCTTCAAGTTCTCTTATATTCTCGGTATAGGTTTCATAAAGAATTTGGTTGTATGTCATAAACCGCTCCCCTTTCTTTGTGTTTATAACATACTTAAATTTTTAGGTGAATTTCAAGAAAACATTTTCACACAGACCTTTCGTTCTTATTGGAAAGCGGTCGCAGTCATTTCATAATGACAGTCATTTTTATCGACCGCATATATGACTGTCAGTAGGTATATAAAAAAATGCCCGTCATTTCGGAATGATAGTCATTTTATAGATTAATTATAGATTTTTATAGTTTAAGTTCGGGCAAACAGTCATTTCGGAATGATAGTCATATAGATTAATAATTGATTATTCATTGGTTTATGGGTGCCGCTCATTTCGATATGATTAGACCTGCTCATTACGAAATGATAGACTTGCTATCGTTTCGATATGATAGGATGCCCGTCATTTCGGAATGATGATTTATAGATTTGTTTTTGATTTGTTTGAGATTAAACGGGGCAAGCCTCATTTTGAAATGATTTGGAACCGTCATTACGATATG
>ERZ773116.3358-NODE-3358-length-11690-cov-10.647787_pt1 | contig 11690 bp, 9 predicted proteins | sample MGYA00580563_ERZ773116 | MGnify/ENA primary metagenome ERZ773116 (study PRJEB29015, sample SAMEA2737864) | human gut metagenome | biome: human gut; feature: human-associated habitat; material: faeces | place: China | collected 2012 ... | reverse complement strand
TAATCATATATTTCTGTTACTGTTCCAACTGTTGAACGTGGATTTTTTGATGTTGTTTTTTGGTCAATTGATATAGCAGGTGATAACCCTTCAATTGACTCTACATCAGGTTTCTCCATTATTCCTAAGAATTGTCTTGCATATGAAGATAAACTTTCTACATATCTTCTTTGCCCTTCCGCATATAATGTATCAAATGCTAATGAAGATTTACCTGAGCCTGAAAGTCCTGTTATTACTACCATTTTATCTCTTGGTATTTCTAAATTTATGTTTTTTAAGTTATGTTCTTTTGCGCCTTTTATTATTATTTTATCATTCATTTTTATTCCCCCATTTTTGATGTCCTCAAAAGGATATTTTTATTATACTATAATTTTAAAACAAAAACAAGAGTTTGGTAAAAGTTTTTATTGGCAAATTTTTAAAATAATGTAATATGATTGCATTTTTATCAAAACGTTCTGTAGATGATATAAATCGTCTTGTTAATAATGCAGAGTAGTCAAAAAGGAGCCACAAAATGGGGCTCCTTTATTTTGATTTTTCTGGTAATTTAGGAAAATCTTCAAAAATATTATTTTTTGCACTCTTAAGTAATTCACCAACTGCTTTCCAAATCATATCTTTGGTTTCGTTATCTATATTTTTATAAGAGGCCATCATAGTTCTGGCACTTGTAAACCAATTGTTTTTTATCTCTTTCATGGTTTGAGCATCAGTTGCATTTAAAATGTCAAAAACAACATCTATTACCTGCTCTCTTTTTTCAGGTTCAACATTTTCAAGCCATTCTTTAATTGTTTTATCAACAAATTCACTTCCATTTGTAACTTCCTCTAATGTAATAAATTTCGTGCCAAGCACCTGCCAACTGTACAAATCGTGTTGCATTATTCCCTTTTGAACACTTTCTACAACTGTATATTTTTCTCTATGGTTCATTAGTCTTCCTATAACAGATGACTGTGGAATATATGTATGAACCTTTTTTATCATTTCATGATATTCTGGAGTTTCTATTACATCATCACAAAATCCAGGTCCATCGTTGTTATACACATTGATTATTCTATCTTTTATTTCTTGGCTTACAAATGTTGCGGCATATACTGCTATATTTCCACCTTTTGAGTGTCCACCTATTCTTATTTTTTTATCCGAATATTCTTTTGCTATCATTTCTAAATATTTTTTTGCTGATAATTGTGAAGCTATATGACTTTTAAAACTCATATTTAGATCTTCTTTCCATCCTACTATTGTATTGTCTGTTCCTCTATATGATATGAATATTGTGTCATCTGGCATTAATACTGTTATTGCTGCAAATTGTTTTTCTTGTTCTGGATCTATTTTATTGATGTATTTTGTTGCTAATAATTCTCCAAATCTTTTTGATTCACCTATTAACGGAAATAAATCTACATCATCTTTCCATAAAATTGGAAGTTTTGTTACGTCTTGCTTTTGGAATCTTTTGCTTAGTTCTTTTATTGTTACTATTTCATTTTCTTCTATTATTTTGTCAAATGGAAAGTATGAAAATCTTGATAATATCAGGTTGTCTATTTCGTTAAATTTTGATTGTTCTAATGTTATATCTCCTCTCCATTTTACATAATCGCATACATTTGCCATCTTGAGTTCCTCCCTTTAATCTGCTTTTAGGTATTTTTTCTTTATTTTAATTTATTTTATTGAAAATGTAAAGATAAAATGGTAAAAAACCAGAATTAAGATTTTGTATGCAGTGAAAACTGCTACAAAATCTAATTTCTGCCATATTTATCTTCTAACTTTCCGTAGAAGATAAAAAAAAGAGTAGCTCTTTTGCTACCTTTTGTTGACTTATGCAAGTCCATATTTCTTTTTGAATTTGTCTGCTCTTCCACCTACTGTTTCTTGTCTTAAGTTTCCTGTCCAGTATGGATGGCATTTTGAACATACGTCTACTTTTATATCTTTTTTTGTTGAACCAACTTCTAAAACGTTTCCACATGCACATGTGATTGTTGTTTGGTTGTATTCTGGATGTATTCCTTCTTTCATTTCTATTTCACCTCTTTTTCGTTTTTATAACATGACTGTTTTTTATAATAACATATTATCTGAAATTTTTCAAGTATTATTTTTGAGTATTTGTATTTTTTTCATTATATACATATTGTGCTGATTGCAGCATTTCTTTGTTTAATGATAATTTATGCACTAATTTATTCATAACATTGAAAACACATGCGATTATTAGTATTAACATTCCTATCTTTTTCCAATATTTTTTTAGCATAATTTTACTTCCTTTCAAAATAATACATTACTATTATACTGGTTTTTGGGTAAAATGTCAATGTTTTTTTAATTTTTTGTGTTGCTCGTTTTTTTATCGATTTTATACTTTGTTACAATTCACTGCTCATAAAATTATTTTTTTACTAATACTGCCCTAAAACCATCATGGTTCATGCCCCAACCTTCATGATGTCCAAATAGAAACATTCCATCATTAGATTTATCCATAAAATTACCTCCACGAACAAAAAAAGTATAATGAAGTGCCGGAAAGTGTGTAACATTACCAAACCATGCGCTATTTCCAATCCCACTTGTAGATGTTTCTGCTATTGCATCTCCATATATTTTTGCATTTGATAAATAGTTTTTCATCCTTGCTTCATCTAATTTTTGATTATCATTTTCTGCTATATTATAAACTGTTATATATCTACTACTTTTTCCTTCTTTTAGGTCTTCTTTTAATGATTGTCCAAATTTATTAAGATTCTCATTATCATTATTTATTATTGCTGCCGTTCTTTCCCAAGTTCCTCCTGATAAATCATATATTCCGTATATCGTTCCTGTATTACTTGCACTTTGTCCTTCTTTTTTTGTCCACCTATATGCATTATCTATTCCAGTTTCTGAGGCACCATCTTCTTTAGCTGCGTACCCTGTTACTGCAAATACAAAATTTGTCATATCATTTACATTAACATTGTTTATTCTTATGTTTTTCTCATTCAGTCCATATTTGCTTTGCCCTAAATAAGCCACTGCTCCCCATTCACTGTTCTTCATTAAGTGACTGTCTGTTATTTTTTCATTTAATTTATATATATTGTTTGATTCTGTTAATACTTTCGATATACTATATGCGTCTCCATGGCTTATGGAATTCATTGAATATTTTGCTCCTTGAAATGTTGGATATTTTATTGATGTTGTTTTTTTTCCGTATATTTTATCAATATAGTTTCTAGCTTCTAATCTCATTCCAGTTCCATCAACATTTATTTCACAGTAATCTTGTGTATAATTCACTGAACTTTCTTGTATCTTATCTTTATCTTTTTCTTTATCAAAATACCCTGCTTCAAACTTTGCTACCCAAATCCCTGTTAATTCTTTATTCCATCCTCCATTGGCATAATCGATGTTACTTTCATTTGTGAAAGCCGGATGTACTGTATACTTATCTGTTTTTGTTGAATCTGTTTCTATTACTTGATTTTTTTCTGTTTGTCTTTGAGCAGTCTGTATATTTCCGTTATCATCTATATAATTATCAGTTGTTCCAATTAAGAAAACAATGTCAAACTTTCCGCCTTTTGATTTATCGCTTGGGTCATTGTACACAACTTTATATGCATATCTTGGTATCCATACCCACATACTTCCATCTTCTGTTTGTGCATTCGCCCATTTTTTTGTCTTATAATCATACCAGTCTGTTGCATTACCATTATCTACTTTTTTAACACTGCCTTCCGTTGTATCTGTTGGTTCATTAAATTGAATCGCCTTCATTCCTGTCATTAATTCTGGTTTATTTACGTTTCCATCCCATATGCCATTTGAATCTTGTTTTAGAATTTCTTTTTCATATTCTGTTAAAAAACTTTCTTCTTCTTTGTGTGCATTTTCTGACTTTTGTTTTGCATCCTTTGCCTTCTGAAAAATCCCTGTATTGGTTAATGTAGATATTGAAATCCCCGCCAAAATAAGTAAAATCACAATAGTTATCACCAACGCAACAAGCGTAATCCCTTTATTTTGTATATAATTTTTTTCTTTTGCTTCCATAATTCCTCCTCATCTTTTGTTTATATTTTTCACACTTTAAATATTTATATACTATGTAAAAATATTTTTATCTCATTTTTACTATACATATACTATCATTAAAAAATAAAAAGTGCAATACTTTTGTCTGGTATTTTTCAAAACATTTTTGTGAGACAATTATTAATATAAAATTTTAAAATATAGGAGGGATGATTATGTTTGAAGTTTCTAAATATAAAAAAAGTAATGTAAAAATATCTATTAGATTACCAGAAAACATGAATGATACATTAAAGAAAATCGCAAAACAGGAAAATATGAGTTTTAATAATGTTATTGTTAGTTGTATTCAAAATTCATTAGACGAAATGGATCTAAACAAATATAAGAATATTGAAATTCCTGATTCAAAGGAATTAAATGTATAAATACATATTATATGAAGTTTTAAAAAACATTATAATTAAATACCATAAAAAAGCACGAATAAATTATGTTACCAAATAATTTATTCGTGCTTTTTATTAATTAATCACTAATTTAACTTTAATCTTCTCCACCATTAATTTTAAATATCTTAAATATCTCAACAATAGCAATTGGAGCAAGAACTAAACATACTAATTCAATAATATTTTCAGTTGGTAAAACTGGAATACTAAATATTTCTCTTAAACCAGGAATTAATAAAATAACAAATACAAGCAATGCAGACGCAACAACTGCTCCTATTAATTTCATATTATTAAATATTCCTGTTTTAAATATTGATCTTCTATTATTTCTTACATTAAATACATGTGTTAATTCTGAAAGTGCCAAAGTTACAAATGCCATAGTTTGCCCAACTTCTATTTTTGACTGGTCAAGTGTTAAACCATTTATAGGTGTTTTTGTTGTTCCAAGCCCTATCATAAATGCAGCAAGTGTTAGTCCACCTATCATCATACCTTGATATATAACTCTCCATGTCATTCCTTTTGTGAATACGCCTTTACCTGGTTTTACTGGTTTTCTCTCCATTATATCTCTATTTGCTGGGTCAAACGCTAAAGCTAATGCAGGTAATGAGTCTGTTACTAAATTTATCCATAAGATATGAATTGGTAGTAATATTTCCAAACTATTGATGTCTGTTATTCCAAACCATTTGCTAAATAATGGTGTTAATAATGTTGCAAAAAATAGAACTATTATTTCTCCAACATTGCTTGAAAGCAAGAATTGAATTACTTTTAAAATATTGTCATATATTCTTCTTCCTTCTTCTACTGCTGATACAACTGTTGCAAAGTTGTCATCTGTTAAAATTACATCTGCTGCTTCTTTTGCTACATCAGTTCCAACAATTCCCATTGCACAACCAATATCTGCTTTTTTAAGTGCAGGACTGTCATTAACTCCATCACCTGTCATGGCAACAACTTCACCATTTTTTTGCCATGCATTTACAATTCTAACTTTGTGTTCTGGAGAAACCCTAGCATAAACTGAATATTTTCTAACATTTTGTATTAATTCTTCATCTGTCATTTGTTCAAGTTCTGCACCTGTTATTGCTTCGTCATCATCCTCAAGAATTCCTAATTTTTTAGCAATTGCTGTTGCTGTAATTTTGTGGTCACCTGTAATCATTACAACTTTTATTCCTGCTGTTTTACATTTTTCAACTGCAACTTTTGCTTCTTCTCTTGGTGGGTCTATCATACCAACCATTCCTATAAATATCAAGTCATTCTCTATTGTTGGCATTTCTTCTTTTGATGGAATATGGTCAATTTCTTTATATGCACATCCCAACACTCTTAAAGCATCTTTTGCCATTTCTTCATTTTTTTCTCTAATTTTGTTTACATATTCACCAATATTTTGATGTATTTCATTATTGATTTCATATGCTGAGCATCTTTTTAATAATTCATCTATTCCACCTTTTGTAAATACTACATATCTTCCATTTAATTGATTTACTGTTGTCATTAATTTTCTGTCTGAGTCAAATGGTATTTCTTGAACTCTAGGTGCTCTGTCATATAAACTAGGGTCAAAACTTAATTTAAATGCCATATCAACTAATGCAGTTTCAGTTGGATCACCTGTTAAAGTTCCGTCTTGTGATATTTTTGTGTCATTACATAGCATATTTGCATATACTATTTTTTTTAATTCTTCATCAATTTCATCTTCTTGTATATTGTCCATGTTTCTGATTGCTTCATTCCAGTAAATTTTTTCTACTGTCATTTTGTTTTGTGTTAATGTTCCTGTTTTATCTGAGCATATAACTGTACTGCTTCCAAGTGTTTCAACTGCAGGTAGTCTTTTAACAATTGCATTCTTTTTTACCATTTTTTGAACACCAATTGCTAAAACAATTGTTGATACTGCTGCTAAACCTTCTGGTATTGCTGCAACTGCTAATGATACAGCTGTCATAAACATTTGAATTGGTTCTTTTCCTTGTATTAAGCCAAGCACAAATATAATTATACAAATTACTAATGCTGCAATTCCTAATGTTTTTCCTAATTTATTTAATTTTTGTTGTAGTGGTGTTTCTTGCTTTTCTGTTGAATTTATCATACCTGCTATTTTTCCAACTTCTGTTGTCATACCTGTTTCTACAACAATTCCTTTTCCTCTACCATATGTTACTAAACTTGAAGAAAATAACATATTTTTTCTATCACCAATACCGATTTCTACCTCTTCTATAATTTCAGAAGTTTTTTCAACTGGTACAGATTCTCCCGTTAATGAACTTTCTTGTGATTTCAAATTTGCTTCTTCTACAATTCTCAAGTCTGCAGGAATATAATCACCTGTATCAAGAATTACTAAATCACCTGGTACTAGTTCTTTTGCAGGAATAACTTGTAGTTTTCCATTTCTTACAACTTTTGATGCATGGTCACTTAATTTTTGTAAAGCCTCTAATGATTTTTCGGCCTTGCTTTCTTGTGCTACTCCTATTATTGCATTTACAAGAACAACTATTAAAATTATTATTGTATCAGTCATTCCTTCTCCTTGTTGTATTCCAACTACGCCTGATACAATTGCAGCAATTATTAATACTATTATTGAAAAGTCTTTAAATTGGTCTAAAAATCTTTGCAATATCGTTTTCTTTTTACCTGCTTGTAGTTCATTGTATCCTTTTTTCTCTCTTATTTTTGCAATTTGGTCTTCTTTTAGTCCTTTTTCTCTGTGTGTTTCCAACTCTTTTTCGATTTCTTCTACTTCTTTGTTAAACCAGTTTTTCTTCTCCATATTACTACCTCCAAATTTCGGGATTGAGGGACGGGTCTTTTAATCCCTATTTTTTTCGGGATTGAAGACCCGTCCCCTTATCCCTATTTTTTACCAATTTTGTTATATTTATGCATATATAAGAAATGAGACTTTTAAAAGAAATCTTATACATAACCTTTTATGCTAAAATTTCTTTTAAAAGTCTCACTTACTTATTTTTTTAAGTTTACTAGCCAGATAATTTCTTATCGCGACTGTTGACTAGTAATTAAAAGCTACTCCCTTTTAAATTATTTTGTTGGTGACCCCTACGGGAATCGAACCCATGATTCCACCTTGAGAGGGTGGCGTCTTAACCGCTTGACCAAGGGGCCACATAAATTACATTAATATTTATACCATTTTTTTTAACTTAAGTCAAGAGCATTTTTAATATTTTTAAGGCTAGAATTGTAACTGAGATACAGTTCACAACCCGTAAAATTATTGTTTATAGGTTTCTAAACTGTAACTTATAACATTATAACAAAAAAAAATTATCTTTATTATGCAAAAAGAGACAAGAATTAAATTCTCATCTCTATTTATATTTATTATTCTTCATCTTTTTCTTCTTTATCATTAGATAAAATGGCTGTTAAATTTACTCTTCCTTGGTCGTCTATATCTGTTACTTTTACAGTTACTTTATCTCCAACATGAAGAACATCTTCTATTTTCTTAATTCTCTCTTTAGAAATTTTAGAAATATGTAATAATCCTTCTTTTCCTGCAACACCTAAATCAACAAATGCTCCAAAGTTCATTATTCTTGTAACTGTTCCAAGATAAATTCCACCAACTTCTACATCTCTGACAATGTCTTCTATCATATCTAATGCTTCGTTAGCTTTTTCAGAATCATTTGAATAAATCATTACTTGTCCATCTTCTTCGATGTCAATTTTAACACCTGTTGCATCAATTATTTTGTTTATTGTTTCTCCACCTTTTCCGATTACATCTTTGATTTTTTCAACTTTTATTTTTGTTGATACTATTCTTGGTGCATATTTTGATATTTCTTTTCTTGGCTCTGAAATTACTGGTGCCATTACATCTTCTAAGATATGTTTTCTAGCGGCTCTTGTTCTGGCAAATGCTTCTTCAATAATTTTGTATGATAATCCGTCAACTTTGATGTCAACTTGGATTGCTGTTATTCCTTTTTCTGTTCCACCTACTTTGAAGTCCATATCTCCGAAGAAATCTTCTAGTCCTTGGATATCTGTTAACATTACATAGTCATTTTCGTCATTAGGATTTGTTACAAGTCCTGTTGATATACCTGCAACTGGTCTCTTAATTGGTACACCTGCTGCCATTAATGATAATGTGCTTCCACATATACTTGCTTGTGATGTTGAACCATTTGATGATAATACTTCTGATACAACTCTTATTGCATATGGGAATTCTTCTTTTGAAGGTAGTACTGGGACTAATGCTTTTTCTGCTAATGCTCCATGTCCTATTTCTCTTCTTCCTGGTCCTCTTGGTGGTCTTGCTTCACCTACGCTGTAACTTGGGAAGTTGTATTGATGCATATATCTTTTTGATTCTTCTGTATCAATTCCATCTAATGTTTGTTCTTCACTTATCATTCCTAATGTTGTAACTGAAAGTACTTGTGTTTGACCTCTTGTAAATAATGCACTTCCGTGTACACGTGGTAATAAGTCTATTTCACATGATAATGGTCTGATTTCGTCTATTGCTCTGCCATCAACTCTTTTATGTTCATAGAATATCATATCTCTTACTGTCTTTTTCTCTAATTTGTAAATTGCTTCTCCAATGTCAGCTTTGTGTTCTTCTGCAGCTTCTTCTCCAAATTTTTCAGCATATGCTATTGCTATTTTGTCAGATACTGCTGCTACATTGTTGTCTCTTGTTTCTTTGTCTGCTTCTTGAAGTGCTTGTTTTACATCTTCTGCAAAGTTTGCTTCTATAAATTCATATACATCATGATCAACTGCAAATGATTTGTATTCAAATTTTGGTTTTCCGATTTCTTCTTTCATTTTTTCAATGAATTTACAAATCTTTTTGATTTCTTTATGACCTTCTTTAATTGCTTCTAACATAACATCATCTGGAACTTCGTTTGCTCCTGCTTCTATCATAGCTATTTTTTCTTCTGTTCCTGCTACTGTTAATGTTAAGTCAGATACTTTTCTTTGTTCTTCTGTTGGGTTTATAACTATTTTACCATCAACTAATCCAACGTTTACTGCTGCTGTTGGTCCACCAAATGGGATATCAGAGATTGATAGTGCTGCTGATGCACCTATCATTGCTGCTACTTCTGGTGAGTTGTCTTGTTCTACTGAAAGAACTGTTGCAACAACAACTACATCGTTTCTGAAGTCTTTTGGGAATAGTGGTCTTAGTGGTCTGTCTATTGCTCTTGATGTTAATATTGCTTTGTCACTTGGTTTTCCTTCTCTTTTTTGGAATGATCCTGGTATTTTTCCAACTGAATATAATTTTTCTTCATAATCTACTGATAGTGGGAAAAAGTCTATTCCATCTCTTGGTTCTTTTGATGCTGTAACGTTTACCATTACAACTGTGTCTCCATATCTTACTGTTACACTTCCATTTGCTAGTCCTGCAAATTTTCCTGTTTCTATTGTTAGTTTTCTTCCTGCTAATTCTGTTTCGTATACTTTAAACATACTATTTTTCTCTCCTTTTTCTTCTTTTTTGCACCATTTTTTAATAAATTCAAACATTATATTTTCCTCCTTCTAGGAATTGATGGATTTCAATGCCTGTATACAAATTTCCTTCTTTTATTAATTTTTTAGACGGTTTTGCTATGTTGGCACCATATTTTTTTTTTTTTTGAGCCGCATTTAGATTGTAACCTCTATAATATTCTGGATTTCATTTCTAGTATTCTGGGCCTTTCCAGTACATTATACAAGCTACTTACCTAAATTTCGGTCTCTTTAAATTTTCCACAAAAAGCCTATGCTAAATCTTTTGTTTTGCATAGGCTCCTGTATGAAATTATTTTCTTAATCCTAATTTTTCAACGATGTCTCTGTATCTTTGTACATCTTTTTTTGCTAGGTAGTTTAATAAGTTTCTTCTTTTACCTACCATTTTTAATAATCCTCTTCTTGAGTGATTGTCTTTAACATGTACTTTTAAGTGTTCTGTTAATTCATTAATTCTTTCTGTTAAAAGAGCAATTTGTACTTCTGGTGAACCAGTGTCTTTTTCTTCTCTTTTATATGTGTTAATGATTTCTTGCTTTCTTTCTTTTGTCATTTTTTACACCTCCTATTTTTCTTATCTCCTTTAACTGAGCTTTTAGCGTTGGTGCTTTGCTTTAAAAGCTAAGTAAAAGGTTTACCTTGAATAGTATACTATATTTTTGGGGATTTATCAAGTGGTTTGAAGAAATTTTTGGAAATTTGTTACAATCGATGTTACAGTTCACATTATTATAATATTTTATTTTCTAATACGCAAATGCATGCTTTGTACAATTTATGAAATTAGATATAACATAATTTCCCCAAACATCAGTATCTGTAAAAACTATAATTTTTTGTCCCCCTTTTAAGTAAATATAAAATTCTGTATCTTCATCAGATTCGATTTTTTCTATTTTATAAATATTTATTTCTAATTTTTCTCCAAAAAAAATTCTTTTGCTTCTATCATATATTATTTGTATAACATTTCTATATATTTTAACCTCATTTAATTTTGTTTTTATTTCTCCCCTAATGTCTCCTTCAAGTTCTATATATATTTCCTCATTATAATACTTTTTTATTCTTTCTAAAAATTCTTGTATTGTTATCACTTCTTTCATCTTTATTCCTCCCATCTTTTATTTTATATTTAATCTTATAATTTTTATATTCAAGCCATTGATGTATACATTTATTTATTAGTTAAATATATCTTGTTTTAAAAGTATTGCTTTGTTTGCAATACTTTTAAAAAATTAATTTAGCCTGCAAATGCTTGCTTGATTATTTCCATTCTTCGTGCTTCTCTACTTTCATGTATTTTTAATAATGCTATTATTTCATTATGTTTATTATTTTCAAGTCTTGTAATAGAATCACATAATGATTTAATATTATCAGATACATCATCACATATTTTCTTTTCTGTAATTGTTAATCTGTCATCTAATTCTTTTCTTAGTGTTGTTACAATTTCATCTTTTGTGTCATCAATTTTTTGATTCATGTTTTCAAGGCTTTTGTCAACTTCCTCAAATCTTTGATCTATTCCATCAAACCTTTGGTCCATTCCATCTAGTCTTTGATCTATTCCATCAAATCTTTGGTCCATTC
>ERZ773116.3357-NODE-3357-length-11692-cov-3.994500_pt1 | contig 11692 bp, 10 predicted proteins | sample MGYA00580563_ERZ773116 | MGnify/ENA primary metagenome ERZ773116 (study PRJEB29015, sample SAMEA2737864) | human gut metagenome | biome: human gut; feature: human-associated habitat; material: faeces | place: China | collected 2012 ... | reverse complement strand
ATGTGCGGATTCGTTTTCCCACTACGGATGTGAAGCATATCGTGGAAGACGTGCTGCGGCTAAAACTTCCCTACTTTATCCATGAAGACTACGGCTTCTACTCTTACACAGAGCATTACTATCTGGGGGATATTTTCGTTCTGGTATCGCCGGAACTGGAAAAAGGGGTGCTGCTGGAACTGAAAGGGCGTGGCTGCCGCCAGTTTGAAAGCTATCTGCTGGCACAGGAACGGAGCTGGTATGAGTTTTTCATGGATGTTCTCATGGAGGACGGCGTGATGAAGCGGCTTGACCTTGCCATCAATGACAAAACGGGAATCTTGAACATTCCCCATCTGACAGAGAAGTGCCGGAATGAGGAATGTATCTCGGTCTTCCGCAGCTTCAAAAGCTACCGCAGCGGCGAACTGGTACGGCGTGGGGAAAAAGAATGTATGGGGAACACCCTGTATATCGGCTCCCTCCAAAGTGAGGTGTACTTCTGCATTTACGAAAAAGACTATGAGCAGTACAAAAAGCACGATATTCCCATTGCGGACGCAGAGGTAAAGAACCGCTTTGAAATCCGGCTGAAAAATGAGCGTGCCTTTTACGCCATCCGTGACCTGTTAGAACATGACAATCCAGAACGGACAGCCTTTCAAATCATCAACCGCTATGTCCGGTTCGTGGACAGGGACGATACGAAGCCCCGTTCTGACTGGCGTATCAGTGAGGAATGGGCGTGGTTCATTGGAGAACACAGGGGCAGCATGAAGCTGACAACCAAACCGGAACCCTATTCCTTTGAACGTACCCTGCACTGGCTCTCCCATCAGGTAGCCCCCACATTAAAGCTGGCTCTCCGTCTGGATAAGATGAACCACACCCAGATTGTCCATGATATCATCACCCATGCAAAGCTGACGGAGAAGCACGAAAAAATCCTGAAGCAGCAAGCCGCCGCTGCAAAGGAGGTGGTACTTTAACGGTGGCAATTTTGGAACCTAAGAACTCTTACAGGAAAGAAAGGAGCTTTTATGAATTTCGGACAGAATCTTTACAACTGGTTTTTATCCAACGCCCAGTCCCTTGTGCTGCTGGCAATCGTGGTGATTGGACTGTACCTCGGATTTAAGAGGGAATTTTCCAAACTTATCGGTTTTCTGGTGGTGTCCCTTGTAGCGGTCGGTCTGGTCTTCAATGCGGACGGTGTAAAGGACATCTTACTGGAACTGTTCAATAAGATTATCGGTGCATAGGAAACCCATTTTACACTTCCGTTATGGAGCAAGCTCTGATTGCTTCATGGCGGAAGTCCACTAGGGGCTTGGGGAGCGTAACTCCCCAAAAAGAGCATTACAGAGAATGGAGGTGACACTGATTGAGGAAATGAGAATCTACATCCTGAACACCACACGGTTTTACCATGAGGATTTTGAGGAATATCCTGGGGCATGGTTTTCCTGTCCTGTGGATTTTGAAGAAGTCAGGGAACGTCTTGGGGTTCAAAGTGAGGAAGAAATCGAAATTGAAGACTATGAGCTGCCGTTTCCATTGGAGGGCAACACAAGGCTCTGGGAAATCAACGCCCTTTGCCGGATGATACTGGAAATGCAGGGAACGCCCCTCTATTATGAAATGGATGTGGTACAAAAGCGGTGGTTTCCCAGCTTTACGGAATTTATCGACCACAAAGACCAGATACGCTGCTATCCGGTGCAGGACGGAGAATCCCTCGCCCGTTATTTGGTGCAGGAAGTACAGATATTTGGAGAAGTACATCCAGACCTGATGAACCATATCGACTACGCTGCCATTGGTCGGGAACTGGAAGCCAGTGAAAACTACCTGTTTACGGACAATGGTATCTTTTATTACCGCTAAAAGGAGGTGGAGGAACTTGGAAGAAATGCGGATTTACATTGCCAACTTAGGCAAATACAATGAGGGCGAACTGGTCGGGGCATGGTTCACGCCGCCTGTGGACTTTGAGGAAGTCAAGGAACGTATCGGTTTGAATGATGAATATGAGGAATATGCCATCCATGATTATGAGCTGCCCTTTGCGATTGACGAATATACCCCCATTGAGGAAGTCAACCGCCTGTGTGAAATGGTGGAGGACTTACCGGAGTACATTCAGGAGGAACTATCAGAGCTGCAATCCTACTTTGGCAGTATCGAAGAACTCTGTGAGCATGAAGACGATATTATCTGCCATTCCGGCTGTGACGATATGGCGGATGTGGCTCGTTACTATCTGGAAGAAAGCGGACAGCTTGGGGAACTTCCGGCACACTTACAAAACTATATCGACTATGCTGCCTATGGGCGTGACATGGAATTGGAGGGAACCTTTGTTGTCACGAACCACGGCGTATATGAAATCTTACGGTAGACCCGTCTGTATCTCTTTCAGGAAATGCAGGCGGATTTTTTATTCAGGGGCGGCTCTTTTGCTGTCCCCATCTTTTAGAAAGGACGGACAACATGAAGAAAATACGAAGCTATACCAGTATCTGGTCGGTGGAAAAGGTACTCTATTCCATCAATGATTTTAAGCTGCCATTCCCCATCACGTTCACACAGATGGCGTGGTTCGTGGTATCGGTGTTTGCAGTTATGCTCTTGGGGAACCTCCCTCCCCTTTCATTCATTGACGGGGCATTTTTGAAATATTTCGGCGTACCTTTTGCCCTCACTTGGTTCATGTGCCAGAAGACCTTTGACGGGAAGAAGCCTTACGGCTTCCTGAAATCCGTACTGGCATATCTGGTACGCCCGAAACTGACCTATGCAGGAAAGCCCGTGAAGCTGGAAAAGGAATATCCGGCACAGCCCATCACGGCAGTAAGGAGTGATATTTATGGCATATCCGATTAAATATATCGAAAATAACCTTGTGTTCAACCATGACGGGGAGTGCTTCGCTTACTATGAGCTGCTTCCCTACAACTATTCTTTTTTAAGCCCTGAACAGAAATATCAGGTACACGATTCGTTCCGGCAGCTTATCGCCCAGAACAGGGACGGGAAGATTCACGCCCTGCAAATCAGCACCGAATCCAGCATACGGGCAGCACAGGAACGCTCCAAACAGGAAGTAACAGGCAAGTTAAAAGATATTGCCTGTGCAAAGATTGACGCACAGACCGAAGCCCTGATTTCCATGATAGGGGAAAATCAGGTGGACTACCGCTTTTTTATCGGCTTCAAGCTGCTTGTCAATGAGCAGGAAGTCACCATGAAGCAGTTTCGCAGGGAAGCAAAGACCGCCGTTTCCGATTTTCTCCATGAAGTCAACCACAAACTCATGGGGGATTTTGTTTCCATGAGCAATGAGGAAATCTGGCGGTTTCAGAAGATGGAAAAACTGTTGGAGAGTAAAATCTCACGCCGCTTCAAAGTCCGGCGGCTTAACAAGGACGATTTTGGCTATCTGATTGAGCATTTATACGGGCAGACCGGAACCGCCTACGAAGATTATGAGTATTATCTTCCGAAGAAACGGTTTCAGGAGGAAACGCTGGTGAAATACTATGACCTCATCAAACCTACCCGTTGTCTGATAGAGGAAAACCAGCGGTATCTGAAAATCGAACAGGAAGACGGGACAGTTTATGCCGCCTACTTTACCATCAACAGCATTGTAGGGGAACTGGACTTCCCATCCTCGGAAATCTTTTACTATCAGCAGCAGCAATTTACCTTTCCCATTGATACCTCTATGAATGTGGAGATTGTGACAAACCGGAAAGCCCTCTCCACGGTGAGGAACAAGAAAAAAGAGCTGAAAGATTTGGACAACCACGCATGGCAGAATGACAGTGAAACCAGTACAAACGTGGTGGACGCTTTAGACAGCGTAAATGAGCTGGAATCCACCTTAGACCAGAGCAAGGAATCCATGTATAAGCTGTCCTATGTGGTGCGTGTGACGGCTCCCGACTTGGAAGAACTGAAACGCCGCTGCAATGAGGTGAAAGATTTTTATGACGATTTGAACGTGAAGCTGGTTCGCCCCTTTGGGGATATGCTGGGGCTGCATGGGGAATTTCTTCCTGCCAGCAAACGGTATCTGAACGATTACATCCAGTATGTCACCAGTGACTTCCTCGCTGGTCTTGGCTTCGGGGCAACCCAGATGTTAGGAGAAACAGAGGGTATTTATATCGGGTACAGCCTTGATACAGGAAGAAACGTGTACTTAAAGCCTGCCCTTGCCAGTCAAGGGGTAAAAGGCTCCGTCACCAACGCCCTTGCTGCCGCTTTTGTCGGCTCCCTCGGCGGTGGAAAATCATTCAGCAACAACATGATTGTCTATTATTCCGTATTGTTTGGGGCACAGGCACTCATTGTTGACCCGAAAGCAGAACGGGGACGCTGGAAAGAAACCCTGCCGGAAATCGCCCATGAAATCAATATCGTAAATCTGACCTCGGAGGAACAGAACAGGGGCTTACTCGACCCGTATGTGATTATGGAGAACCCAAAGGATTCCGAATCACTGGCAATCGACATCCTGACCTTTTTAACCGGCATTTCCAGCCGTGACGGTGAGAAGTTCCCTGTTCTTCGGAAAGCTATTCGTGCAGTAACAAACAGTGAAGAACGGGGGCTTTTCAAAGTGATTGAGGAACTACGGGCAGAGGGAACCACCATCAGCACCAGCATAGCCGACCATATCGAATCCTTTACGGACTATGACTTTGCACACCTGCTCTTTTCGGATGGGGATGTCACACAGTCCATCAGCCTTGAAAAGCAGCTCAATATCATTCAGGTGGCGGATTTGGTGCTGCCGGATAAAGAAACCTCGTTTGAAGAATACACCACAATGGAGCTGCTTTCCGTGGCAATGCTCATTGTCATCAGTACCTTTGCCCTCGACTTCATCCACACCGACCGCAGCGTGTTTAAGATTGTGGATTTGGATGAAGCATGGAGCTTCTTACAGGTGGCACAGGGCAAGACCCTCTCTATGAAGCTGGTTCGTGCCGGACGTGCCATGAACGCAGGCGTTTACTTTGTCACCCAGAACACGGACGATTTGCTGGATGAAAAGCTTAAAAACAATCTGGGCTTGAAGTTTGCGTTCCGCTCCACAGACATCAACGAAATCAAGAAGACCCTTGCCTTTTTCGGGGTGGATTCCGAAGATGAAAACAACCAGAAGCGGCTCCGTGACTTGGAAAACGGGCAGTGCCTTATCAGTGATTTGTACGGGCGTGTGGGCGTGATACAGTTCCATCCTATCTTTGAAGACCTGTTCCATGCCTTTGATACCAGACCGCCCGTAAGAAAAGAGGTGGAATGATGGTGATACATAGAACTTCCAACCGACCGCAATTCCCAGTTCCCTATCACACAAAAAAGGGCTTGTCTTGGAAGATAGCAGGAAAAGTGATTGGCAGGGTGCTTCTGGCACTCCTGCTCATCCTCCTGCTGCTGGCAGTCTTCGGCACAGCCGCCCATGCTGCCGGACTGGTGGATGATACGGTGGACGCTGCCAACGAATATAGCAAATATCCGCTGGACAACTACCAACTTGATTTTTATGTGGACAGCGGATGGGACTGGCTCCCGTGGAACTGGCTGGACGGTATCGGAAAACAGGTGATGTACGGGCTGTATGCCATCACAAATTTTATCTGGACAATCAGCCTGTACCTTTCCAACGCCACAGGGTATCTGATTCAGGAAGCCTACTCGCTGGACTTCATTTCCTCTACGGCGGATTCTATCGGGAAAAATATGCAGACCTTGGCAGGCGTTACCACAGGCGGCTTGTCCTCGGAGGGATTTTATATCGGGTTCCTGCTGATTCTCATTCTGGTGGTGGGGCTTTACGTTGCCTACACAGGGCTTATCAAACGGGAAACCACAAAAGCCATCCATGCTGTTGTCAACTTCGTGGTGGTGTTCGTACTGTCCGCTGCCTTTATCGCCTATGCCCCTGATTATATCGGGAAAATCAATGAATTTTCCGCAGACATCAGCAATGCCAGCCTGACCCTTGGTACAAAGATTGTGCTGCCAAACTCGGAAAGTCAAGGAAAAGACAGTGTGGATTTGATACGGGACAGCCTGTTTTCCATTCAGGTCAAGCAGCCGTGGCTCCTGCTGCAATACGGCAACTCGGATGTGGAAAGCATTGGGGCTGACCGTGTGGAACGCCTGCTATCAACCAGTCCAGACGAAAACAACGGGCAGGACAGGGAAGAAATCGTGGTGGAGGAAATCGAAGACAGGGAAAATACCAACCTTACCATCACAAAGACCATCAACCGCTTGGGAACCGTCTTCTTCCTGTTCATGTTCAACATGGGTATCTCCATTTTTGTATTCCTGCTCACGGGGATAATGATTTTTTCACAGGTGCTTTTTATCATCTACGCCATGTTCCTGCCTGTGAGTTTCCTCCTTAGCATGGTTCCCTCTTTTGAGGGGATGTCAAAACGTGCCATTACAAAACTGTTCAACACCATCCTTACCAGAGCCGGAATCACCCTGATTATCACGGTAGCGTTCAGTATTTCCAGTATGTTTTATAACATCTCCACAGACAACCTGTCTGGGGAATATCCGTTCTTTCTGACGGCGTTCTTGCAGATAGTGACCTTTGCCGGAATTTATTTCAAGCTGGGGGATTTGATGGGGATGTTCTCCTTACAGAGCGGTGATTCCCAAAGCATGGGGAGCCGTATCATGCGAAGACCCCGTATGCTCATGCACGCCCATATGCACCGTTTACAGCATAAGTTAGGACGTTCCGTGGCGGCTCTTGGGGCTAGAACGGCTGCATACCACGCAGGAAAACAGGCTGGCTCAGACCAGAGAACGGCTTCCCACTCCGGCTCTTCCAAACGGACACAGGCAGACCACAGCAGACCAGATGGACAGGCAGCACCGGAAAAGGAATCCGCATGGAAACGGGCTGGCTCTGCTGTGGGTGCGGTGGCAGATACCAAAGATAAGATAGCCGATACTGCCGGACAGCTTCGGGAGCAGGCAAAGGATTTGCCTGTCAATGCAAAGTACGCCCTTTACCACGGGAAAACACAGGTATCAGAGGGAGTACGGGATTTTACTTCCAGCGTGACCCAGACCCGAACTGCCAGAGCGGAACAGCGAAATGCACAGGCAGAAAGCCACAGACAGACCATTGCAGAACGCAGGGCAGAACTGGAACAAGCAAAACAGCCGCAAAAGACAGCTTCCGAAGCACCCAAAGGGGCGGCTCCTATCCATGAACGCCCTGTTACTGCAAAGCAGCCAGAAGATTTCCGACATCATGCAGATACCGCTCATGCAGGAAAACCAGCCATGCAGCCAGCTTCTCCATCCATCAGGGAACGGGGACAGGTTCCTTATGGGGGAACTGTGGCAAAACGGGCTTCGGTTCCGGTGGTAAAAGCTGCTTCCATCCACCATGAACAAACGCCGCCTGTAAGGACAGAACGCCAGATAATCCCATCTGCTTCCCTATCCCAGCCAAATGAAAGACAAAAGACGGCTCCCATTATCACACAGGCTACTCCCCGTCCGGCAAGACCTGTCCAGAACGATACGGCTCCTGTGATACCGGAAAGAAAACGGGCTGCCCCTGTGGTAAAAGAATCCAACTTTACCATCCGGCGTACCACCGCCAGAAAGGAGTGGACAAAAACGGTAAAAACGGCTGCCAAACAAAAGAAAGGGGAGAAACCATGAAGTTAAGACACCTTTTCTTCGCCTGTTCCGGCGTGTTCGTGATGATGTTCTCCCTGCTCCTTTTGGTGGTGATTGTCTTCTCGGATGAGGAAGACGGAGGAAGCGGCGGAAACCTTATCTATGGGGGCGTGAGCGTATCACAGGAAGTCCTCGCCCATAAACCTATGCTGGAAAAGTATGCAAGGGAATATGGCATAGAGGAATACTTAAATGTGCTGCTCGCCATCATTCAGGTGGAATCCGGCGGCACGCTGGAAGACGTTATGCAGTCCTCGGAATCTCTGGGGCTTCCCCCGAACTCCCTTAGTACAGAGGAATCCATCAAACAGGGCTGCAAATATTTCTCGGAACTGCTCGCAGCGGCAGAAACAAAGGGCTGTGACTTAAACAGCGTGATTCAATCCTATAATTACGGCGGCGGTTTCCTAGACTATGTGGCAGGACACGGAAAAAAATACACCTTTGAACTGGCAGAGAGCTTCGCAAGGGACAAATCCGGCGGAAAGAAAGTCACCTACACCAACCCTGTTGCCGTAGAGAAAAACGGGGGATGGCGGTATTCCTACGGAAATATGTTCTATGTCCTCTTGGTATCGGAATACCTGACCGTGGCACAGTTTGATGATGAAACGGTGCAGGCTATCATGGAGGAAGCCTTAAAGTATGAGGGTTGGACGTATGTGTACGGGGGCGATTCCCCCTCCACTTCCTTTGACTGTTCGGGACTGGTGCAGTGGTGCTATGGCAAGGCAGGAATCTCCCTGCCACGGACAGCACAGGAACAATACAATGTGACGCAGCATATCCCCCTGTCCGAAGCAAAAGCAGGGGATTTGGTCTTTTTCCACTCCACCTACAACGCCGGAACCTACATCACCCATGTGGGGCTGTATGTGGGAAATAACCGGATGTACCATGCCGGAAATCCCATTGGTTACGCAGACCTGACAGGCTCTTACTGGCAACAGCACCTTGCCGGAGCCGGACGAATCAAACAATAAGAAAGGATGAACCGATATGATTCAGATTAGAAAAGAGGATAACCAGAAAAAGCAGAAAGAAAAGAAACTGAAAGTTTACAAAGTCAATACCCACAAAAAAACCGTGATTGCCCTGTGGGTGCTGCTGGCAATGAGCTTCCTGTTTGCCGTCTATAAGAATTTCACGGCGATAGACATTCATACTGTCCATGAAACCAAAGTAATTGAGGAAACCATCCTCGACACCCACAAGATAGAGAATTTTGTGGAGAATTTCGCAGAAGTCTACTATTCATGGGAACAGTCCGCTGCTTCCATTGATAACCGGACAAATGCTTTAAAAGGCTATCTCACCGGAGAACTGCAAGCCCTGAATGTAGATACTGTCCGAAAGGACATCCCCGTATCGTCTGCCCTGACCGATTTTCAGATATGGGAAATCACAGAAGAAAAGGAGCAGCATTATCAAGTGACCTATACGGTGGAACAGCGTATCACAGAGGGAGAATCCAGTAAAACCGTCCGTTCCGCTTATCAGGTGACAGTCTATGTGGACGGCTCTGGAAACCTGACGATTATCCAGAACCCAACCATTACCAGCGTTCCCGTAAAATCCGGCTACACTCCAAAAGCGGTACAAAGTGACGGTACGGTGGATTCCATCACCACGGAGGAAATCAACGAATTTCTCACTACCTTTTTCAAGCTGTACCCTACGGCAACCGCAAAGGAGCTGACCTATTATGTGAATGAGGGCGTGCTGAAACCTGTGGGGAAAGAATATATCTTCTCGGAACTGGTAAATCCTGTCTACAACCGAAACGGAAATCAGGTGACAGCTTCCCTTGCAGTAAAATATCTGGATAACCAGACCATGACAACACAGGTATCGCAGTTTTACCTTGTGCTGGAAAAGAACGGGGAAAACTGGAAAATTGTGAAATAGTTATAGAGAAACGTGCATTTCTCATTTGGAGATTTGCACGTTTCTCTTACAAAGTATTTAAAAGAAATTTTCGTTTAATCTTTATATTTTTGATTAGCTCCCAGCAGTAGTGTATCAATTGCTTCGGATAATTCTTTTCTTACTTTATCAGGATTTGAAAAGGCATATCTTAATTGTAATGTTGTATAACCATGAAGCATACCTGTTACCATGCTCAAAATTTCAGTGGTCTTATCTGGATTAAAGCCACATGAGCAAATAAGTGTTTTAAGTAAAGATAGATAATCATTAAAAATGATTGCTGTTTCCTCTGTTCCATTCCAACTAGCCCATTGAATTATTTCATACACACCGGGATGTTCAATCATATAATTAAGATATTCAACTGCCACTAATTTTAACGCTGAATCCCCTGTCTTACCGATTGCTGCACGAATCATTTTTTCATTCATAGTACGCATACCACTATGTGCTATCTCCCTAAGAAGTTCATCCAAACTTCCTATATGATTATATAAGGAGGGGGTACGAATCCCTAAATTTTCAGCAATAGCTTTCAAAGAAACATTATGAAGTCCATTTCTATCAGCCATATCAGACGCTGTTTTTATAACTTCGGCTCTTGTAACTCGCATATTCATTTTCCTCTTTCTTCACATCATTTACCTCATTTTAAGTAATTAAATTAGCGAAGTCAATAATTAGGTTAGAAAAAAAGAACTTTTATATTGACAAATTGTCTTATAATATTTAATATTACTAATATAATTAGTTTTAATACTACTATAATTAGTTTATGAAAGGAACTACAAATATGTGTACAAGATTTGTGTATAATGGGAAAGAAACCATTGTTGGGTTCAATTTTGATATTGACCTTTCTGAATGGGAACATACCGTAATTGCTGAAAAAGACCGTTTTTTTATAGGGATAAAAATGTCCGATAATAAGTATCACTCTTTTCACGGAATCAATAGAAATGGGAATGTTGGCACATTGTTGTATGTACATGGAAATGACAATGCACAATTTTGCGGTAATGAATCATGCTATACAATAGCTGATTTGACAGAAAATTTTATAAAAGGCATCCTCTCTTTTGATGATTCATTGGAAATAGTGAAAAAAAAGAAAATTACTTATGCTCCTGACACTACTATGCAGGCTATGTTTTCAGATAGAACTGGGCGTGTTCTCATTATTGAACCGGGGATTGGGTATCGTTTGGAAAAAGAAAAATATTCCTTAATAACAAATTACTCCATTTTAAAACCAGAATTGACTAATCCATATGTTTTATCTGGGGATAACAGATATGAAAAGGCAAAGGATTTACTGCAAGGATATGGAGAAAACTTCTCTATTTCCAACGCCTTTGATGTACTTAGGTCAGTACGTCAGGAAGGACTTTGGGCAACCAGAGTTTCTTTTGTATATTCCGTTACTAAAAATAAGGTATATTATGTGTTGAACAATGATTTCAAAAATATTGCAGAGTATCAATTCTAATATCACTGCAATTATAAACAAAAGTGGAGGATTTACATTTCCCCCACTTCCTTAGATTTGACAATACCATCTGCCTATTGCAATTTTTATTTACTTTTCCATCAATATTTCAAACAACAATTTCTACTTCGACAATCAAGTTAATTTATGTTGTTTAACCTCTATTTCCTTTGTCTACTAAGACATTTAATTATTTACCATACATCTGTGATAATTTTTAATTTGCCTATTGACTTTAACGTTACGTCATAGTATATGATAAAACCAAAAGGAGGAACTAGAATTATGAAAATATCCGCTATCCGTTCTGACAAAGTTTATTCAAAAATTATGAATGCACCGTTAGACAAAAAAAATGACATTTATAGATATGAACTTATGAAGCCTTTTGAAAAAAAGTGGGCTTGTTATAGTGTTCCTATGAAAGCTCTAACGCCTAATGGATATGATGTAATTATGGCAAGCGAAATGCTTGGACATATCGCCCCAACCGCTGTTGACCAAAAGCAACAAAATAATATTAAGCTAATTTCTGATAATACACTCTGGGAAAAATGTGAG
>ERZ773116.3352-NODE-3352-length-11709-cov-5.082804_pt1 | contig 11709 bp, 10 predicted proteins | sample MGYA00580563_ERZ773116 | MGnify/ENA primary metagenome ERZ773116 (study PRJEB29015, sample SAMEA2737864) | human gut metagenome | biome: human gut; feature: human-associated habitat; material: faeces | place: China | collected 2012 ... | reverse complement strand
GGCCGGGCATGGCCTGCCGGCAGGCCGGACAAAGCCTTTTCCTCAGTGACGGCCCCGGCAACCGCATCTTCCGGCTCGACGGCACCGGGGCCGCGGTCTGGCATCTGCTGGCCTCCCCGCTTTCGCGGGACGAGGCCGCCTCCCTGCTGGCCGAGACCTTCCCCCGCGTCCCTGAAGGACGCATCCGGCACGAGCTCCACCAGCTTTTCCGGGCCCTTTCCGAGGCCCGCCTGATCGAAAAAGCCGCTGACAGGCCCGGGGGCAGGCAGGGAAGGCGTTCGTAATGAAAAGACAATATATTGATATTGTTTATTTTTTATTTTCAGAAGAAAAAAAATCGAAAAAACACGAAAAAGTGCTTGCCAAAGGGGCCGGTTTTCCGTAAACACATCCTTGCTGCTGACGAATGCCTCACGAAAGCGAAAGCCGGACGGGGCAGCAGGGCACCGGAAAACAACGCCGGACAAGCCCACGCCAGACTGAAAATCTTGCAAGCCGACATCGCTTGCAACTCAGAGTGGAGGGGTTCCCGAGTGGCCAAAGGGAACAGACTGTAAATCTGTCGTCGTAAGACTTCGGTGGTTCAAATCCACCCCCCTCCACCACTTCTGAACAAGAAGTGTGGCACATGCTAACAACTGCCTTGGCTGTAGGAGACAGGTTGACTGTCGGGAACTACGGTGCAGTACCGGGCATGCCGATGCCCGGGGGTCAGCAAGGCTGGCCTGCGACAACGCGCCTCGAAAGTGCGGGAATAGCTCAACGGCTAGAGCATCAGCCTTCCAAGCTGAGGGTTGCGGGTTCGAATCCCGTTTCCCGCTCCATTCCTGCATTTTTCCCTTCCAGTCATCCTTTTTCCTGTCAAAGCACGTTCCCTGGGCAACAACACAGGGACTTATGCGGGCAGTGGCAAGAAACCGGGAGCAGGCGTTCGAAACCATGCTCAAGGTTGAAAGTACAGTAACCGCAACAAATTTTATCCTCAGGGAGACGTACAATGGGCAAGGAAAAATACGAACGCAAAAAGCCCCACGTTAACATCGGCACCATCGGCCACATCGACCATGGCAAGACCACGCTGACCGCAGCCATCACCAAGATCGCCGGTCTGAAGGGCGAAGGCAGCTTCGTTTCTTACGACGAGATCGACAAGGCTCCCGAAGAAAAGGAACGCGGCATCACCATCGCCACCGCCCACGTGGAATATGAAACCGACAAGCGTCACTACGCTCACGTGGACTGCCCCGGCCACGCCGACTATATCAAGAACATGATTACCGGCGCCGCCCAGATGGACGGCGGCATCCTGGTGGTGGCCGCCACCGACGGCCCCATGCCCCAGACCCGTGAGCACATCCTGCTCGCCCGTCAGGTGGGTGTGCCCCAGCTGGTCGTGTTCCTGAACAAGTGCGACCTGGTGGACGACGAAGAACTGCTGGAACTGGTGGAACTGGAAGTGCGCGAACTGCTGTCTTCCTACGACTTCCCCGGTGATGACGTGCCCGTCATCCGCGGCTCCGCCCTGAAGGCCCTGGAATGCGAAAGCGCCGACGCCCCTGAAGCCAAGTGCATCATCGACCTGCTGCAGGCCTGCGACGACTTCATCCCCGATCCCGAACGCGACATCGACAAGCCCTTCCTGATGCCCATCGAAGACGTGTTCTCCATCTCCGGCCGCGGCACCGTGGTCACCGGTCGTGTGGAACGCGGCGTCATCAAGGTCGGCGATGTGGTGGAAATCGTGGGTATCAAGCCCACCGCCCAGACCACCTGCACCGGCGTGGAAATGTTCCGCAAGCTGCTGGATCAGGGCCAGGCCGGCGACAACATCGGCGTGCTGCTGCGCGGCACCAAGCGTGACGAAGTGGAACGCGGCCAGGTGCTCGCTGCTCCCAAGTCCATCACGCCCCACAAGAAGTTCAAGGCTGAAGTGTACGTCCTGTCCAAGGAAGAAGGTGGCCGTCACACCCCGTTCTTCTCCGGCTATCGTCCTCAGTTCTACTTCCGCACCACTGACATCACTGGCGTGATCAACCTGCCCGAAGGCGTGGAAATGGTCATGCCCGGCGACAACAGCCAGTTCCTGGTGGAACTGATCGCCCCCATCGCCATGGAAGCCGGCCTGCGCTTCGCCATCCGTGAAGGTGGCCGCACCGTGGGCTCCGGCGTGGTGACCGAAATCATCGAGTAGTACCATGAGAGTGAACATCATCCTTGCCTGCACTGAGTGCAAGCGTCGCAACTACAGCACCCGGAAGAACAAAAAGAACACCACCGGGCGTCTGGAAATGAAAAAATATTGTCCCTGGGACAAGAAGCACACGCTTCACAGAGAAACCAGGTAACAATACTTCCGCCGGGGGGAGTCCCCTCCCCCCGGACGGTACGCAGGGCAGTAGCTCTAACGGCTAGAGCGGCGGTCTCCAAAACCGCAAGTTGGGGGTTCGAATCCCTCCTGCCCTGCCATTTTTTATCTTGTGGGAAGCACCATGGTAAAGAAATCCGCGCAAGCCGACTCCAAGACCGAACAGACCCCCAACCCCATCTCCCGTCTGGCGCAATATATCGAAGATTCTCGCGGCGAACTGCGTAAGGTTACGTGGCCCACGCTCAAGGAAACGCGCAAAGCGACGTTCGCGGTTCTGGGCTTTGTTGCCGTCATGGCGGTCGTGCTCGGCCTCGTGGATCTGGGGCTTTCGGCCATCATCAAGAGCATCCTCTCCTGAAGGCACATATGAACACTCCCGTTATCGACGAGAACTCCGAACTGGGGAAGAAGTCTCGCTGGTATATCGTGCACACCTACTCCGGTTTTGAGCAGCGCGTGCAGAAGACCATCAAGGCGATGATGGATTCCGGCGAGGACAATGGCCTCATCCAGGAAGTGGTCGTGCCTACCGAAAAGGTCATCGAACCTTCCAAGAACGGTTCGCAGCCTCGCACCACTACCCGCAAATTCTACCCCGGCTATGTGATGATCCGCATGATTATGACGGATCTTTCCTGCCATCTGGTGCAGTCCATCCCCAAGGTCACCGGTTTTGTGGGGGGGAAAAACCGCCCCACTCCCATGAGCGAAAGCGATGCCGCGCGCATCCTCTCGCTGATGGAAAGTCGCCAGGAGACCCCCCGGCCCAAGTTCAACTTCGAACGCGGCGACGACGTTCGGGTTATCGAGGGCCCCTTCGAGGGCTTCAATGGCGTCGTGGACGATGTCAACTACGAAAAGGGCAAGCTGCGCGTGTCCGTTTCCATCTTCGGAAGACAGACCCCGGTGGAACTGGATTTCGTGCAGGTTTCCAAGGGCTAGCATCGGAGCAGCGCCGCAGGGCGCTGTTCCAGTCATAAGGATAGAACATCATGGCCAAAAAAGAAGTTGCCAAAATCAAACTGCAGATCCCGGCCGGCGCCGCCAACCCCTCCCCGCCGGTGGGTCCCGCCCTGGGTCAGCATGGCCTGAACATCATGGGCTTCTGCAAGGAATTCAATGCCCGTACCCAGGACCAGAAGGGCATGATCATCCCTGTGGTCATCACGGTCTACGCTGACCGCTCCTTCACCTTCATCACCAAGACCCCCCCGGCCGCGGTGCTGATCATGAAGGCCGCCAAGATCGAAAAGGGCTCCGGTGAACCCAACCGTAACAAGGTCGGCAGCCTGACCATGGCCCAGGTGGAAGAAATCGCCAAGCTGAAGCTGCCCGATCTCAACGCCGCCACCCTTGAGTCCGCTGTGAAGTCCATCGCCGGCACCGCCCGCAGCATGGGCATCGAAATCAAGTAGGGACCGGTTTACCGGATGACGGCAGCCTGGCTGCCCCTCGTTGATCAATTGTACTGCCAGACTTGGAGCAGTCCATGTGTGGCAGGAGATAAAACGAAAGGATAAAGACATGCCCAAGCATGGCAAAAATTTCCGTAAAGCTCTCGAAGGCGTGAACCTGCAGGAACGCCTGAGCGTTGAAGACGCTGTGAGCAAATCCCTGGGCGCTTCCTTCGCCAAGTTCGACGAAACCGTCGACGTGGCCATCCGCCTGGGTGTTGACCCCAAGTACTCCGACCAGATGGTGCGCGGCGCCGTGACCCTGCCCCACGGCCTGGGCAAGACCGTCCGCGTGGCCGTTTTCTGCAAGGGTGAAAAGCAGGCCGAAGCCACCGCCGCCGGCGCCGATTTCGTGGGTGCCGAAGACCTGGTGGCCAAGATCAAGGAAGGCTGGCTGGACTTCGACGCCGCCGTGGCCACCCCTGACGTCATGGCCCTGGTGGGCCAGATCGGCCGTCTGCTCGGCCCCCGCGGCCTGATGCCCAACGCCAAGACCGGTTCCGTCACCTTCGACGTGACCAAGGCCGTCAACGAACTGAAGGCCGGGCGCGTGGACTTCAAGGTCGACAAGGCCGGTGTTCTGCACGCTCCTCTGGGCAAGGTTTCCTTCGGTCCCGAAAAGATCCTGGGCAACCTCAAGGCCCTGCTGGAAACCGTGAATCGTCTGAAGCCCTCCGGCGCCAAGGGCACCTACATGCTCTCCATGGCGGTGTCCACCACCATGGGCCCCGGCTTCAAGATCGACATGTCCCAGGTGAAAAAATTCCTGGAAGGCTAAGCCCGTTTTTTAGTTGACATCGTGCGGGGATTGCAGTAATAGCAATCCCCGCATTTGATTTACTGGCTAAGGCAAGGGAATTCGAGTCGAAGACGGCAGGCAGGCCGCATGGCCTTTAATTTACCTGTCCAGACTTATCTTTGGCTCGGCATTCCACCCGGCAACCCCGAACGTGAGAGGTATCACGTGACCAGGTCTGAAAAAGCAGCCGTCATCGAAGCGATCAAAGCCAATGCTGAACGCGCTTCCTTTGCGGTGCTGACCGAGTTCAAGGGCATGACGGTGGAAGAGCTGACGAACCTCCGTGTGAACCTGCGCAAGGCTGGCGGCGAATTCTACGTCGTCAAGAACACGTTGGCCCGTATCGCTTTTACCGGTGGCACGCATGACGTTGTCAAGGACAAGTTCCATGACAACAGCGCCATTGCCCTTGGTTTCGACGACCCCGTGGCGGTGGCCAAGGCGTTGAGTGATTTCGCCAAGCAGAGCAAGCTGTTCCAGCTGCGCTGCGGCAGCCTGGAAGGCAAGGAAATGTCTGCCGAACAGGTCGAAGCCCTGGCCAAGCTGCCGTCCAAGGAACAGCTCCTTGGTCAGCTGCTCGGCACCATGAACGCCGTGCCCACCAATTTTGTTTCGCTGTTCGCCAACGTTCTCCGCGGCCTGCTCTATGCGCTCAAGGCCATCGAAGAAAAGAAGGGCGAAGCCGCCTAAGGCTTTCGCAGCAGAAAAAAGCAATCAACCAAATTTTAGCCAAAGAGCTAGGAGTTTACCATGTCCGTGACCAAAGAACAGGTTGTTGAGTTCATCTCCAACATGACCGTCCTGGAACTGTCCGAATTCATCAAGGAACTGGAAGAAAAGTTCGGCGTGTCCGCTGCCGCTCCCGCCGCTGCCATGGTGATGGCCGCCCCCGCTGACGGTGGTGCCGCTGCCGCCGCCGAAGAAAAGACCGAATTCGACGTCATCCTGAAGGAAGCCGGCGCCAACAAGATCGGCGTCATCAAGGTCGTGCGCGCTCTGACCAGCCTGGGCCTGAAGGAAGCCAAGGAAAAGGTCGACGGCTGCCCCTCCACCCTGAAGGAAGGCGTGAGCAAGGAAGAAGCCGAAGAAGCCAAGAAGCAGCTGACCGAAGCCGGCGCTGTCGTCGAAGTGAAGTAAGTTCGGTTTTTCCGATCGTTTTGAAGGCGGGGTGTGAACCCCGCCTTTTTTTGTTGCCCGTACACGCCGCCTGCGGCGCATCACGGCTGCCGCTTTTGTGTCTTTTTGGATGCCGTCTGCTTTTTTCCATTGACGCCCCGCCGTTTTCCATACACAAAAGACGGGGATGCTCTGGCAGCCCCGCCCCGCGGCGCGGCATGCCCAGGCCCGGGCGCCTCCTGCCCCTTCCGCTCCCCTTCTGACGGGAGCTGCCGGATCGCGGAAAAAGTTCTTGCAAAAACCATGCTTCTGCGGTATCTCTCTTCGTTCCAAAACTGTTGTGGGAGAAGTATCTGGTTTTTCTGGTAGACAACACCCGACGCGCATAGCCTTTTCTTTCAAGACAAGCGGCCTCACCCCTGCCGGTAACGCGGGGAAGTGTCGTTTGTCCTTTTTGCGCGTTGTGAAAACCGGATCCCACTGAGAGATATAGATTGTACGCTTCGGATCGCGGCATGACTGGCGTTTTGGCAGTCTGTCCACAGCGGTCTGCACGGGCAGAATGCCGACCGGACGTTCCGGTGCAACGCCGGCAGCCGAAGCGCAACCGCTACCTACCTTGAGGTATCGCATGGGCCAGCTTACCAAACAGTTCGGCAAAATCAACGTTACTCTCCCCATTCCGCACCTCCTCAATCTTCAGATCGACTCCTACAGCAAGTTCCTGCAGGAAGGCGTTGCCGAAGCCGATCGGAACAAGGAGGAAGGTCTGGAAGGCGTGTTCCACACCGTCTTCCCCATCGAAGATTTCAACAAGACCGCCAGCCTGGAATTCGTCAGCTACGAAATCCGCGAGCCCAAGTACGACCAGGCCGAGTGCATCTCCAAGGGCCTGACCTACGAGGCCCCGGTGCACATCAAGGTGCGCCTGGTGGTCTATGACACCGATGAAGCCACGGGCAACCGCACCATCCGCGACATCAAGGAACAGGGCATCTACTTCGGCACCCTGCCCCTGATGACGGAAAAGGGCACGTTCATCATCAACGGCACCGAGCGCGTCATCGTCAACCAGCTGCAGCGTTCTCCCGGCATCATCTTTGAACACGACGGCGGCAAGACCCACACCAGCCGCAAGGTGCTCTATTCCTGCCGAGTCATCCCCATGCGTGGCTCCTGGCTGGACTTCGACTTCGACCACAAGGACATCCTGTATGTCCGCATCGACCGTCGCCGCAAGATGCCCGCCACCATCCTGTTCAAGGCCATGGGCATGAGCAAGATGGACATCCTGGAGTACTTCTACACCCGCGAGCACTACCTGCTGAAGCCGCACAACACCCTGATGTGGGAAGTGGAAAAGTCCCTGTACCGCAAGGACAACGCCTACTCCGACATCGTCACCGAAGACGGCACCGTGCTCATCAAGGCCGGCAAGCCCATCACCAAGCGCGGCTGGCGCCAGGTGTGTGAAGCGGGCATCAAGGCCATCGAAGTGCGTCCCGACACACTGGACGGCATGTTCCTGGCCGAAGACGTCATCGCCCCCGGCAGCGGCGAAGTGCTGGCCGAAGCCGCCGACGAGATCACGCCCGGCCTGCTGGAGCGCATGCGCGAAGCCGGCATCGAGCGCATCGCCGTGCTGCACACCAAGGGCACCGACACCTCTTCCTCCATCCGCGACACCCTGATGCAGGACCGCATCCCCGATCAGGAAAAGGCACAGGAAGAGATCTACCGTCGTCTGCGTCCTTCCAGCCCGCCCACCGCCGAGATCGCCGCCAGCTTCTTCGACAACCTGTTCCGCAGCCCGGACTACTATGACCTGTCGCCGGTGGGCCGGTACAAGCTCAACCAGCGCCTGGGCCTGCCCGACACCGAAGATTCCCGTACCCTGACCGACAACGACATCCTCACCGCCATCAAGGTGCTGGTGCAGTTGAAGGACAGCCACGGCCCGGCCGACGATATCGACCATCTGGGCAACCGCCGCGTGCGTCTGGTGGGCGAACTGGTGGAAAACCAGTACCGCATCGGTCTGGTGCGCATGGAGCGCGCCATCAAGGAACGCATGAGCATCCAGGAGATCTCCACGCTCATGCCCCACGACCTGATCAATCCCAAGCCTGTGGCCGCGGTGCTCAAGGAATTCTTCGGCACCTCCCAGCTGTCGCAGTTCATGGACCAGACCAACTCCCTGTCCGAAGTGACCCACAAGCGCCGTCTGTCGGCCCTGGGCCCCGGCGGTCTGACCCGTGAGCGCGCCGGCTTCGAAGTGCGCGACGTGCACACCTCCCACTATGGCCGCATCTGCCCCATCGAAACGCCCGAAGGGCCCAACATCGGTCTGATCGTATCGCTGACCACCTTCGCCAAGGTCAACGACTTCGGTTTCATCGAGACCCCGTACCGCGTGGTGCGCAATGGCCGCATGACCGACGAGATCGTGCATCTGGACGCCTCCCGCGAAGGCGACCAGGTGGTGGCCCAGGCCAACGCCCGCGTGGACGCCGACGGCAACTTCCTGGACGAGTTCGTGACCGTGCGCGTCAAGGGCGAAGTGGAAATGCGCTCCCGTGACGAGGTGACCCTCATGGACATCTCGCCCAGCCAGATGGTCTCCATCTCGGCCGCGCTCATCCCCTTCCTGGAACACGACGACGCCAACCGCGCCCTCATGGGTTCCAACATGCAGCGCCAGGCCGTGCCGCTGCTGCGCAGCGAAAAGCCCCTGGTGGGCACCGGCATGGAAATCGACGTGGCCCGCGACTCCGGCGCCTGCATCGTGGCCCAGGCCGACGGCAAGGTGGAATACGCCGACGCCGACCGCATCGTGGTCTCCTACGAAGGCGACCTGTACAAGAAACAGGGCGGCGTGCGTGCCTATGACCTGCTGAAGTTCCACAAGTCCAACCAGAACTCCTGCTTCGGCCAGAAGCCCACCTGCTACCCCGGCCAGGTGTTCAAGAAGGGCGAGATCCTCGCCGACGGTCCCGGCATCGACGAAGGCCAGCTGGCCCTGGGCAAGAACCTGGTGGTGGCCTTCATGCCCTGGTGCGGCTACAACTACGAAGACTCCATCCTCATTTCCGAACGTACCGTGAAAGAGGACATCTTCACCTCCATCCACATCGAAGAATTCGAAGTGGTGGCCCGCGACACCAAGCTCGGACCCGAAGAGATCACCCGCGACATCCCCAACGTCAGCGAAGACATGCTGCGCAACCTGGACGACAGCGGCATCATCCGCATCGGCGCGGCCGTGAAGCCCGACGACATCCTGGTCGGCAAGATCACCCCCAAGGGCGAGACCCAGCTGACCCCGGAAGAAAAGCTGTTGCGCGCCATCTTCGGCGAGAAGGCCCGCGACGTGAAGAACACCTCCCTCAAGGTGCCCCCGGGAGTGGAAGGCACGGTCATCGACGTCAAGGTGTTCAACCGCCGCTCCGGTGAGAAGGACGACCGCACCCTGGCCATCGAGGCCCACGACACCGCCGTGCTGGACCAGAAGGAAGCCGACCACATGCGCGCCCTGGGCAACCGCACCCGCCAGGTGCTGGCCCCCCATGTGCTGGGCAAGCTGACCGCCGTCAGCGTCCCCGGCAGCAAGAAGGGCGAAGTGCTGGTGGAAGCCGGTGCCGCCCTGACCCGCGAGCAGCTGGACGCCATCCCGGTGAAGAAGCTGCAGGGCCTGTTCGAGAGCAAGGAAGTCAACGACATCGTGGCCGACCAGCTCAGGGACTACGACCATCAGGTGGATTACCTGCACGCCATCTATGACTCCAAGCGCGAGAAGGTCACCGAAGGGGACGACCTGCCTCCCGGCGTCATCAAGATGGTCAAGGTCCACATCGCCATCAAGCGCAAGCTCTCGGTGGGCGACAAGATGGCCGGCCGTCACGGCAACAAGGGTGTGGTCTCCTGCATCCTGCCCGAAGAAGACATGCCCTTCTTCGCCGACGGTCGCCCCGTGGACATCGTGCTCAACCCCCTGGGCGTGCCTTCGCGTATGAACATCGGCCAGATCATGGAGACCCACCTGGGCTGGGGCGCCAAGGAACTTGGCCGCCAGCTGGCCGAACTGCTGGATTCCGGCGCGGCCCTGCAGGTGGTGCGTGACGAGGTCAAGGACGTCTTCGACTCCCCGGCCATCAGCGAGCTGGTGGACAAGATGGACGACGAGGAGTTCATCGCCTCGGTCAAGAAGCTGCGCAACGGCATCGTGACCAAGACCCCGGTCTTCGACGGCGCCACCGAAGAAGAGATCTGGGGCTGGATGGAAAAGGCCGGCAAGGACAGCGACGGCAAGACCATCCTGTACGACGGCCGCACCGGCGTGCCCTTCAAGAACCGCGTGACCACCGGTGTCATGTACATCCTGAAGCTGCACCACCTGGTCGACGAAAAGATCCACGCCCGTTCCACCGGCCCCTACAGCCTGGTCACCCAGCAGCCGCTGGGCGGCAAGGCGCAGTTCGGTGGCCAGCGTCTGGGCGAAATGGAAGTCTGGGCTCTGGAAGCCTACGGCGCCGCCTATCTCCTGCAGGAATTCCTCACCGTCAAGTCCGACGACGTGACCGGACGTGTGAAGATGTACGAGAAGATCGTCAAGGGCGACAACTTCCTGGAAGCCGGTCTGCCCGAATCCTTCAACGTTCTGGTCAAGGAACTCATGAGCCTGGGCCTCGACGTGACCCTGCATCAGGAAGACGGCAAGAAAAAGCCCAAGCGTATCGGCTTCATGCGCGACCAGGAACCCGAGGAATAGTTCATGGATGCGCCGGGCATCACGCCAGCGCGCGGTGCCCGGCCGCGCCATTCCCCGGGACGGAGCGTCAACCATACGCCACAACGACTGTAACGAGCTTTTGACAAGCAAGGTAGATATATGAGCCTGGACGATCTCTTCACTGCACGCGGCACGTCGGCCAATGTGACCAACATCCGCAACCTGAAAGCCATCCAGATTTCCATCGCCTCGCCCGAAGCCATCCGCGAATGGTCCTACGGTGAGGTCAAGAAACCGGAAACCATCAACTACCGTACCTTCAAGCCGGAGCGCGACGGCCTGTTCTGCGCCAAGATCTTCGGCCCCGTGAAGGACTACGAGTGCAACTGCGGCAAGTACAAGCGCATGAAGCACCGCGGCATCGTCTGCGAAAAGTGCGGCGTTGAAGTCATTGCCTCCAAGGTGCGCCGCGAGCGCATGGGCCACATCGAACTGGCCGCGCCCGTGGCCCACATCTGGTTCCTCAAGACCCTGCCCTCCAAGATCGGTACCCTGCTCGACATGACCATGGCCGATCTGGAAAAGGTCCTGTACTTCGATTCCTACATCGTGCTCGATCCCGGCCAGACCAATCTGCAGCGCCGCCAGGTCATCTCCGAAGACCAGTACCTGCAGATCCTGGACCACTACGGCACCGAAGACGCCCTGACCGTGGGCATGGGCGCCGAGGCCGTGCGCTCCCTTCTGGAAGAGCTGGATCTGGAAAAGCTGCGCACCGAACTGCGCGAAGAAAGCGAGACCACCAAGAGCCAGACCAAGAAGAAGAAGCTCACCAAGCGCCTGAAGATCGTCGAGGCCTTCCTGGAGTCCAACAACAAGCCCGAATGGATGATCATGGAAGTCATTCCCGTCATCCCGCCGGAGCTGCGTCCCCTGGTGCCCCTGGACGGCGGCCGTTTCGCCACCTCCGACCTCAACGACCTGTACCGCCGCGTCATCAACCGCAACAACCGTCTGAAGCGCCTCATCGAACTGGGCGCTCCCGACATCATCATCCGCAACGAAAAGCGCATGCTGCAGGAAGCCGTGGACGCCCTGTTCGACAACGGCCGCCGCGGTCGCGCCATCGCCGGTACCAACGGTCGTCCGCTCAAGTCCCTGTCCGACATGATCAAGGGCAAGCAGGGCCGCTTCCGCCAGAACCTGCTGGGCAAGCGCGTGGACTACTCCGGCCGTTCCGTTA
>ERZ773116.3350-NODE-3350-length-11710-cov-4.940197_pt1 | contig 11710 bp, 6 predicted proteins | sample MGYA00580563_ERZ773116 | MGnify/ENA primary metagenome ERZ773116 (study PRJEB29015, sample SAMEA2737864) | human gut metagenome | biome: human gut; feature: human-associated habitat; material: faeces | place: China | collected 2012 ... | reverse complement strand
GTTTCATACGGCACTTTGTAGGTTTCCTTTGCCCTGCTGATAAAGGACTTAATATCCTCAATGCTCTTGGCATTGGCGGTGGCAATCATCTCGGACATTTCGATAATCCAATGTCCCTGCATCTTGCGGTAAACATTGTCATCGTCAATCTTTTTCAGGTCATCCGAAAACCACTCATCCTTGACTGCCAGCAGCCGGAAGAAGGTGGACTTTCCTGCACCTTGTCCTCCGACCAGACAGAGCATGGTTTCAAACTTGCAGCCGGGCTTGAATACCCGACTGATTGCTCCCAACATAAACAGTTGCAAGCATTGATAGGTGCATTCGCTGTCCTCTGCGCCGAGATAGCGGGTGAGGGCATAGCGAATACGCTCTGTGCCGTCCCATGCCAGACTGTTCAGATAGTCACGGATGGGGTGGTATTTGTTGCAGTCAGCGACAATGGAGATTGCCTTCTGGATTTTCTTTTCGCTGGTCAGCGTGTACTGATCTTCCAGATAGAGCATCAGGTAATTTAAATCCGTATCGTTCAAGGTCGCTGTCGGCTTGCTCCACCAGAGGGGCTTCACAATATCGATGCGCTCCGTCAGGATGTTGTATCGGATCGCTCCTTGCAGATTCGGGTCGTTCTGAAACACGGTCAGACAATTTCGGATGCTGTTTCGGATAGCACCTTGATCGGTCAAATCCAGACTTCTTCTGACTTCCTCCACGGTCATGCCCTTCTGGACGTTCTGTAAATCGTTGCTCAAGATTCAACACCTCTTTTCTTTGCTCGGTAACCAGAGCCTTCTTTTCATCGGCTGTGCCATACAGCAGAACACGCCAGCAGATATTCGATATAGCTTTCTCTTTGCAGAGCTTCCACGAACAGAGGATGCCATTCATCCTCCGGCTGCTTGGGTGCGTATTGCTGCTTCCATGTCCTGAGACGATGGAAGTAATCAGACAGCACCTTGTAGCATCTGTTTTCCTCCTGCTGGTATCTCTGTTCCAGGGTAGGCTCTCGGATATGGGGCTTGATTCTGTGCTTCTGTCTATGTAATAGGCTGACTGCCATACCATGGCAGTCAGCCCGAATGCCATACATCTCTGCTACCTGTCGTATGATCAAGTTCTGCTTAACCGTATCCATTGCATTCTCCTCACTTGTAAACAAAATAGGCACTTGCCGTTTCCGGTGCAGAAACAGCAAGTGCCCTTGGTAAGATCCATATGCACATATAAAAAGCCAGCCTTCTGATGAAGGCTGGCTGATTTCTCTTTTCACTTGTTCTGGTACACGCCTCTCACGCAGTCTTGCGGGAGGGTTCGCGCGTCAACGCGGTTCTATCCAGTTATCCACGCTACAATTATACCACACAACAACTGTAATGCAATTCCATTTTGATTTTAGTTGTCTCTACTTTTATTCTTAGCGAAACGGAGTTTCCTAAGACTTTAACAGGAGATACGCGTCAGTCATTTTGCCCTAATTCCCCCCCAAAAATGTTTCGAGGGAAAAATTTTCTCTTAGTTTTCCCCATTCTTGGCAGCAGCCTGCGGTGACGACAGGCAGATAGGGAGCCGGATTTTCTCCGGCTCCTTGATTGGGTCCTATGACTTACGCCGCGTCGGGCGGGAGGACGATACCCTCCTCATCCCAGGTGCTCAGCACGAAGTGGTAGAGGCGGCCTTTCTTGTCCTTCTGGCTGTTCAGCTCTGCCAGCAGCGCCCTCACCGTGTCGGGGTGGCGCTGGGCGATGAGCACGGCCTCCCGCACCTCCATACCGTCCGCGATGCAGCCGTCGTGATACATCCGCAGCTGATACAGATCCTCCGCCTTGCTGCCGCCTGCCTTCGCCTCAAAAAGCACAATACCATCCGTACTGCTGACGAAGAGATCCGACTTGATTTTCAGGTTCAGGCACTGATACAGGTTCTTCTCCGTAGAGACCCGCAGAACGCCCGGTTCCGCCGCCTTTTTCTCCGCAAGCAGACGCACCAGCAGCTGCTCCCGCCCCTCCTCCTTGACCGGCTCGGGGATATTGGCGCGGATCCAGCTGAACAGCGCCGCCACCTTCTCATCATCCTCGCGCAGGCCGTTTTTCGCCGACTTGGTATTGGGCAGCGCTGCCGACTGATCGCAGAGAATGTCGACCTGGGCGATGAAACGGTTCTGGTTGGGGTGCAGGGCCATCTCCCAGATCTCGCTGCACAGTCCATGCTGAATGGCACGGCCGTTGATCCGGATCTCCGCGCCGCTGGACGCCATGTTACCCTTGTAATAGAAGGCGGTCTTCTTGCTGCGGCAGATGCTGCCGTAGCGGCAGCAGATGGTCACGCGGCCGTAGCCCAGGTCGGTTTCCACCGGAGGCAGCTCGGCGCACTCACCCTTCCACTTGGGTTCCAGTGCGTCGGCGATCTCCACGCTATTGGAAACGCCGTCCTCGTCCACGGCGGTGAGACAAATGGAGAAGACCCCGTCCCGCAGCAGGTTAGCGTAGGTGTAACGCAGCGTCTCCTGCAGGTAAGACGCCACCTGCGCGAAGGTGGGGGCATTCTTTTTGGAGACGGGCTTGAGGGTCAGAAACTTATGCATGGGGCAGCGAACCTGCACCACCGTGCCGGTCTCGCCCACGATGTCCCCACCGCCGGGGACAAGATACATGGGCATACCGATACTGTAGGGGCTTTCCACCAGCTGGTAGCGGTCGTGGGCGGCGTCCTCCGCCGTCCGGGTCTGGATGCTCCAATGCTGATCCGCCCCAGCGTTGATGGACGCCAGGGCGTGCTTGAGACCCATGCCGTGCTCGTTCAGGGCGGACTCGGCGCAGGAACGGGCGGCAATGGTGAGGGCGGCATCCACGTTCTCAATGCCGGTGCCGTTATCACGAACTGAAACATCCACATAAGTGCCATGGTTCGTCAGCGTGATTTCGATGTGCCCCCGGATATGATGGGCGAGAAAATTGGAGATGGAGTTGTCGGTCAGTTCGCAGAGGGTCTGGCCGAATTCCTCGAAGTTGCCGGAAATGCCTTCGAAAAGCTCCTTGCCGTCGGGGATGTTGCGGCTCTTACGGGTGATGACTTCTGTCATGTTGATGACCTCCCAAAGTACTTTTTGAAAATAAAATGCACGATGCAGGTCATTGCCCTACATCGTGCGGGAGGATCTTACAACATTCCTCTTGCCCCGCCCGCCGAAAAAGGGTATACTGCCCCTGTCGGTGCGGGGAATCCCGTTGTGTAGGTGGTCACTTCACCTGCGCAGGTGCAAAGGGGCTGCAACTTCTTTGCACCGCCGTGTTTTACTTTCTGATCATATCATAACGTATACGGTGGCATATATCAAACCGGGATCTTGCACAAATATACGGTTGCATATATATTGATCATTGCCATATCGCCGGAATCAGGCAGCCGCGGTATACTAGGATGCATAGCAATCGAATGGGAACATTATGGCACCAACAGATGCCCAGCGCCGGGCGCGGGACAAATGTTAACGCCGTGCAGTGGGCGTTGGACAACGGTGTCACCGCAGGAACGACGGAACGCACATTCTCTCCTGACAATACATGCACACGAGCCCAGATTGTGACATTTCTGTACCGTGCCATGGTCTGATTGAGACGGATCGCAACAAAGCAATTGCACAGACGGCGGCGAGGAATGTTCGATATTCCTTGCCGCCGCTCTTTTACAAAACATCGTTCAATACCGCTATCTATATGACCCCCTACATATACGGTAGCACGTATCAAACTGGAATCTTGCACAAATGTACGGTTGCATATATATTGATCATTGCCCTATAGACGGGATCAGGCAACCACGGTATACTAAGGTACATAGCAGTTGAATGGGGGGGAGCATTATGGCACCAACAGATGCCCAGCGCCGGGCGCGGGACAAATGGCTGGCTGAAAAAGTGGAGACCATTAACCTGAGAGTGCCGAAGGGATCGAAAGAGACCATTAAGGCCCACGCCGAGAAGCTCGGAGAGTCTACAAACGCTTTTGTTTATCGCACTGTGATGGAAGCCATCGAGCGCGATGAGAAGAAAGCCGATAGCGAAGGGCACAAAACAGATCCAAGCTGAAACAGGATAGGCGCAGAGAAGTGCCCTGCGTCTATCCTGTTAAAAGCGGTGTTTCTCGCTTTTCGGTGCTGCAATACGCTACAATACCCCTATCACGAGAGATAGGGGTATTTTTTATGGAACACTATATGATGAGCGAGAAGATCGATCACTATTTGAAAGCACTTGAAAATGAAGAGCGCGCCGCGGCGACGATTGAAAAGTACCGCCGCGCAATTTTGAACTTTGCCGCCTTTTTGAGCGGCGCGGCGGTCACACCGGAGACGATCCGCCTCTGGAAGGACGAACTGCATGAAAGAAATTACGCGCCGTCGACGATCAACACTTTCCTTGCTGCGCTGAACGGCTTCTTTCTCTTCTGCGGTTGGTCGGATTGCCGCGCGCGGTTCCTGAAGATCCAGCGCCGATTGTTTCGCGACAGCAGGCAGGAACTGACGCGCGCAGAATATGAGCGATTGGTCGCCGCGGCGGAGGCCGCGGGCGACCGCGGCCTTGCGCTCCTGATGGAGACCATCTGCTCCACCGGCATTCGCGTCAGCGAGGTGCGGTACATCACCGTCGAAGCCGCCAAAAACGGCAAGGCCGAGATCGCGCTCAAAGGCAAAATCCGCACCATTTTGCTGCCCTCCAAACTCTGCCGCAAGCTGCTCAAATTTGCCGCGCGGCAAAAAACCGCTTCCGGCGCGATCTTTCGCGCCAAAAGCGGCAATGCAATGTCCCGTTATCAGATCTGGTCGAAGATGAAAAAACTCTGCGAGCGCGCGGGCGTGGACGCGGAGAAGGTCTTCCCGCACAACCTGCGCCACCTGTTTGCGACGGCGTTTTACCGCGCCTACAAGGACATCGTCAAGCTTGCGGACATTCTCGGCCACTCGAGCATCGAAACGACGCGCATCTACCTCGTCACCAGTGCGGCAGAGCACCGGCGACAGCTTGAGCGGCTGCAGCTTGTGTCATAAATAACGGAATCCATATTCCGTAAGATGAATACTCGCTGCCGATATCGGCAGCACTAAATTCACGGCCGAATCGCGTGGAAATACAGGCATTTTTCATGGCGTGGCCGTTCAAAAAGGCGCAAAAAATCGGACTCACTTTCATGTTTTCTCGTGAATCGTGTGATTTCTATCCACTTTTGCATTTTTCCTTGCCTTTATGGGAGAATTGTACTATATTTTGTCATAAATAAAGGAAGCGACAAGAACATTTCGCTTCCTTTGCATATACGGAATATGGATTCCGTTTTCAAAAGCTTATATTTTGGCAAAACCGCCGAAAGACGGCGCTGCAAAGCCGAATGGGTCTAACGCCTTTCCTACGGAAAAAGTGTAATGACCGCCGACTGCACAGATCTGCTGTGCACCTCCACGATCTACCGCTCTATCCGGCTTTGTCGGTAGAGCGGTTTTTTTGAGGGAGCAAAGGATGAGCCGACAGACATTGCAAGAATTCTGCACCGCACAGAAGAGGCCGGAACTCCTTGTGGAATGGGATCTGGAGCGCAACGCCCCCCTGACCCCCGATGACGTAACATTTGCAAGCCACAAAAAAGTCTGGTGGTGCTGCAGGAACGGGCACAGCTGGCAGACTGCGGTCTATACCCGCTCGGGCGGCGCCGGTTGCCCTTATTGTTCCGGGCGCTCCCCGCGCTCTGTCAGGGGCAGCATCCTTTCCGAATGTGTTCCGGCGCTCGCGGACGAATGGGACAGCGAGAAAAATGCTCCTTTGACCCCAAGTCAGGTGACGGTGGGGAGCCACAGGGTCGTTTGGTGGCACTGTCCGAAGGGCCACGATTACCAGGCATCGGTCAAATTGCGTGTGCGCGGTTCCGGCTGTCCCTATTGCGCCGGACGAGCGGTCTTGCCGGAGGAAAATTCTCTCGCTGCCATTGCTCCGGAGCTGCTATCAGAATGGGACATTGAAAAAAACGCGCCGCTGACCCCCGAGCAGGTATTGGCGGGAACACACCGGAAAATATGGTGGCGGTGTAAAAAAGGCCACAGCTGGCAGGCCGCGGCTGTTTCCAGAATACGGAACCGGACAGAATGTCCTGTTTGCGCCGGAAAAAAGTGATCTCCGGTGAAAACGATCTTGCGACGGTCTTTCCGCAGTTGGCGGCGCAGTGGGACGCGGAGAAAAACGGCAGCCTGACGCCGGGGGCCGTATCCCCAAATTCCAACCGGCGCGTCTGGTGGAAGTGCGAAAAGGGACACGCCTACTGCGCTGTGATCGCACACCGGGCGCAGAGCGGCAGCGGCTGCCCCTACTGTACGAACCGCAAGGTGCTGGCGGGATTCAACGACCTCGCGACGCTCGAGCCGGCGGTGGCAAAGGAATGGCACCCGACGCTCAACGGCGCGCTCACCCCGGAAATGGTGACAGCGGGGAGCCACCGAAAGGTCTGGTGGCAGTGCGCTCTCGGCCATGTCTGGAAGGCGGCCATTTACCCCCGTACCGGCAAGCAGCGCTGCGGCTGCCCCGTCTGCGCCGGCAGAACGAGAGCAAAAACAATGTGACCCCAGCCCGCGGAGGCGGGCAAAAGATAAAGAAAACTTAGGAGGTAATGAAATGAAACGGCGATTATTGGCAGGTTTACTATCGCTTGTCATGATGCTGAGCCTGCTACCAACGGCGTTGGCTGCGGAAGAAGGAAGCCCATTACAAGTGCTTATGATTGGCAACAGTCACACGGTTGACATGACCGAGTGGACTGGTCTGGTGCTGAAAGATTCCGGTCTGGAAGATCAAGTCAATATCACGATGCTTGCCCCGATGGGCGGCAGAAAACTGTTCACTGATGATACGGCGCGCAGTTCGCATATCACAGCTGCGACGTGGACCGGTACGGAGGATGAGTGGAATGCCACGCACCAGGACAGCGGCCGCGATGTCGGCTCTAAAAAGAGCCAGTATGACAAGCTTTTGAACAACAGCGACAGGACCTGGGATCTGATCGTTGTGCAGGACTGGGAGGAATCTACGATGAATTCCGATTCCGCCGCAGTTGCAAAGGGTATTCAGAGCGCAGTGCAGTGGCTGAGAAGTTGTTCTTCCGTAACGGAGAATACAAAAATCGCATGGGCTGCCGACTGGCCTGACGCGGCCAACCATGCGGGCGCGCAAGGCAATATGATCGGCGCGATCGCTGCTGTAAATGCGCTGACGGAAGACGGCGTGGACTTTATCATTCCCACGGGTCTGACCGTCGAAAATGCGCGCACCAGCTATTTTGACAAGGTCAACAACGCAGACGACAGCTATCTGCTCGGCAGTGAGGAGACCTACGGCGGGATCACGAACGTAGCGAAGTACCATCTGATGGAGCGCGACGCGAACCATCTGAGCTACGAGCTGGGCTGCTACTCCGTTGCAGCGGTCACGATTGCAGAGATCGCGCAGCAGTTTGGCCTGATGGATCTGGATGCATTCCTGACTTCTTTGAAAACGGCACCGGAGCGGACGAACCCCGCTGAGTGGAAGGGTACATTCAACGACAATATCTGGGCCATCGTGAAGGAGAGCGTGAAAAACGCGGTGGAATACCCCACGCAGGTTACGCAGTCCGTCTATACGGAGGACCCGGCAGACATGATCGCCGCGCAGATCCTCGCGGCGGACTATACGGAAAGCGCCGCTGCCGCCGCAAAGGCGGACTCAGAGGATACGCTGCGCACTATCGCTGAGGCTGTGAAGGCCACGGCGCAGGCCGCAACGGGTGAGGCTGCTGCGCTCAGCGTCTCTTCTACATATACCGCTCCGGTTAACGGAACGGAGGACAACAAGACCGGCACGGTGGGCAAGTACGAGATCAAGGTATCCTTCCTGAACGGATACACGCAGAAAAACCTTGCTGTAATCTCCGGCGCGATCAAGCCGGATTATTATGAAGGCGGCGAGGAAGAACTGGCTGCAGCGAAGACGGCAGCAGCTGCGGATCTTGCGAGGACTGCGGCGCTTGTCGGCAAAGATGCGGAAGCATATAGCAGCGAGATCAACGCGGCCTACAGCACCAACGATGTGGATACCGCGCTGGCCGCGGCGAAGGCGGCCATGGTCGCAGACGCCGGGTATCTGTACGCGGACTGGATCGGTGCCGATGGCTGGACCGTTGGCACAAAAATGCCTCTCGGAGAGGATACTGGTGTGCGCTTTACGATCCGTGAGGAAGGCGCCGATACCGTTCTGACCATCAGCGGCAGCGGCAAGATCCCGGATCTGGTTATGAAGGGCGAGTCTACAAGAAGTTATACTTCGCCTGTCTGGATGAACGATGATGTGAGTGGAAAAATCACAAAGGTCATCATTGAAGACGGCGTTGCGCTGGGCCACATGTCCCTGTGGCTGAGCCGCGTGAAAACCATGGAGATCGGGGAGAATGTAACTCTTCCCACCAACGCAATTTACTTGAACGGCCAGAATTGCGACAGAACCATTACCTTCAAGGGCACCGCTACCGTGAGCAACCGCGCGATCGACGGCTACACCGGTTCTGACGGTAAGGGCAGTCAGGCCGCACAGAATGCGCAGGTCTTCGTGTACGCGGACTTTGAGAAGCTCGGCGTTTCGCGCGCGGAGAGCTTTGTGGGCTCTACGGTTCTGAAGAATAACAACTACGGCCTGCCCATCGTCGTTGTCATCAATACCGGCAGCAGCGTGGAGCCGGAAGATACCATCCTTGCGCAGGGCGATGTTCCTAAGAATGGCTGGCAGAAGGATGGTACACCGTATGAAGGCGGCAATTCCGGTGTGACCTATACCATCAAAAAGATCGGCGATGAGGTCGTGCTGGAGTTCTCCGGCAGCGGCACGATCCCGACCTTCACGACCGAGACGCCGTATTACCAGAAGACGCCGTGGTGGGGAACCAACAGCGGCAGCGCCGTCACAAAGGTCATTGTCAACAGCGGTGTTACTGTTGGCGGCTTAGCGCTCTACATTCCCACGGCAAAAGAGATCATCCTGAAGGATGGCGTGACACTGAAACCGAATGCAATCTATTTCAACACGCAGAATGTCGATACCGAAATCACCTTTGAGGGTGCGGCCACTGTTTCCTCCGGCTCGATCAGCTGGTATTCCGACGGCAATCAGAAGGACAAGGCTGTGCAGATCACGGTGACGGCCGATTTCAGCAAGCTTGAAAAATCCGGCAATCGCGTGACGAAGGCCTCCGACTTTATCGATAGTGGCCTACTGACGACCACCAACAAAAACGGCCTGCCCATTGTGGTGGCAGTCAACACGGAAGACTCGAAAGCTGACGCACAGGAGTTTGACATCACGACCGGCGGCTGGGATGAAAATGGCAAAACGGTCGGCGATTCGACCGGCATCAAATACAAGATCTACACCGTCGGTGCGGATACGATTGTTGAGTTCAGGGGCAGTGGTACTATGCCGAATTATGCTGCAACCGGCGTTACGAATCAAAATCTGAGTACCAATCGCATGCCTTGGCAAAATGATCAGGTGACAAAGATCATTGTCCGTGACGGTGTGCAGCCTGGACAAATGAGCCTGTTTGATAGGGGCAATAGCAATGTACGGGAGATCGTGTTTGAGGGCAACGTCAATCTGCAAAGAAATACGATCTATTTCAATACCCTGACACAGGATGTCAGCATTTTCTTTAACGGCACACAGGCGCAGCTTGAAAGCGGAGCCTTGGATGGTTACGGTGTAGGTACGGCACACCACATTTACGTCTATGCAAAGTCCGGCACATTGACGGTTGGAGACAATAAGGTAACGACTATCAATGACTTTGCTGGCAGCGGCGTGATCGGCAACCATACAGATGGTAAGACTATTGCACTGCTAGTGCTGGACGATCAGCTCTCTGCTGCAAAGAGCGCCGTCAACACCTCCGAAATCATCGCCCTGACCGGCACCTGCCAGCAAAACACGGTTGACGGCAAAACCGCAGCCGTCAAGGCCTATGTAGAGAGCAAGCTCAACGAAAAATATCCTTCCGTCACCGTGAGCGTGGCTCAAAAATCGGCAGCAATCTACACCGTCACCCTCTCGGCAGACGAACAGAGTACCAGCTTTGATCTGAAATTCACCTTCACCTTCTCCCACAGCTGGAGCTACACCGCATCCAGCGCGACGATCACAGCAGAATGCGCGCATTGCCACGACAAGCAGGCCGCGCGCCTGATCGTCTCCGATCAGAAAGAGACCGGCAACGCGATTGAGGCCACGGTGAGCTACGGTACGGCATGGCCGGGTGCTACGCTGACGGTCAGCTATACGAAGGACGGTGCTCCGTTCGACGGTATGCCGAAGGATGCCGGCAGTTATGCCGCCAGTATGGAAATCTCTGGCGCTACCGCTACCGTGAACTTTACGATCAGTCATGCTTTGACGCACCATGAGAAGGTTGCTGCGACTTGCACTGAGAACGGAGTCAAGGAGTACTGGACTTGCTCTGTTTGCAACGACAAATTCTCTGATACGCAGGGAAAGAACGAAATCGCTGATTTTGACACGTGGAAGGCTGATGCAGGCAAGATTCCTGCTACCGGTCATGATATGAGCAAGACTGAGGCCGTTGCTGCGACCTGCACGGAGAATGGTGTCAAGGAATACTGGACCTGCAGCACTTGCCATAAGAACTTCTCTGACGAGCAGGGCAAGACCGAGATCTCTGATCTTGACGCTTGGAAGGCTGACGCAGGCAAGATTCCTGTTACCAAGCACGACTGGTCCAACCACGACGGTATCTGCAAGGTCTGCAAGACTCCGTGCGGCGAAGCGCATCAGCCCGGCACGACCTGCTCTGTCTGCCACAAGTACACGAGCTATCCTTACGTTCCCGGCGCGCCGACCTATCCCGCGACCGCTCCCGCTGCCCCCAACGGCACGGTGACCGTTTCCCCGGCCAACGCCTCCAAGGGTACGAACGTGACCGTCACGGTGAAACCCAACGAGGGTTATGAGCTTGGCAGCCTCGCCGTCAAGGACGCGAACGGCAATCTGCTTCAGCTCGCCGACCTCGGCAACGGCAAGTTCGGCTTTGTGATGCCCGCGAGCAAGGTCAGCGTTGAGGCGAACTTTGTCAAGTCCGCCGTCTCCACCGGTTTTGCCGACGTGCCCGCGAACGCTTTCTTCGCCGACGCGGTGAAGTGGGCCGTTGACAAGGGCGTGACGAACGGCCTGACCGAGACGATGTTTGGCCCCTATGATCCCTGCACGCGCGGTCAGATCATCACCTTCCTGTGGCGCGCGGCCGGCTCTCCCGAGCCGAAGACCGCGGTCAGCTTCGCTGACGTCCCCGCCGGCAGCTACTACGCCAAGGCCGTCGCCTGGGCGATCGAGAACGGCATCACGAACGGCATGACCGAGACGACATTCGCGCCCGATGCGACCTGCACGCGCGGCCAGAGCGTGACGTTCCTGTACCGTGCCCTCAAGGGCACCGCGAGCGGCAGCACGAACTTCACCGACGTGAAGTCCGACGCGTTCTACGCTGATGCGATTAGCTGGGCGGTTGCGAATAACGTGACGAACGGTACTTCCAACACGACGTTCAGCCCCAACGCGGACTGCACGCGCGCGGAGATCGTGACGTTCCTGTATCGCGCCTATCAGGGCAAGTAAAACTTAAAATCATGCGGAAAAGCG
>ERZ773116.3344-NODE-3344-length-11719-cov-7.112569_pt1 | contig 11719 bp, 5 predicted proteins | sample MGYA00580563_ERZ773116 | MGnify/ENA primary metagenome ERZ773116 (study PRJEB29015, sample SAMEA2737864) | human gut metagenome | biome: human gut; feature: human-associated habitat; material: faeces | place: China | collected 2012 ... | reverse complement strand
CAGCGTCAACGCAAATAAAGACGGCACAGGCAGCCGCTGGTGGCTGTGGCTGCTGATAGCGATCCTTGCGCTCATCCTGATCGGCATTGTGGTCTATGTCATCATCCGCTATAAGCGGGGCGAGATCGGGCCCGGTGCCGAAAACACCGCTGCCTTGGACGATTTTGACGACGACTTTGACGCAGACGGCGGCGCACCGGACATCGGGGAGAAGCCGCTGACCTACGACGGAAGCAATAAGGACGGGAATGTATGAAGCCAAAAGACCTGTTTCGCTACGGCTGCACCAACCTGTTCCGACGAAAGACCCGCACGGCACTGACAGCCCTATCCATGGCGGTGGGCGTCATGTGTATCGTGGTGTTGATCTCCGTAGGTCTGGGCTATGAGCAGGCGTACCGCGAGAGCATCGAGGCACTGGGCAGCCTGACAAAGATCGATGTGACGCCTGCCACCGGCGATTACGGGCGCAAGGCACTGCTGAACGACAAGGCACTGGAGGCGTTCCGGGGCATTGACGGTGTGGAGGCGGTAACGCCGGTCTATCAGCAGTCCGCCTATATCGTGTCCGGCAACTATGTCAACATGGTGCGCGTCTACGGCATTGACATGACCACGGCGGAAAACTTCATGCTGACGCCGGAGCGGGGCGTTATGGCCGAGGACGGTACACACCTGCATCCGGAGGTGCTGTTCACCGACGATGTGGCAGCCGGACTTTCCAACAAGGCGAAGGACTGGGAGCTGGCGGTAGATGAGAACGGCAACGCCCTCATCGACCTGCTGGAAGTGCCTGTCCGCATGACCTTCGATTCCTCCAGCCTGACCGGTGAGCCGAAGGCCGACACCGACGGACGGGCACTGCCCTCCAGCAATCTCTATACCCTGCGGGTGACGGGCATCTGCTCTACCCTGAATAACAACTTCGCCACCGCCGCGTTCATGTCCTTCGACCGCTTGCAGGAAATGACGCAGGCCAACGCCAATTACATGGGCGCGACAACTCAAACCAAGACGGCGGAGGAAAAGGCCAACGGCCCCACCTACGATCTCGTTTGGGTGAAGGTCAAGAACGTCAACGATGTGCAGCGTATTGTCAAGCTGATCCGGGACACGGGGCTGAACACCTATTCGCTCAACGATATGCTGGAGACGGTGCGGACGCAGTCCCGGCAGATCCAGGGGATGTTGGGCGCGCTGGGCGGTATCGCTGTCCTGATCTCCGCCATCTGCGTGGCAAACACCATGATGATGTCCATTACGGAGCGGACGCGGGAGATCGGCGTGCTGAAGGTGCTGGGCACCGTTCGCAGCGACATCTTCAAGATGTTTCTCTCAGAGGCACTGATCGTAGGCGTGATAGGCGGCGCGGCGGGCTTGGTGCTGAGCTTTATCGCCAAGTGGCTGATACCGGTGATCTTCGCGTCCCGTGAGCTGCGGTGCGTGCTGCCCTGGTGGCTGGCGGTCTGCGGTGTGGCGTTCTCAGGCGCGGTAGCCATTGCCGCCGCATGGATCCCCGCGCGCAAGGCAACGCTCATCAGCCCCAACGAGGCCATCCGCTCTGAGTGAGGAGGTAGCTTTTATGAAGAAAATATGCTGTGTAGTGCTGGCTCTGCTTTGCGTGTCGCTGTGCTTGGCGGGCTGCGGGAAAGCGGATGCCGCCAATGAGGAGCCACTGATCCGCAACTTCGTGATCGGCAACAGCACGGCGGAGATCCAGACCCACGCGGAGGATGGCGAGACCCGCTATGTGATCGCCATTACGCTGCCGACGGACACGGATTTCAAAAACTGTGCCGCAAATGTAGAGCTTGCCCCGGATGCGGTGCTAGACATGGATAGTCCCTGCATCGTGAACGAACTGGGCGGTCGGCTCATTTTGAACCTGGCGTTGGAAGAACGTGATCTGGTCGTCACCAGCGGTGAATTGAGCCAGACCTACAGCTTCCAGATCGAGCTGGAATGAGGGCTAGGAAAATGAAAAAGACCTGTATAGCCTTAATAGTGCTTGTGGCACTGTTGTCGATGCTGACAGCCTGCGGAAAGCAGGCGGACGATCCTTTTGGTGCAGATAGTGCGTCGACGGACGCAATAACTTCTGTAAGCGCTAATGGCACGGCGTGCCGTGTTGATGTGCAGAAGAATTATGGTGGGCAGGAAACGGGATTGCGGTTCAGCATTTTCATCCCGAAATCGGCAGTTCAGGACGAGACGAACGTCGCACTGACACTGGAGCTTGGCTCTGGTTGGTCGATTTCAGAGGATAGCAATTGTATAGTCCAGATGGATGGCAGCAATGTCATTGTGGATTTGAGTGAAGAAGTGCCGGTAATTATCTTAAAGGCTGACGCCATGGATACGACACGCTGCTACCATCTGGCTGTAGAATAGAGGAAGTTCAGTGTTTGCTTTTCTGATTTTACGGAGGTGATGCCAATGGGCATATAGTGGCAAAACGCAAAACCCTAGGAAGCAGCCAAGATCATAAATTTCGAGTGATACGCTCGAAAAATAGATTTAAGGAGAAATTATTATGAAGAAAACTTGCAATAAGCTGCTAGCTTTTGTGCTGGCACTTGCCATGGCGCTCTCTGTCAGCGTCGTTGCGTTCGCATCCGAAACGACTGCTCCTACCAGCAGCACGACCGTGACCGCTCTCGACGGGATCGCATCTGTGAACGTGGAAGGCGTGGATGCGTACTACCAGTACGATGACAACACCGGTTCCAGCGTGAAGTACATCCGCGCCAAGCTCGGTGCGACCAAGACTTGGGAAAACCTTCAGTCTGCCCGCGTGGCAATCACGACCACTGGTGCCGTACCTACTGTTGCCGGCGCTACCGCGACCTCTTCCACCGGAAATGAATACATCTACACGCTGAATCTGCTGAACACCCGCTATGCCGTCACCGTTGGCAGCAACACCTACTACCTGGCTGCTGGCTTTGAGAAGAACATTGCTATCTCCAGTGACGATGCTCTCGCTATCACGGTAACTAAGCTGGGTTCTACTACTGCTGGAATCACGGTTTATGGTTCTGTTGTTCAGAACAACTACATGGGCAACACCTACTATGTGAACAACAACATTGACTGGACCGACACCAGCGTTGCTTATTATGTGTCCGGTAGCTATACTTGGGAAGGCAGCAAGGCCTCTGTTGATGCGACCATCACCGCGGTTAATGGCGCCACTCTGGGCGGCAACTACGCTAGTGGCATGATCAATCTGAATGTGACCCGCCCCATCGTAACAGCGACCAAGGATGGCGTGACTCGCTCCTACATTGTCACTGCTGTTATCGATACCGCAACCAGCTTTGAGGTCACTGAGGATACCTATGCAATCGACTTCACCGAACTGAACGCATCTACGTATGGCACTCAGTTTGCAACGAATGTGTCCCAGATTGAAGACGCTCTGGCTGCCTATTATAATCAGGGCAAGGTGTTCGCCGCTACCGACAGCGTGATGGATGTCATGAAGGACTTCATTTCCTTCGCGCAGAGCACTTATTTCACTGGCACCACGAACTGCAGCGACACCTATCTGGCGACCCTGAATGGTCTGGGCGAGTTCTCTGCCGGCCAGATGTCCGGCTGGTGCTACATGGATGGCGCATATACGCCCACTTGCAAGGTGCCCATGGTCGGCGCAGCTGACTACGCCCTTGGCAATGCGCCTCTCTTTACTTGGTTCCTGACTGTAGATTACACGCCCCACTTCTAATTGATCCTATGGGGCGGCAGTGATCCTGCCGCCCCCACCACAGGGGAGATCTGGGCTGTATATGTCTGGATCTCCCCTATGCAAATAGCATAATTGGGAGATCAACCAAGATGAAGATGAGAACCCACAAATTATTCAAGCATCTGTTGGCGCTATGCCTAACCCTGCTGATACTTCTCCCCACAAATACATACGCATGGACAACGGACGACCTGACCAGTACAACGTGGCCCTATCTTGTAGGGTGGACTGGCGGAAAGGCTGCCGATTACGGTGAGTTTTTCTCTCTGAAAGATACCGAAGGCAGGTTTTACTCGCGCGAAGCAAAGTCTTTCGGTGTCGGCCCCCTGGTGAGAGTGGCGATTCCAGAAGGCGGAAGCTCTACATTTTCCCCTGCCAGCTTTTATAGCGACTATGCCGGGAAAAACGTGATCTCCGGCACGACGTTTACCTGTCAGGAAAGCCTGCCTGCCGATCATTCCTCCCCGGTTCTCTATACGGCCAAAGCTGCGGATGGGCGCGAATATCCATTCTATATTATCGCGGACCCGGCCCGCAACAACAGCAAGAATACAGATGAAGAAGTCAACGAGATCATCGACTATCTGGTGGAGCCGCTGACGAACCTGTTCAGAGCGTACAGCGCCAAGCTGGAGGCGATGTATCAGGCTCGCAGCAGCGGTTCTCTTGCTGTGGGCGACTATCAGCCCGTGCAGTTCAATATGCTCTATCAGACCGCACGGAGCATTGGCTTTGCAGTTGCAGGGAGTGCCGAAAACTATCCTCAGGGTGGTATGGTGCTTCTTGAGTACCACGATTGGAACAGTGCCGACGCGGAAGATGTCATGCGCAAAGTACTGGAGTATGATGCGTATAACACATATACCGGTGGATACCTGCGAAGATACAGCAAGGACTATTATCAGGCACTGGTTGAGGTCGCCGCGCCGTACTACCTAGATTTTGTAGAAAATAACCGCATCACGGAACCGGCCATTGATCGGTACGCGGTGGGGGATTCCGTGGGCGTAGTTGATACGGCAAGCAAGACGGTTACCATTCGTTTTCCGCAAGGCACGGATTTTGCCAAGTTGCCTGCACCTACCATTGAATTGTCCGATTGGCTCAAGATCTCACAGGTAGCAGGCTCGTTGAAGAGTGGCAGAGTTGTATATAACATTACTCCGTGGGAAAAAACAACCGGCATTGTCTATGACGGCGTTTCTACTATTGATGAATACGGCTTTGACATGGGCGCAGATCTGTCTGCCTACTGGAATGTCGTGGTCGAAGAGGGTGATCCCTATACGGTCGCAAGTGCTTTTTCAGTAACAACGGCGGACGGTGTGATCAGATACGGCAAGATCGACGAGGAAAACGGAACGATCACCCTCAATCTGCCGGTGGGGACAGACCTTACCGCGATCAGTCCTACTATTACGCATACGGGCACGCATACCAATATGGACAGCGGCACGTTTGACTTCAGCGGCGGCAAAACACAAACGCTTACTGTCTATAACCGCACCTATGAGCTTGAAAGATCCTATACCGTCACCATAACGGCAGAGGCGTCTTCTCAGAACGCCATCGAGTCTTACAGCATCGGTGATGCGATCGGCACGATCAATGCAGATACCGGCGTTGTGGAGATCACCATCCCCTACGCAACGGATCTTGCCTCTGTGCAGCCGAAGATCGTGATCTCGGAGTTTGCGACACGGAAAAGTGTACCCGACAGACTGAGCGAGGGTGACAACGAGTATGTGGTCGCGGCCGAGAACGGCGTCGAGCGGACGTGGACTGTCAAGATCACACGCACTCCTGCCGCAAAGGGCAACAATATTCTGTCCTTCCGCTATGGCTCGGTGCAGGGCGTTATCAACAACAATACGGGCGAGATCACCATGGAACTGCCCGCGGGAACAGCGACCTCCTTCGCACCTGTGATTGAGGTATCTCCGTTTGCCACGGTTTCTCCCGCGTCCGGTGTAAAGCAGGATTTCTCGAAGACCGTCACCTACGTTGTTACGGCGGAAAACGGGAATACGAACACCTACAATGTCAATGTTTCCTTTACCGGTGCGGTAGCCGAAAACGAGTATAAGGACGATCTGAAAAACGTTGTCAATAAGATCATCACCAGATACTCCAGTACGGCGGATGATGACTGGGAGTGGATGAACCTCGGCTTCTATCAGGGAAAGCTGGCAAACTACGATGGTGGTTATGACCTTGCCGGGCAGATCAGCGATCTGGACACCACCACAAGTGTGGCAATGACCAACATTGCCCGCACCATCATGATGTTGACAGCACGAGGATTTGACTGCTCTAACCTTGCGCAGTACAACGGCGGTCAGCCGTTTACTGACAGCAAGGGCAACGAGGTGGACAACCTTGCAGCGACCATGTATAACTACGCGGGAACGTACACCATAAACGGCCCTATTTTCGGCCTGATCTCATTGGATATGGGTAATTACACGGTCCCTGACAACGCGATCTGGACACGGGATGCCTTTATGAATGTGATCCTTAATCACGTCTATCTGTCTGATGGCTTTGACACGGATATGGTCGCTATGCTCATGCAGTCCATCGCGCCGTATGCCAATGACGAGGTTTATGGTGAACGGGTACGCGCAAAGCTAGAGGAAGGCGTAAGCATTATCATCACCAGAATGAGTGCGGACTACTCCTTCAAGGCATGGGGTGCTGTCAACAGTGAAACGGCAGCTCAGGTCATTTGTGCGCTTTCCGCTATGGGCATCGACTGCCACACCGATCCCCGCTTCTCCGACGGACAGGGGAAGAGCGTGATCCAAAACTGGGTGGACAGCTTTGTAAATCCCAGCGGTTACTTCCACCACACCACCGGCGTCATAAATAACGCCATGGCGACCTATCAGGGGTGCTATGCCAGCCAATGGTATCTGAACTTCCTGGAGGCGGGAGGTACTGGACATCCGTATTCGCTGTATAACCGGCGCTTTCCCTTTGCCCGGCAGCTGTCTAAGGATGCTTCCATCACCGGCTTTGAGATCGAGGGCAAGCCAGGCGTTATCACCGAGGGCGGTGAAGGCGGCGAGAATACCATCACTGTTACAGTTCCCAACGGTATGCCCTTGACGAACCTGACCCCAACCGTGACGATGGCAGAAGGTGCGACGCTGCTTGCGCCGAGCCTTCCCGTAACTTTCGTAGAGGGCATCAAGCAACCCTTTACCGTAATGGCTGAGAACGGAAAGACCACCAAGACCTATAATGTCACCGTTACCCACGGCGATGTGGGGGCTTCCGGCGCCGAGCTGGATGTCAACAGCATCAAGCTGCAAAACAGCGTGCTGAACGCAACGGACATACTGGAGAAGAAAGTCACCAAGGCATCCGATGGGGCAACGGAGATTCTGCTTACGGTGAACGCCGGTGTGGATACCTCGAAGATGTATCTCAGTGCCAGCCTCTCTTACAAAGCGACCTCCGACCCGTCTTTGGACGGAAAGAAGGTGATGGACTTCTCTGACTGGAAGACCTTCACCATGACCTCCGGCGATAAGACGGTACAGAATACCTACCGTATTAAGGTCGTGTCCAAGGCGCAGGCGGAGATCACCAGTTTCCGTGTTCAGGCGGTCGGTGAATGGTACAATGGCGTCATTGACAACGCCAAAAGCACCATCACTGTCACCGATGTGGACGATTCCAAGCTGACCAGCACCAAGCTGGTCACGGACATCGAATTTACCGGCAGAAGCTGCTCGCCGACCTCCGGTATCGCGGTGGACTTTGCCAATGCAGCCACGTTCACGCTTGGTGGCGACAATGATCTGGCAAGCCGCACCTACACCGTTACTGTGCTGAACAAGAGCGGTCAGCCGATCTCTGCAAAGAGCAGCGGAGGCGATGATGATACGCCCTCGACCAGCACCGCGAAGATCACAGGCTTCTCCGTTTTGGGTGCTGATGGTGTGATCGACCAAAGTGCCGGCATTATTACCGTCACACTGCCGGCGGGAACGAACGTCACGGCGGTAGCGCCGGTCGTTACCGTCCCTGCGGGAGCCGTGGTCAGTCCGGTGTCCGGTGAAGTCGTGACCCTTACCAGTCCGCTGACCTATACCGTAACGCTGGGCGCGGAAAGCACAAGTTATACCGTCACCGTTATCTTTGAGCGAAGTATTTCCCAGCAGCTTTGGGGTGCGGTGGCAGAAAACAGCGACGTAGCCGATCATCAGACCAGCTACGGACACAAATTCAATTAAAGCAGAAAGGAGAGAGCCATGAATACAACACGATGGCAAAGAGCGGTATCCCTGCTCCTTTGCCTGCTCATGGCCATGAGCTTCCTTGTAATAACTGCACCAAAGGCATATGCGGCAGAACAAGAATGGCCGTATTTGGCAAGCATTGACGAGTATTCATTTACAAACTTTAATTTGCGTGATGATTTTCCTGCGCCGGAGAAAAACTTGAAAAAAGTAGATATTCAGCACGTAACTAAGTTGGAAAAATGCGCCAATGTGAATACGACCGGTGCGACCACGACCTATCATGCAGGAACAATCGTCCTTTATGTTGAAACCTTACCAACATCAGAGGATAAGAGTCCCACCGCGACTGCAAGGGCAAAATTTGGCTTCCAATTTCAGATAGGAAGCGAAGTATCCGGCACTGCAAAGAAATCCAAGGTGACTCTAAAAAATGTAGAAGAAAACTATACGGAAAAATTCTACATACCGGTAATTCTGAAGACTGATGCGGATTTTTATGATCACTCTAGAGGTAACTGTTACATCATGACCGAAGATAAAACCGCCTATCATTATGATGTAAAAGTCCAGCAATATACGGGTGAGGAGAAAGCAGAACCGGAATGGCCGTATTTGGCAAGCATTGACGAGTATTCATTTACAAACTTTAATTTGCGTGATGATTTTCCTGCGCCGGAGAAAAACTTGAAAAAAGTAGATATTCAGCACGTAACTAAGTTGGAAAAATGCGCCAATGTGAATACGACCGGTGCGACCACGACCTATCATGCAGGAACAATCGTCCTTTATGTTGAAACCTTACCAACATCAGAGGATAAGAGTCCCACCGCGACTGCAAGGGCAAAATTTGGCTTCCAATTTCAGATAGGAAGCGAAGTATCCGGCACTGCAAAGAAATCCAAGGTGACTCTAAAAAATGTAGAAGAAAACTATACGGAAAAATTCTACATACCGGTAATTCTGAAGACTGATGCGGATTTTTATGATCACTCTAGAGGTAACTGTTACATCATGACCGAAGATAAAACCGCCTATCATTATGATGTAAAAGTCCAGCAATATACGGGTGAAGCTGGCGAGGAATTGACCCTTAGTGCCGGTTCTGCAAAGCGTACTGACAAGGAAACGGCTACAGTGACGTTTAATGCTTCCGCAGCAGGCAATTACTACTATGCCCTGTATGACGAGCAGCAAACCGCACCTGTGGTGGTGGATACCACTTCGGCTAACACAAATACGGGTACGATGGCTGCGACCAACACGATCACTGTCAGCGGTATGACGAATTGTAGAACCAAGTATCTGTATATTGTGGGTGTTGATTCGGCTGGAAAGACCAGCGCCCCGCTGGAGATCGTGATCCCCGGTATTAAGTTTAAACTCAATCATGATAAGCAGGGACTTCGTGGCTTTACAGTCATTGACGAAAGTGAAAACATCCTGAATGGCTGGCTGTATACAGAGGAATTTAAGGATGCCTCCGGCAAGACGATTACAAAGGCTGTTCCGGGAGAGCAGGTCACTGTGAATTTCGGTGCATTTGCCATTAACGCAGCTACACCTTTGGGCAGCGTCCATTATGATAAAGACGCTTATGTCATTACCAGCGCAACAGGTATACGGCAGCATGTCCTGAAAAAATGGAACATCACAGGCCTGGGCGAATTTACGACGACAGAGAGAAGTTTTACTTTCACTATGCCGGAAAACGACGTTACCATCCAAGCGGAGACTGAACTTTCCGGTGTACCGATCCAGCTTAAATCGAGTGACGCCTATGTGCAGGCCACGCTTAATTGCAGCGTCCAACTTGGCAGCGGCAGCGGCAGCGCCTGCTATTACAGTGATAAGCGCGACTGCCTCGTTGCTGGTGCCAGCGTAACGCTTAGAGCCTACTCAATTGAGGACGGCTATGTACTGGATAAGTGGGAGATCACCAGCAACGGTACTCCCGTTGATGAGAGCAAAATCACGCGCAATGAGGATGGCAGTGCGGAGCTTACACTGGAGACGGGCGGCAACTATGTGTTTACCGCAGTCCTGCGCGAGAAGAAGTTCGCCAAAGTGACCGCCGAGGTAAATGACTCGATTATGGGCAGCGCTACAGTCACCGTGGGTGAGAACACCGGCACCTCTCAATATCCCGTTTACGAGGGCCAGAGCGTCATTCTCACTGCTGCCCCCGGCTCACGCTATATGCTGGAGCGCTGGGAGGTCAAGGATGCCGATAACAAGGATGTGACATACACCGTTGCAGAGGATGTCAACAACGTTGCCACCTTCATCATGCCTGACACCGGCAAGAGCATCACCGCCAAGGCATTCTTCAAGGTCGATCCCGAGCAGGCCAGCACGGAAAATGCCCTGACCGCAGTAGAACTGGATGTTCCCGGCGCTGCGGTATCCCGGTCGGGCAGCACGTTCACCATCACCTTGCCCGCTGGTACAAACACCAGCAAGCTGAGTGAGAAGATCCTGAAGCTGACGATCTCCGATTTAGCCACGGTCACCAAGGAAGGGGATCCTGACAAGGATTGGACGGAAGGCGCCGCCTGCGGTATGGAGCTGGATAAGGCTGCGACCTTTACGGTAACAGCGGAAAAGGGCAACACCCAGGCGTACACGATCATCATTACCAAGGCCAAGAGCAGTGAGAAGGATATTACCGCCGCTGTTCTGCTGAATCAGACCGGTGACACCACGCCGTTTGCAAGAGCGGAAATCAGTGAAACCGAAATCACCTTTACCCTGCCTTCTGATACGGATAAGGCCGTGTTGAACAGCATCGGTATGAAATACCTGAAGCTGACTTATCCGGAATCGGCTACCGTGAAGATGAAGGATGGTTATGATGATGCGACGAATGGCGGGTACAGGTGGAGCAACGGCGACGTAATGTGCAATATGTCCATAAACTCGCCGGTCAAGTTCACCGTTACCGCCGAGGATGTCAGCACGAAGGAGTACACGATTGAGATCAAGTACACCGCCCCCAACGCTCCCACCCTGTCCGGTGGCTCTGCCACCCGCACCAGTAAGACTGCCGCAACGGTGAAATTTACCTCCAGCGAGGCGGGCAACTACTTCTACAAGGTAGTGACCCACGGCGCGGCGGCTCCCACGGCGGATGAGATCATGAAATCCACCACCCATGGTACAGCCAGCGCAGGCGAGACGACCATCACCCTCAGCAATCTGACCGAGGGCGCCCGTGACATCTACATCGTTGTTGTGGGTGCAGCCGGAGGCGAGAGCACTGCCCTGAAGGTGGAGATCCCCGCCTACGGCAGTGGCACTGATACGCCTGATACCGGCGCGTATAAGATTTCGATAAGCGCACCCAAGGGCGGTACGATCACCACCAACCGCACCAAGGCGGATGCGGGTGACGAGATCATCGTTACCGTAACGCCCGACAACGGCTATCAGATGGTGTCTGGTTCTCTGACCTATACGCTGGCAACAGCGGGCGGCAAAACCAAAACCATCACCAACGGACGCTTTACCATGCCTGCGGGCGATGTGTCTATCACCTGTAAGTGGGAGACGGCCACAACGACTGTCAAGGGCATCACCAGCTTCTCCATCAACGGTGTGGCCGGTGCGGTGAACAACAGCACCAATACCATTACCATCACCATGCCCCGCGGCACAGATGTGACGAAGCTGACCCCGGTTATCGCCACAAACGGCGTCAAGTCTCTGACGCCCGGTA
>ERZ773116.3343-NODE-3343-length-11720-cov-3.215259_pt1 | contig 11720 bp, 9 predicted proteins | sample MGYA00580563_ERZ773116 | MGnify/ENA primary metagenome ERZ773116 (study PRJEB29015, sample SAMEA2737864) | human gut metagenome | biome: human gut; feature: human-associated habitat; material: faeces | place: China | collected 2012 ... | reverse complement strand
GTGAAGGCGGTGGTTGGTACCATCAATCTGGATTACCGGAGCCTTTATCATCATTTTGAAAATGGGTGTTTTATGGCAGATTGTGATGCGGTGCTGGATATCCGGCGGGATATGGAGCAGACATTGGAACAGTGCAGGGAAGTGACGGAGAAGTATAAGTCCGGCCGGAGCGCGACTCTGCGGCTGGGACAGTTGTTCCTGCGATTGTTTGCGGAGCTGTTGTAGGAAAGAAGAAGGTAAAGGGACTGGGAATGCAGGTTTGCATTTCCGGTTTTTTTATTCTTGTATATTGACATATATCGAGATACGATATATAATAAAACCAAGAAGAAAGCAAATTTTTTTACACTCAACTATCGAAAGCCGATATATAATGAAAGCAAATATAAGAAAGGAGCAATCACTATGAAAGTAAACAAAAATATGGTCTCAGGAAATACCGCAATGTTAATTCTCAAATTGATCTCAGAAAAGGATATGTACGGATATGAAATGATCGATACACTCTCAAAGAGATCGGACAATGTATTCGAATTAAAGGTAGGAACATTGTATCCGCTGCTTCACAGCATGGTACAGTCCGGATATTTGGAAAGTTATAACCAGGAGGCGAACGGGAAACTCAGAAAGTATTACCGGATCACACCTAACGGGAAGAAATATCTGGAGAAAATGATCGAAGAATGGAATGCTTATGCCAATGCAGTTACGAGCATGATCCAGTATTCCGTATAGCACAGGTAAGGCAGTGAAGGTGGTAGAAAAGGAGGGTGTTAGATATGAAGGAAAGAGAATATCTGAAAGAACTTGGGAAGAAGATTACCGATTCGTCTGTAAGAAAAGAGATTGTAAATGAATATGAAGCGCATATAGAAGACTGTAAAGCCGCATTAATGGAATCAGGGATGACGGAAGTTGAAGCAGAGGAAGAAGCAGTCCGCCAGATGGGCGATCCGCAGGAAGCAGGTGAAGCAATGGATAAGATCTATCATAAAGTGTTTGATTCCAATATGTTTCTGTGGATGCTGGCACTGGGATGTGTACCAATTGTATGTGTGTGCATTTCTTATCTTATCGCAAGAGATCCGAACGCATTTTTATGGTTGTGGAATGATGCGCTTGGCCTGAATAAAATCCCGGCAGTTATACACCGGAATATCGGAATCGGATTAGCTGTCTATGGAATCGGATTGAGCTTCTGGGAGAAATACACGGGCAAGGCTTTATTCTATGCAGTCGGAAGAGACTGGGGGCAGGGATGTTACGTTGCAAACAGCGGGCTGGTACTTTTTATCTCGGCATTATGTTTTGCTCCGAGCTTCCCGGTGAAGGGATATGCAGGAATCCTCTGCTGTGTATTGATAGCATGTCTGCTGAATATGGTACTGAGAGGATTTATGAATCTTTTGCAGAGCAGAAGAGAGACCAGACTTTTATGGGAGATTGGAACGGCAGATACCAAAATCAACTGGAAGGGAAAAGGATATCTGTGTGGACATCATATGAAAGTAAGAGTACAGGGATCTGAGAAAGGAACGGAGATCCCGGCAGGAGCACCGGTGATGGTTGTCGGAATGGAGGGATTTAAGCCGGTGGTGGCGCAGGTATAAAGAGAGAGACGTTAGATCTTGGATAGTAAGCGTATAAAGAGAGAGACGTTAGATCTCGGATAATAAGCGTGTATGAAAAATGAGAGGCAAAAGTTATGAATAAGACGGAAAAGCGAATGAAGATATTCACGCTGATCATGCAGGTGATCATCCAGGCAGTGCTATTATTTCCGTGGATGAACATGGGGACATGGAAATGCAATGTGCCGGAATATCTGATAAAATTGGCTGCTTCGGGCGATGGGATGAGTTACATAAAGAAAAGTCTGAAGCCTTTGGGAGTACTGGACGGTGCAGATGAACAGATGATGGTTCAGATACTGATGCTGTTCATCTGTGAACTGGTAATGGTACTGGTAATCCAGGTGATAGGAATTGTGAATCTGATACTGGCTTTAAGCAATCACCATAAACTGCTTCTGGATATCATGTCACTGATCGCAGGATGTATGATATCATTTCTTGGGGCAGATGGGGCAGTATTTTCAGATCCGCTGTCACAGGTGTATCCATTTTTACTGGTAGTGCTTCTGGTGATCAATTTGATCGGTGCGAAGCTGATTGATTCGTGGCAGGAAGAGAAAAAGATACAGGAAGAAGTTAAAGCCAGAGAGAAAAATTACAAAGAAGAAAAGGAAAAGCATCTGGAATTTTCGGGGAAGTATCCGAAAGGATTCTATACGGCCCTGTGGAAGAATTTTAAAAGTTCAAAAAGAGATTTTATTGTTTACGTAAGTATGAACCTGCTTCCGGCGACGCTGATATTTTCCGGAGTCGGAATGGCACAGATGCTGGCACCATTCAATAAAGAGGGAAATATACTGACGGGGCATGGAATCACGGCAATTCTGCTGGAATTCCTGATCGTGAGTCTGATCGCATCGCTGATGCTGATGATCACGAATCTGTTGTCATATTTCAGAAAACGGATGAGAAATTACAGTATATTTTCGACTCTGGGAATGCGGAAGTCTACACTTTATGAAGTGCTTGGAGCAGAGATTGTGGCTGGAATTCTGGGAATGCTGATCGGGGGAGCCTGCATCGGAAGTGTGATCCTGTGTATCATCCGCAGAATTTTCATGGCAAGATCCGGAGTGGGAGCACAGCCGGCGAAGATTACAGGATTCACATATTTGATCGCAAGTCTTATCATGATCGGAATATCCGGGATTGGACTGATGATCCTGCGGGATTTCTTCCTGTACAGGGAACTAAAAAAAATGCAGCTGGGCGATGTGGAAAAGGAGAAGATGCCGGAAAAACGGATCGGTCTGTGGCTTACAATTGGCCTGGTCATTGTGGTATTTGGAATCGTGAATTTCGGAATGCGGAAGAATGCCGAAGGGTTACGGATACTTTTATTTATCTTCCTGGGCATTTATCTGGCGGAAAAGTTTGGATTTGGATTGTTCCTGAAAGTGCGGAAGCATAAAAAGAGTTATTATGCAAAGTTGATCCCATATAATTCGTTTTATTACCGTTTCAAGAGTACATTCCGTTATGTGTACGTGATCAGTCTTATACCGGTACTGATATTGTTCTTATTTGGAAAAGATATGATCTCAGCGAAGATCGCGCAAAAGCCGGAAGGACTGTTCCCGTATGATTTTGTATGTATGGCAACGGAAGCGGATGAGACATTCTGGAAACAGCTGCAGGAAAAATATGACGTGAAATTCCAGGAGTATCCGATGGTACGCGTGACGAATGTGGATAATTCGGAAAAGCTGGATGATGCCAGAGCAGTGATCATGCCGCAGGGACAGCATATAGGCATCTCGGAGACGACGTATAAAGAACTGAATAAGGCGCTTGGAAAGAAAAGTGAAAAAATGAATCTATCTGCTGACGGAAAGGAAATCTATATTATTTACCAACAGGATAAGAGTACGAAGGCACATCCACTGGATTACCTGAATTCGAGAAAAGAGCCGTACCTGCACATCGGACAGCCAATAGAATCTTATGGATTTCTTGATCGGGAAAAGATCTATCCAACACGAACCGTAAAGGGTGAAAAGACGGATATCCTGACAGGTGCATTCCGGCAGGGAAGTGAGGAGAATTTGGTTGTATTTTCGGATAAATATTTTGAAAAGGTTCAGGACGACTGGAAGAAATATAATTGGATCACCGGAGCTCCGGTTGAGGAGGGTGAAGCAGAAGAAGGAGTGACGATCCATCACTGGCCGACAAAGCTTGTCCTTTTGAATGTGAAAAATGCAGATTATCAGAAGATAGAAAAAGAGCTCCAGGCTTTTCGGAAGGTACATAAAGAGGATGAAAGATTTGACAAGGATGTATTATCCTGCTATTCCAAACGTACAACGATGGAACAGATTGAAAGCGAACGCTTTATGACAACGGTAGTAGATATATTTATCATGGGAGCATTTCTGCTGGGAAGCGTTCTGGTCATTTACTTGAAATATGAATCTGAGATGACGGACAAGAAGAAGCGGAATCATTTCTTAACCTGTATTGGAATGAGCTCGAAAGAAAGAGAAAAGCTGATCCGGACAGAGACGGGAATCTTTTTCTGGATCCCGGCAGCAGTTGCGGTTGTTATGGTGCCGGTGTTAACCGGGGAGATATGGAACATGCGGGAATATACGAAGGCTGACTGTGTACATTATCTGCGATATCTGTTGATCTTTGCAGTTATATATCTTGTAGTGCAGGGCATCGGTGTAAAGGTGATTGAGCAGTATACAATAAGAAAGGTAGAAGGAAAGCATGAAAGAAATATTAAAGGTAAATAACCTGATCAAGAAATTTCCAAAAGCCGGTGGGGAGATTGATGATGCGGATGCGATTTCGGTACTGAAAGGCATTAACTTTGATGTAGAACAGGGAGAGTACGTCGGAATTATGGGAAAATCCGGCTGTGGAAAGACAACACTTCTGAAGATCCTGGGATTTATGGATCAGCAGACGGACGGAGATGTGATCTTTGACGGTGCGAATACGAATGAGCTGTGGAAAGAAGAACTTACGGATATCAGACGTAGAAAGATCGGATTTGTATTCCAGGATTTTAATCTGATGGACAGTCTTTCGGTAAAAGAAAATATCATGCTTCCGGTATTGCTGGATAAAAAGGAACAGAAAGAATGTGAAGAGAAAGCGGAAGCATTGGAAAAGCAGTTTGGGATTGAACATCTTCAGGAAAAGAATCCTTATGAACTGTCTGGCGGTGAGCGGCAGAGAGTGGCAATCTGCAGGGCGCTGATCAATGATCCGAGTATCATATTTGCAGATGAGCCGACGGGAAACCTCGACTCAAAATCCGGAAAAGTTGTTGCGGAGGAATTCCGGAAAATCAATGAGGAGTTAGGGAAGACCCTTCTGATGGTAACGCATGATCCACAGATGGCAAGCCGGTGTAAGAGAGTGATATTTCTGAAAGACGGATATGTGATGAATGATGTGAGAAAAGAGGGCACGGAAGAAGAATTTTACAGAACGATCATTGGGGAGATGGAGAAGTTTTAAGATGAGATAATATATAGATGGTGATATGGGCTATGCGGCGGAAGATAATTCTGCCGCTTTTTTTACGAAAATTAATCTTGTAATCATATGAACAATATGCTATTCTGAATGCACTTCAAAGAGTGACTTCTACAAACTCTTAAGTATTTCTAGGCCAAAAGGCATCAAGTTTCGACCGTTTCACACCTAAAAATGTCTGAAACATATTTCCGACTTGAGAGAACACGAAAATTTTATAATCTATTTAGGAGGACGTGCCTATGACAAACAAACTTCAACAGTATTTCCCGATGATTCGGACAAGGGAGGAGGTGTTGAATGAGATTGAAAGTAAAAGCAGATTAAAAAATTTATTTTATGAGTGGACAGAGGAAAATCAAAATGAATTTCTGGATTTTTGTACCGGAGTGAAAGGTATAAAAATCATGTATGATTTCATGATAAAAGAAATTCTGAATCCAGAGAATACACTGGAAAGAGTAAATGAATTACTTACGTTACTTCTCGGACAAAGAGTGAGAATTGTAGATGTGTTACCAAATGATGGAACAAGATTAGCGGATGAATCTACGCTTCTTATTACAGACATGGTCGTTCAACTGGAAGACGGAAGTATTGCGAATCTGGAAATTCAGAAAATCGGATATTATTTTCCGGGAGAAAGAAGCGCATGTTATTCGGCAGATCTGTTGCTGCGGCAGTATAAGAGGGCAAGGGGAGTCAAAGGAAAGCGGTTTTCTTACAGAGATATCAAGCAGGTATATACGATCGTGCTATTCGAAAAAAGTCCAGCCGAATTTCAGAAATTTTCCAATAATTACATCCATCGTTTTATGCAGAAATCTGATACAGGAGTAAATATAAATTTATTACAAGAATATCTGTTCATACCTCTTGACATATTCAAAAAGAATCAGCAAAATGAAAATAGAAGTGTAAAAATAGAAAACCGGCTGGAAGCATGGCTTGCATTTTTCTGCATGGATGATCCGGAGACGATTATAGATATTATAGAGAAATATCCGGATTTTAAAGAAATGTATGAACAGGCTTATGATGTCTGCCGGAATATCGAAGAGGTGATGCAGATGTTTTCGAAAGAATTGCTGGAGTTAGACAGGAATACAGTAAAGCTGATGATTGATGATATGCAGAAGGAGATAGACTGCCAGAGAGAGCAGTTGAGTCAGAAGGATGAGGAGATGTTAGAAATGAGGAAAGAAATACAACGATTACAGCAGCTATTGGATAAAAAATAGCATGAAAAATGTCAAAAGAATTGTTTTAGATACTTATAAAAATAACTAGTCAGTTGAAAGAGGTGATGTAGATGTTTTCGGAAGAATTGTTAGAATTAGATCGAAATACAGTAGAATTCATGATTGAAGATATGCGGAGGCAGATAGAAGAGAAAGATGAGCAGATAAAACAACTAGATGAGCAGATAAAACAACTAGATGAGCAGATAAAACAGAAAGATGAGCAGTCAAGACAACTGGATGAACAGATAAGACAACGGAATAAACAAATAAAAGAAAGTGATAAGCAAATAAGACAACTGGATGAACAGATAAAAGAAAGCGATAGGCAGATAAGACAGTTGGATGAACAGATAAAACAATCAGAACAAGAAATACAAAAAATGGAGGAAGCAAAAGAGTAATACATAGCCTGGCTGTCTCAGGAACATGAAACAGCCAGACCGCTTACCTCAAAGCATGTAATCCAGGGATATTCCATATAATTGATGCTGATATCCCCGGTTACAGTAACCCCATCAGGCAGATAATAGACATTCCCAAGAGGACTGGTCTCGCAGACATACCCCTGTGCGAGCATGTCCTCTTTTTCTTTATCGGTAAATCCTACCGATATCTCCAGACGCGGAGGGGCACATCAACTGGTGATTGTTTCGATGGAAAGTATGATGTTGCGGAATCCGCGTTTATTCATATAGGCAATAGCATTGTCGTTCAGGTGTACCATATGTTCAATTCCTTTCATAATTTAATAATATTACAGCAGTAATTGTAAAACAAAGTCCACAGATGGAAAGAATACCTGGTGTTTCGGCATAGAGTACCGCTCCGAATAACATGGCGGCGGCAGGTTCGCTGGAAGCGAGAATCGATGCCTTGCCGGCCTCCATATAGCGCATGGATAAAGAATATAGTGCATAAGGCAGGACGGATGATACCAGCGCATGAATAATCAGGATAAAAAAGGTGGTCCTTTGCCCTGAGACAATCATACTGCTTAAAGAGTGTATATTACTGAAAGGCAGCATTGTCATGCCGGAAAAGAGTGTGCCGTAAAAAGTAATCGTCAGGAAATGATATCCTTTTTGTGTGACTTTTTTGCTTATGATTCCATATACAGCATAGAAAAAGCTTGCCAGAATTCCGCAGAGAATTCCTGTTATGCTCCAGGAAAGTCCATTGCTTTCCAGTACTCCGCTTACCAGTACACAGCCAATGAGTGCGAGTGTTACACAGGTCAATTTGTGTCTGGTTACTGGTTCATGGAAGAATATAGCAGCCAGAAACAGAACAAAGACCGGAGACATGGCAAGTAACACGGCAGAAAGTGCAAGAGATCCTTTCGTAACGGAAATATTATAAAAGACACTGAGGGCGGTCATGCCGATCATGCCGCTTCCGATAAAAAGCCAGAAGTCACGCCGATGTACATAAAATAAATGTCGGTTATAGAATAGAATCCATATGCCAGTGATCAGAGCTGCAAGCAACATCCGGAAACTAATGATGGAAAAGTTGTCGAGCCCATCGTGTTCCAGTGTACGGACAAAGATTCCGGCAGCACCCCAGCAGATGCCGGAGAAAAATGGCAGTAACCAAGCGTATTTGGTAAGTTTCTGATTCATAAGTACCCCAATCCTTTGTAAATATAATAAATTAAGTATATTACAAAAACGGACATTGTTATGAGAACATGTCCGTTTTGTGCATTTTTATGAATCACTATAATCGATCAGAATTATCTTTCAAATGAATATATTCTGCTACAGACCGGTCAAAAGTCTTGATATGCTGGAACAGCCAGTCTACGACATTGCGCTTTACCTGTTCGATAAACTGATCATCAGGTCCTTCGTTTTCATTAAGATAATCATATAATTCCTGAATGGATTTCTTGAATTCTTCATGTTTGGCATGATGTGCGGCAAGTTCCGGGTAAGATACTTTTTTCTGCAGATCTTCTTCTTCCTGAAAATGGAAATTCGTATATTCATCAAGATAATCTAACATTTTGATTGCTTTGATCTTACTGTCACCGGATTCGCATGCTGCAACGAACTGCCGGATGCGGTCGATCAGTTCCTGATGCTGGGAATCGATGGTCTTGTTGCCAGTAATTAAGTTATCGTCAAATGTAATATTCATAGAGAAACCTCCTGTCTTTGATACGCATTGAATCCCAGTCCCGCGTAGTCTATAATAAATCATAGAAATTGTTATCAGCAGAGAAAAGGATTGGATTATGAAGTTACAACAGTTACAGATATTTCAGAACCTGACAGAAGAAGAACTGGAAAAAAGTCTTGTCTGTTCACAGGCTGTAGTAAAGAAATATCCGAAAGGTACCTATATTTTCCGCCAGGGTGATGCACCGTTAAAATTATATTTCATATTGGAAGGAATGGTTGAGCTTGGCAGTATCAACCTGAATGGCAAGATTACTCGAAGCAGTTATGTTACGGTGGGTGAGGAGTTTGGCGAAGTAGAAATGTTTTTGCGCCAGTCTGCTTACTCCGGTTATGCAAAAGCAAAAAATGAAGTGTCGGTTCTGGAGGTTTCACAGAATTTCTTTGGCGGAAGATGCGAAAGAAATTGTGTACATCACAGTAAGGTTGTGTTCAATATGCTTCAGCTTTTTGCGGAAAAAGCAGAGAAACGTAACCGTCAGATAGAAGTTCTTACCAGTGGGAATCTGCGTCAGCGTGTAGCGGCGTACCTGTTGGAAAACTGTGATCCGGACTACCGGGTTCGTCTGCATATGAACAGGGAAGATCTGGCAGTATATCTGAATACTACAAGACCATCTCTGTCGCGTATGCTGCTTACTTTACAGGATGAAGGTATCATCCGTCTTGTAGGCCGTAAGGTAATTGAGATCACGGATTATGAAAGGCTGCAGGAAGAAGAGTAATCAATAGTAATTAATCTTCTGCAACAAATACCTCTTTTCCTAATCCACAGATTGGACATACCCAGTCATCCGGAATATCTTCAAAGGCTGTGCCCGGTGCGATTCCGTTATCCGGGTCTCCTACAGCTGGGTCATATTCGTAGCCACATGGTTCACATACATATTTTTTCATAATTAAAATCTCCTTTTTATTAAAACTTAGTTGGTGTTAACAGGTGTTGTACAACTTATGTTGTGATTAGAGTATATAGCTTTTATAGAAAATGGTTTGTAACAAATGTTACGAAACAACAGAAAATGATAATTTGTTATATGGATTAAGATTGACAGAGATTAATTTTATAAATGAAGAAATATCGGCACAACAACTTCATATTATCAGTATCTTTGAATGCAAAAATCAATACAGGGAATGCGTCTTAAGTATTCTTAACTATGCGCCACACTTTACCCGTCACAAAATTAAAAATGCAACAGATTTCGTAAAAAAATATCACCAAAATTTAGACCACATTTCAAACATTTATTTTAACAAAATTACCTCTTTCATTTTCGCCTGTTATAGAGTATCATATTACTTGCACAATATCTTGTGCGGAAATGATGTTAAAAAAACAATATTTAGTAGTATTTGAGGGTGAGCACATACTACATCGGCAATAAAAACAAGAGAGGGATAAACATGAACGCAGAAATAAAGACGAACGTAATTAAGAGAAACGGCGAAGAGGTAGCCTTCGACCTGGAGAAGATCATTAATGCGATCAAAGGTGCAAACAAGGACGTCGACAAACTGCATCGGATGAATGAATATCAGATTATGGCAGTGGCGGACAACGTTGCAAAGAAAATTGAGGAATCCACTCATGCTGTCAATGTAGAAGATATACAGGATATGGTAGAGACCGGAATTATGGAACTGCGCGGCTATGAAGTCGCACAGAAATATGTGCGCTATCGTTATAAAAGAGAACTGATGAGAAAGACGAATACAACAGATAACGGAATTCTTGCACTTCTGGATCATATGAATGAAGAGGTGAATCAGGAGAACTCTAACAAGAATCCTGTGATCAACTCTACACAGCGTGATTATATGGCCGGAGAAGTAAGTAAGGACTTGTCAAAACGTGTTCTTCTTCCGGAAGAGGTTGTACGTGCGCATGAAGCGGGAATCATTCATTTCCATGATTCCGACTATTTCGCACAGAAAGAGCATAACTGTGACCTGATCAATCTTCAGGATATGCTTCAGAACGGAACGGTTATCAGTGAGACCATGATTGAAAAGCCGCACAGCTTCTTTACAGCATGTAATGTAACGACACAGATTGTTGCCCAGGTAGCAAGTAACCAGTACGGTGGACAGTCATTTACACTGGCACATCTGGCACCGTTTGTCGATATCAGCCGTAAGAAGATCCGCAGAAATGTAATCGCAGAGCGTGAAGAATGCGGAGAAGCTTTAGATGAGACAATTATCAATAAGGTGACAGAGCGCCGTTTAAGAGAAGAAGTAAAGAGTGGTATCCAGACAATTCAGTATCAGCTTATCACATTAATGACATGTAACGGTCAGGCACCATTTGTGACGATGTTCATGTATCTGGATGAGGTAGAAGAAGGCAGAACCCGTGATGACCTGGCTATGATCATTGAAGAAGTGATGATTCAGAGAATGCAGGGAGTAAAGAATGAAAAAGGTGTATGGATCACACCGGCATTCCCGAAACTGATCTATGTACTGGATGAGGATAATATTACAGAAGATTCCAAATATTGGCATCTGACAGAACTGGCAGCAAAATGTACCGCAAAACGTATGGTACCGGACTACATCTCTGCCAAGATTATGAAAGAGATGAAGAATGGAGAAGTATATCCTTGTATGGGATGCCGTTCGTTCCTGACGGTAGAAGACAGCCAGAGAAATCCGGACGGAAGCCATAAGTTCTATGGACGTTTTAACCAGGGAGTTGTAACGATCAACTTAGTTGATGTTGCATGTTCATCAGAAGGAGATATGGAGAAATTCTGGAAGATCCTGGATGAGCGTTTGGAATTATGTCACAGAGCACTGAGATGCAGACATGAACGTCTCCTGGGAACGGTTTCCGATGTTGCTCCGATTCTGTGGCAGAACGGTGCACTTGCAAGACTGAAGAAGGGTGAGACGATCGATAAATTATTATTTAATGGTTACTCCACTATTTCGCTTGGATATGCAGGACTTTATGAGATGTGTGTACGTATGCTTGGCAAATCACATACCGATCCCGCAGCAAGACCATTTGCAATGCAGGTAATGCAGAAGTTAAATGATAAATGTGAAGAGTGGAAAAAAGCAGAGAACATCAGCTATTCTGTATACGGAACACCAATGGAATCAACAACTTACAAGTTTGCAAAATGCTTACAGAAACGTTTTGGTATCATTCCGGG
>ERZ773116.3342-NODE-3342-length-11722-cov-3.099169_pt1 | contig 11722 bp, 8 predicted proteins | sample MGYA00580563_ERZ773116 | MGnify/ENA primary metagenome ERZ773116 (study PRJEB29015, sample SAMEA2737864) | human gut metagenome | biome: human gut; feature: human-associated habitat; material: faeces | place: China | collected 2012 ... | reverse complement strand
GAGAGCGTGTCTGCGTAGAATACAATTCATATGTGGCTCCCATACAGTAGGGTTGTTTCGCAATAATGGAAAAAGGAGAATAAGAAATGGTAAACTTCAAAGAAGACGAGCAGTTAAAAACATTGAACCACTCCTGTGCCCATCTGATGGCACAGGCAATCAAGCACCTGTACCCACAGGCAAAGTTCTGGGTAGGACCGGTTGTTGCAGAAGGCTTCTACTATGATGTAGACCTTGGCGATGACGTAATCCGTGACGAGGATATCGCAGCGATCGAGAAGGAAATGAAGAAGGTTGCAAAGTCCGGCAAGAAGATCATCCGTAAGGAGATTTCCAAGGAAGAAGCTCTGGAGATGTTCAAGGATGATGAGTACAAGCTGGATCTGATCTCTAATCTGGAAGATGGAACGATTTCCTGCTATGAGCAGGGCGATTTTACAGACCTCTGCCGCGGTCCTCACGTAGATAATGTAAAGCTTTGCCGTAACTTTAAGCTGCTCCGTCACTCAGGCGCTTACTGGAAGGGCGACAGCAACAACAAGGTATTGCAGAGAATTTACGGTGTCTGCTTCCCGACAGCAGAAGAGTTAGAGGCACATCTGAAGCTTCTCGAAGAGGCAAAGGAGAGAGACCATAGAAAGATCGGTAAGGATATGCAGCTGTTCATGGTAGACGATCTCGTTGGACGTGGACTTCCGATGTTCCTTCCGAAGGGGTATACGATCTGGCAGGAGCTGGAGAACTACATCAAGGATAAGGAGCGTAAGCTTGGCTACCTGCACGTTATGACACCATGTGTTGGTACGGTGAATCTGTACAAGACATCCGGTCACTGGGATCACTACAAGGAAAACATGTTCCCGGCCATGGACGTAGAGGGTGAGTCTTTCGTTCTTCGTCCAATGAACTGCCCACATCATATGATGATTTATGCAAACCGTATGCATTCTTATAAAGACCTCCCAATCCGTATTGGTGAGATCGCGCACGACTTCCGTTTCGAGGCAAGTGGTACTTTGAAGGGTATCGAGCGAGGCAGACATTTCTGTCAGAACGATGCGCATTTGTTCGTGACACCGGAGCAGATCGAGGATGAGTTCTCAAAGGTTGTAGACCTGATCTTCAGCACATACAAGGATTTTGGTATCACAGATTACCGTTGTGTGCTGTCACTGCGTGACCCGGAGAACAAGGTAAAATACCACGATGATGATGAGATGTGGAACACAGCCGAGGATGCACTCCGTAAGGTATTGAACGACCTTGGTATCGAGTATACAGAGGAAATCGGCGAGGCAGCATTCTACGGACCGAAGCTTGATGTAAATGTAAAGCCGGCTGTCGGAAATGAATATACACTTTCTACCTGTCAGCTTGACTTCTGTCTGCCTGCGAAGTTCCAGCTTACTTATATTGACAAAGATGGTGAGAAGAAGACACCGGTTGTATTGCACAGAGCAATCCTCGGTTCTCTGGATCGTTTCATGGCATACATTCTGGAGGAGACAAAGGGTAACCTTCCAACATGGTTAGCACCGGTTCAGGTAAAGGTTATGCCGGTTAAGACAGACAACGAAGAACTGATGGCATACGCACACAAGGTTGTGGATGCGCTGGATGCGAAGAATGTCCGTGTAGAATTAGACGACAGAGCAGAGAAGCTTGGCTACCGTATGCGTGAAGGTCAGGTGGAGAAGGTTCCATATCTTCTGGTTCTTGGCTTCAACGAGGTTGAAAATAACACCGTATCTTACAGATTGCATGGTCAGGCAGATACAACTGTTGTTGGTCTGGATGAATTTGTTGCGAAGATTGAGGAAGAGATCAAGACAAAGGCGAAAAACAGATAATCAATGAGGAAACATCGAGTGCTCAGAGTGATCGGTTGCGTCGTTGGCGCAATCGTGATCATTCTGCTATATGAAATGATTGGAATATTTGCTGCATACAAGAAGCAGCCGGAGCTCTCGGAAGAGACGAAGCAGAGCCTGCATCCCGAAGATATCTATACAGATGCAACAGTTGAAGAACGCGCATGTATCATTGAAGAAAATGGGGATGCGTTATTGCAGCGTGTCCGCCTGATTGAACAGGCGAAGGAAGAAATCATCTTATCTACGTTCGCATTTCACGATGATGACAGCGGACAGATCATGATGGGCGCTTTGCTTCGGGCAGCGGAGCGGAATGTGCACATCCGTATCCTGGTGGATGGATTCGAGAGCTGGACGGCGATGGAAGGAAATGCATATTTCTATGCAATGTCGTCGCATCCGAATATCGAGATTAAGGTGTATAACCGCGCGACCCCGTTAAAACCTTGGGAGATGATGGGGCGCATGCATGACAAATATCTGATCGCAGATGGGAAAACATACATCCTTGGCGGACGAAATACATACAATTATTTTCTTGGTGAGTTCCCGGGACATAAGAATTACGACCGTGATGTGCTGGTTGTCTGCGAGAATCCGCAGGCGGATAGTTCCGTGAACCAGTTGCTTGCTTATTTTGAGACGATCTGGAGTCAGAAGGATTGTAAATATTTCCATGACAAAGAGAAGCTTGCCGACCGGAAATCTGTCAAACAGGCAAAGAAAGATGTGCAGACGGCATTTGCCACTTATTACGAAGCACAGAAAGATACAATCACTGACACGGACTTTGAGAAAGATACGGTTGCAACTGACAAGATCATGTTGATCTCGAATCCAATCCATACCGGGGCGAAGGAGCCGACAGCATGGTATGAGATGGGTGTCCTGATGAAGCAGGCGAAGAAGCGTGTAAAGATACACACACCGTACATCATCTGCAATGATATGATGTATGACACTTGGTCAGATGTAGCTGAAAATGTACCGGAATTTACGGTTATGACAAACTCTGTCGCGAATAACGGTAATCCATTTGGTTCCGCAGATTACCAGAAAAACCGGGACAAAATCAGCAGTACCGGCGTCACGATCTGGGAGTATGAAGGCGGATATTCATATCATGGAAAGAGTATCTTGATCGACGATGATATATCCATCATTGGTTCGTTCAATATGGATATGCGCAGTGTCTACTTAGACACAGAACTGATGCTTGTGATCCGAAGCAAGGAGATCAACACTCAGTTGGAATCAGCCATGATGAAATATGAACAGGGCGCACGACAGGTGCTTGCTGACGGACAGTATGCGAATCCATATCATGTGGAGCCAATCGCACTCACACCGAAACGCCGCCGTAGAGTATTTGTTGTACGGTATCTGCTTGGATGGCTGCGGTTTTTGTTTTAGGGATTTTTATTCTGTAGGAGGTAATGGATTATGATAATGGAAAATGATGAATTTGTAATTCCAGAACAGTATCGGAAAATGTCCGTTACTGAATTAGATGCAGAAGCAAATAAAATGTTGAAGGAGATACAACAAGGGAAACGAATAATTTGAGATAAGAAAAAAGCTGCACAGGGAAAGAATGAAATAGTTTTCTATGTTGAGTAGCAAAAACTCTCTGAGGTTTTGAACAACTTCAGGGAGTTTTTTTGTGTCTTATAGAGATTGTAAAGTGAGGAAGGAAAACAAATATAGATAAAGTTATACTATTTGGTGCAGGTGCGGAACAAGGATATAACCTTGCATTGGGAAGTAAAAACTCACCTATAAAATCGACACATTCCCCTATAAAAATCCCCTATTATCCGCTATAATAATATGTAAAAATAATAGTAGTTAATTGTGCGATACAGGAAACATGTTTACACGTGTGAAGTCACCGGGCGGTGTCCGGTGACTTTCCTGTAAATGAGCAAAAACGCGAAGGAGAAAAATCTATGATTCGAATGGAGATTGCGCTGATATTGATTCTGGCGTTTGTGGCAGGAATCTATTTCTCGGCGAGGCGGAGACAGACCGCGTTACATAAGACATTTTCGGCACTTTTGATCGTGGTGATCGTGCATCTGATGTTCGATGCGGCGACGATCTATACGGTAAACCATCTTGCTCAGGTACCGCTTGTGCTGAACGATGTTTTACACCGGCTGTTTGTCGGTACGATGGCGTTAGTTCTGTTCTTTTTCTATCAGTATATTGCGATACTGGTGGAGGAAGAGACCGGGAAGAAGCGGACACTCGATCTGCCGGCACGGATATTTCTGGCGATTTCGGAAGTCGGGGCGATGACGCTTCCGATTACTTACATCGAGACACCGGATGGAAATTATTCGGCGGGACTTTATGCATATGTAAGCTATGTCAGTGTGGCGGTGTATCTTATACTTTGTTCATGGCTGCTGCTTGCGAACTGGAAACGGATGGACAACAAGAAGAAATTTGCCATCGGCATGGCTCTGATCTTTGAGTTTACAATCTGCTTCCTACAGGGATTGCACCATACATGGCTGATCAGTGGAATGGGAATCACGCTTATGACGCTCGCATTCTATCTGACCTTGGAGAATCCAGATGCGCTGCGTGCGGAGCTTACGGAACAGAAGATGTCGATGCTCTATCTGAAAAGTCAGGTGAATCCGCATTTCTTGTATAATACGCTTGATACGATTCGAATTCAGGCAGAGTTAGACGGGGATAAGAAGGTTGCAAAGCTTCTGATGCGGCTCGTGGATTTCTTCCGGCTGAGTGTCAAGGTGGACCGTTCGATGGTCACGCTCGATGATGAGCTCGAACTTGTGGAAGCATATATGGAGCTGATGTGCTACCGGTATCCGGAGCTCTTCTGCGATTATGATATTGATCCGGACTTAGGGGCAGTGCAGGTACCGAACTTTATCTTACAGCCGCTGGTGGAGAACAGTCTGCTGCATGGAATGAAGAACCGCGGATACCGGGGCGAAATCGAGATATCCGTAAAACGCGCAGGCGCAGATATGGAGATCTGCATCAAAGACAGTGGCAGCGGATTTGAAGAGGGTATGAAAGCGCAGATTGACAAGATGTTACTGCACTACAACAAGCAGGAGGCGAAGCTGGATGGAAACAGTATCGGGATCCTGAATGTGCAGAAGCGGATCAAATATCTGTGCGGCAGAAAATATGGACTATCCTATGAGGAAAACAGCGCGGGAGGTGTGACAGCGCGGTTGCTATTGCCGGTTTGGAAGGAGGAAGCATCATGAGAAAATTACGCGTCGTATTAGTCGACGATGAGATTATGATACGTGAGGGATTCAAGAAATTATTTGACTGGGGCGCACATGACTGTGAAGTCGTGGGTGAGGCGGCGGATGGTGTCGAGGCGCTTGGGGTAATCGACAGTCTGGTGCCGGATATCGTGATCATGGATATCAATATTCCGATTATGAACGGCCTGAAGGTCATCCAGACCAGCCGCCTGAAATACCCGGATATGGCATTTATCGTTGTATCGGGATACGATGATTTTTCTTATTGCAGGGAAGCATTGCGGCTGCAGATTACGGACTACATCCTGAAACCGGTCGACTATGAGGAGTTCGGGAACACGATCGATCATTTGAAGATATCGATATTCGAGAAGCAGACGAAGGATGTGACACCCGGCAGTGAAGCGTCAACGATTGTTGGAATTGTACGGTATATGCAGGAGCATCTGGCAGAAGAAATCAGCTTGAATGTTCTAGCGGAAACATTTCATCTGAGCGCACAGTATATCAGCCAGCTCTTCAAGAATGAGATCGGTGTGAATTTCCTTGCTTATCTGACGACAATCCGTATGGAGTGTGCGAAGAAGCTGCTCGTCTCGACACAGTTATCCATTGCGGAGATTTCTGAGCGGTGCGGCTATGCCGATTACCGGGTGTTTACCAAGGTATTCAAGAAGACGGAGGGCAGTACACCGTCGCAGTATCGCAGAGATTTTTTGTAGGAGCTTCAGTATAAGATTCAGTATGGGACCGATAAGTTATAAGGCGTGGATGAAAGGTGCACTTTCTTATAACTTACCAGTTCACGATAAAATAAGATTGACAAATGGGTGCAGATAAAAGACAATTGATATAAAGATAGGAAATGCATATCGATAGGGAGTCTGATATATGGATTTAACAAAAAAATGGCATCGGAGTGAATTTGTCAGTCATGAGATGCTGGAGGTACATCGTGGAATCGAATGTGAACTGGATTTCTATTCAGCAATTGCAAATGGCGAAATAGAATTAGTTCAGGAAAATTGTAACGAACAGGCATTTACAAATCCGGAGGGCATGGGCGTGTTGTCTACGGATGCGCTTCGCAATATCCGATATCATTATGTTGTAACCGTAGCGCTTATTACACGTTTTTGTGTACACGAAGGGCTGGAACAGGAAAAAGCATATAATTTAAGTGATTTCTATATTTTGGAGATGGATAAATGCAAGACAATCGAACAGATATCGAAGCTGCATGATGTGATGTGTCTTGATTTTTGTAAACATATGCATGAAATAAAAAACAGTCAGGTACTTTCCAAGCAGGTGGTTTTATGTCTGGATTACATTTACAGTCATACTCATTACCGGATTACAATTCGTGAAGTGGCTGAATATCTCAGATTATCTGAAAGCTATCTTTCAAGATTGTTTAAAAAAGAAATGGGAATCTCGTTCAGTCAGTATATTTTGAACCTGAAAATTGACAAGGCAAAGAATCTGCTTCGTTTTTCGGAATATTCAATTGGAGAAATAACCTATTATCTTGGTTTTTCAAATGAGAGCCATTTTATTCAGACATTTCAAAAACGGGTTGGAGAGACGCCGAACCGCTATCGTAGGAGGTGTTTCCGCACGGAGTGGGAATTAAAACAGAATTAGTAAAAATGTACAAATAATTCAGAAAGAATAAATGAATAACAGACAAAATCAATAAGATGTCATGAATATAACACTTATGACATTATTTAAACATAATCTTCCTTTGCTTTTGAGTATGATTAACATATCAAAAAATGAAGGGAGATTTTTTTATGAGAAAGCTGAGAAAAGCAATTCCTCTTGCACTGGCAATGAGTGTAGCTCTTACGATGACTCCAATTCGGGCATCAGCGGAAGAACCGACTCAGGTACAGGCAGAACAAAGTGATCTTGTAGAAGAAAACGAAAGTCTGAGTGATGAAGCAGACAAAGACAAAGAAGGGTACAAACTGGTATTTGAGGATGATTTTGACGGCAATCAATTGGATCGTACGGTTTGGAATGTCGAAAAGCATGAGAAAGGCTGGGTAAACGGGGAGCTTCAGGAGTATGTAGATTCTGATGAAAACATCAAGGTACAAGATGGTTATCTGAATATCATTCCTGTTGAAAAAGTTGAGACAACATCTACAACTGATGGACAGAATTTGTTGTCAAACGCTGATTTCAGTTCCGGTATGGACGGTATGGACGGTTGGACTGAAACAATTGCAAACTGGGGAAGTGATGGTTGTAACGCATCTGCGAAGCGCTCTGTTGATGATGGGGCTATTACTTATACGATTACCAATCCTGGTAATGACTTATGGCATGTACAACTTAAACAAACTGTTAAGTTGGCAGCAAAAAAGCATTACACATTAAGCTACAAAGTAAAATCGGATGTTGCTCGTACAATTGAAACGGGTGTGCAGGGTGATCAAACAAATAATTATATCTCATATGGAGCAAAAACACAATCATTGCAAGCGGGAAAAGAAGAATCAGTATCTATCGATGTATATGCAGAAGAGGGATATGATACAGCAACTTTATATTTCTCTTTAGGGCGTAAGACTGGAGATACATCGATTCCAGATGAATCTGTAGTAACAATTTCCGATATTAGTTTGGTGGAAACAACTGCAAACATGCTTCCGGCAAATGCATTTGGTGACAATGCAACTGCTGGAACAAAGGTCAAGAAATCTTATACATCTGGTCGTATCTCTACACAGAACTTAAAGACATTTACCTATGGTAGGTTTGAAGTAAGGGCAAAGGTTCCAAATGGACAGGGATACCTTCCGGCATTCTGGTTAATGGCTAACGATGAGAATGTATATGGTCAGTGGCCAAGATGCGGTGAGATTGATTGTATGGAAGTTATGGGGCAGGATACAAATAAGTTGTACGGAACCATACATTACGGAAATCCACATGCAGAAAGTCAGGGAACCTATACAATCAAAGATGGTAAGGAGTCGTTCTCCGATGGATTCCACACATTTACATGTGATTGGGAACCAGGCAAGATTACATGGTATGTAGATGGAATAAAGTATCATGAGGAAAGCAACTGGCATTCAACAACAGAAGGACAGGGAACACTTACATATCCAGCACCTTTCGATCAACCTTTTTACATTATTTTGAACCTCGCAGTTGGTGGTTCATGGGTAGGAAATCCAAACGAGAAAACAAATTTTGATAACAATCCGTTTGTTGTTGATTATGTAAGAGTCTATCAGAAAGATTCTTATGATGAGAATGTAACACGTCCAGAAGTTAAGTTTGAGCCTACAAACGAGCCAGACGAAAGCGGAAACTATATTAAGAACAGCACATTTGCAGAGGCAGAGGATTTGACAGATGATACAAATTGGAAATTCATAACTGCTTTGGATGGTGCTGCAACAGCAGAAATCAAAGATAACTCTATGGTTATCAAGACAGAAAAAGCAGGTACTGTTGATTACAGTGTACAGTTAGTACAGGCAAATGTTCCTTTTGAAAAGGGTGCAACTTATGAAGTAAGTTTTGATGCACAAGCATCTGAGAATCGTAAGATGAATGTAGATGTTAAGGCTCCAGACCGTGGATACCAGTCATATATGAAAACCCTGGTTCCAGAGCTTACAACGGAGATGAAGCACTTCAGCACACAGTTCGTAATGAAGGCAGATTCCGATGTGAATGGACGTTTAGAGTTTAATATGGGTAATGCAGGTTCAGGCGATATCGTTCTTAAGAACGTAGTTGTTAGGAAGACTGCGGAGCCAGATCCGAATGCAAAGGAAGAAAAGACAATTCTTGCAAATGGAAGCTGTATCTATAATGGATCTTTCCAGGAAGGTAAAAACCATCTTGGATATTGGGATATAACACCAGAAGGTGCAGATATTAAGGTAACAGGTCTTTCAGATGGAAGAAGATTGGTCACAGAAGGAAAAAGTGTAACAATCAGTCAGTCAGATCTTGCATTTAAGGAAGGAACAGCATATGCATTGAGCTTTGATGCGTATGCGCAAAATGGAGCAACTGTCGTTGCAACTGTTGGCGGAAACACATATAAAGTAAATGTTGAAGCAGGAAATGAAAAGAAAGATTATGTTGTAAAGATTCCTGCAACAGCAAAGTTTACAGACAAGACAGTTTCATTGAAAATCGAAGGTGCAATCTCTCTCGATAATGTAAAAATGGTAGAAGATGCAAAGATTAAGAACGGATCATTCAATGATAGTCTTTCAGGATATGAAGTATATGTAGACAGCGCAGCAAAAGCAACTGTTGTTGTTGACAGTTTAAAAGAAAATAATGCATTGGATGTGACTGTAGATGATACAGGTGCGGATGACTGGAGAATACAGATTAAACAGAACAATGTATTGCTGGAAAAAGGAAAGAAGTATAAATTATCATATGAGGCTAAGTCAACCATTGATAGAAAAATCAGAGTTGTAATGCAGGGTGGAGCGGCTCTTGGATGGCCGGTATACTCTGAGCACAGCGATGATCAAGATGCAAATGATGGAATTGTAACACTTACAAGTGAATATCAGAAGTTTACTGAAGAATTTATAATGACAGAAGAGACAGACGCAAAGGCATTCCTCAGCATCTGTTTGGGAAATGTAGGTGGTCAGATTACTGATCAGCACAGAATTGTAATTGACAATATTTCTTTGGTTGAGGCAGAGAATCCGACACCGGAGAATCCGACACCGGAGAATCCGACACCAGAGAATCCGACACCGGAGAATCCGACACCACAAAACCCAATTGTGAAGCCTGTAACAGTATCTTATTCTACACATATACAGAGTTATGGATGGAATAAAAGTGCAGCGAAGAATGGAGCAGTGGCAGGAACAACAGGAAAGGCAAAGAGATTAGAAGCGATTAAAATTTCTGTAGAGGGAAATGAAGATCTTGGTATTCAGTATACAACACACTGCCAAGGATATGGTTGGTTAAACTGGTCATCAAATGGTGAAATCAGCGGAACAACAGGTGAAGCGAAGAGACTCGAGGCAATCAAGATTCAGTTGACAGGTGCAGACAGGGATAAATACGATGTATATTACCGCGTTCATGCACAGGGCTATGGCTGGATGAATTGGGCAAAAAATGGTGAGGCTGCCGGTACAGCAGGACTCGCGAAGAGACTTGAAGCAATCCAGGTAGTAGTTGTTAAGAAGGGTGAAAGCGTACCAGACAAGTTCGAAGGTGTAACAGCATCAGAAAAGAAAGCTTATATGGCAAGTGCAGCTGCAACAGCTGCAACAGTTGAAGGCTCAGATCGGGCACATGTCCAGTATCGTTCACATCTTCAGACATATGGATGGCAGAACTGGAAGAATGACGGAGATATTTCCGGAACAACAGGTAAAGCAAAGCGATTAGAGTCTTTGAAACTTGAACTTAAAAACAAGGATTATACAGGCGGTATCTGTTACAATGCACATGTGCAGACAATCGGATGGCAGGCCGATCCAAATAAATCTGCAACATGGAAGAAAGATGGTGAGTTTTGCGGGACAACAGGAAATGCAAAGAGATTAGAGGCAATTCAGATTGAGCTTTATGGTGAGATGGCAGAGCATTATGATATTTATTATCGTGTGCATTCACAGACGTACGGCTGGATGAAGTGGGCCAAAAATGGAGAGATGGCTGGCACAACTGGTCAGCATAAAAGAATCGAAGGAATTCAGGTTGTGCTTGTGAAAAAAGGAGAACAGGCACCTTCGGATAATTACAAGGGAGCTGTTACAAATACAACAAAAACATTTCTCTCAAAATAGAAACTATCGATAGTCAAAATGGCGTTATCCATTACTTTGGATAACGTCATTTTTTAGTGCGTCTTGCGGCGCACGTTTCTGGATGGAACCTGGTTATGAAAAGAAATAAAATTGTAACAGTATTGATGCAGAAATGATGCATGCCGGATGTATGATGCAGGTTATAAAAAGAAAATCGGAAAATATCTGAAGAATTGACACATTTAGATAGAAAAAAAGCCTATTTTCTTTTTATATCAATCGTTATAATACAACCGAAAGAAGGAAAGAATTATGAGAAAGAAAACATGGATTTTATGTACGGCAAGGGTAGTGACTTTGGCAGGATGCAGCAATGTGAGTGATAATAATACGACCGATATCATCCAGGTGAGCAGCGAGACGGTGACTACAACGGAAGCAACAACGGAAGTTACGACAACCACCGAAAATGAAACTACGACCGAATCTGTTACGGAGAGCAATACCGCGGACAGCACATTACAGTCAGAAGGTTCGAATACAGGGAAGACGGAACCCGCTGCGACAGAAGCTAAGACGACGGAATCCCAGTCACAGGAAGGCGAGCCATCCGATGATTCGTGGAAGGAAGAGTTCGAGAAGACGCTGTATGAGGAGTATGGTGTGGTGCCGGATCATTACGAATATATCGGAAATGATGTCTATACAGCTGCTGTTGATTTTAACAAAATGGAGGTGGTCGTTTAGATTTCTGAATACGACCGCCGCGAACATCGCAGTCACATAACCGGGAAGGCTGAAATTAGTTCCGGCC
>ERZ773116.3333-NODE-3333-length-11735-cov-7.337072_pt1 | contig 11735 bp, 10 predicted proteins | sample MGYA00580563_ERZ773116 | MGnify/ENA primary metagenome ERZ773116 (study PRJEB29015, sample SAMEA2737864) | human gut metagenome | biome: human gut; feature: human-associated habitat; material: faeces | place: China | collected 2012 ... | reverse complement strand
TATTTATAAAAAATTTTCTTAGAAAATATATATTAGGTATTGACAAACAAAATTGTGAACGCTATACTGTAATTAGAATTGTGAAATATCATAACTCTAATAACGAAATCTAATACTATTAAAATAATAAATGGAGGTAAATATGAAAATCTTATTGCGATTTTATTTGCAAAACAATAAGCTGGCGATTGATTATCGACGAATTATGCTTTCGTTTTTTAAACGGTCACTGTCAGATATTGCCGAGGGAAAATATTATGAAAAATATTATTTTACACCGGAACGCAGAAATTTTACTTTTGCGGTGAATCTGCCTATGCCGAAGTTTTCTAAAACGGAAATTCAACTCGGGAAAAATCAACTAAGCATTACTTTTTCAACGGCTGACTATAATACGGGATGTATTTTTATGTCTGCTTTTATAAAGCAAAAGGACAAGCCGATTCCCGCTCCACTCGGCAACGAAATGAAACTTGTCAGTGTTAATCTTGTGCCGGAAAAAAATGTTACTTCATCATCCGCTGTTGTAAAAATGCTTAGCCCTTTGTGTATCAGATTACATAAAGCCGAGAATAATTCGGATAAGTATATTTCGGTTGCTAATCCGGATTTTACGGAGATTGCAAAACAGGTAATTAAAGAGCAGCTTGTTGAAAGCGGTTTTGACGATAAGTTAATTTCTAACTTTGAAATTAAACCGTTAAACGCAAAAAAAACAGTGGTTTATCACTACAAAAACTACATTGAATGCAGTTTAGGCAGTTTTAGTATTAATGCCGATAAATCGGTTATTAATTATCTGCTGAAAAGCGGTATAGGTTCACGAAAATCCGCAGGATTTGGCTTTGCCGAGCTTTTATCGGAGGGAGGTGAACCGAATTAATGAAAACAAAGATTGATTACTTTGATTATGACACTTTGCTGCAGCCTACCGATTGGAGGTTTGCAGCAGCCGTTGTCGGTTTATGTAAATATTTTGATTACTTTGGAATTGATTACAAAGTGCTCTGTGATGTTGAAGAAAAGCCCGATAATTATATCCACGGCTTTGACGGTATTATTTACAAAAGTGAAGATATAACAGAAGAAAAATATCTTGAGTTTGCAGAGAACTATTTTGAAAAATATATGACTCACAAAAATATTTTAAACATTCTCGAAAGTCAAGAATTCAGTGAAGAACAAATTAAATTGGTAAACGACCTTGTTAAGAGCAAAACAGTTCTTAAAGGGCTATTTGACAAAATAAAATTTGATGGAACAAATAAAGATATTTTTATTTCAACCATTGAAGAAAACAGGTCGGAAATTATAAAGAATATCTTTAAAAACGGCAATAACCTTTATAAGAATTACTGCAATGAACGACTTATTTTTACCGAAGATAACAGCACTTGCAGACTTAGAGGCTACAATGTTGACAAAGACAGAAAAACAAGTAATCTCGGCTTTTGTTTTTCAAAGGAAAGTTTTGAGAGCAATGATATTTTAGAATTTGATTTTATACCGTTTGCTTTCTCAAATCCTGATATGAGAGAAACTTATTTTGTGAATAACAATTTTTCTGTTAAGTCTTTAACTCAAACAAACTATGCTTTTTCAAATCAACTTAACAGTACAGAAAATAAAGACGACAAAAACAAACTAATGCTTGTTTTGCAAAATTCAAAGGATTATATAAGCTATGATGTTGAAATTATATCAAAATCTCAAGATAAGGCTTATTACGAAACATTCTTTGTACGACTTGAAAGATTAAAAAAGTTAAGAGAATTATCGGGAAAATCATTAAACTTTGTCAAAAAAATCAATGATGATTATTGGTTTAATCTTGAGAAAGAAGTTTATATGCGTTGTCTTAACAATGTGTTGCTTGACGATGTAATTTTAATGATGCTTAAGTTTTATTTTGATGATAATGCCGTTAAAGGCTATATAAAAAGCAGAACTGATATGCTAATAGACATAAATGTATCTTGGAAAGGAAATGAAATTATGGATGAAATTAAGTCAGCAAAAAGTTGTGGATTTTTAACTTCCAAAAAACTTATTGAAATGAAAAGCAGTAATAAAATTAATTCATATAAGCAAAAAATAATCAGTGCTCTTTGCGCACATGATTACGACAGAGCAAAAGAGATTATACTTAGTTTGTCTGCTTATGTCGGAATGGAATTTTCATTTTTCTATACATTCCTTGAAAATGCGGAAGAAAATAAAGATCTTGCATTTGCTTTTGCAAGCGCATTAATTGAAGTAAGCTCAAAAAATAACTAATATAAAGGAGATTTTATTATGAAAAATAAAGCATTAACATTAACTGTAATCGCAAATATGACAAGCAACTATGGCGAAAGCCTCGGTAATATTTCAAGTGTACAAAAGGTATTCAGAGGCGGAAAAGAGTACGCTACAAGAAGTCGTGAGAGCCTTAAAAACGCTATCTGTGTTCAGTCGGGTTTTTATGATGATTTACAGACATCAATCGACGGAGCAATGCAAAAACTTGTTAATGAAGATGTAAATGCCGCAACATGCCGTGCGCTTGAGGGTGGATATATGTCAACAAAAGATGTTACATACATCCGTAACAGTTCTTTTTATCTTACAGACGCTGTTGCTACAGAGCCGTTTATTAATGATGCCCGTTTTCACAATAACCTTTACCTTGCAACCAATTATGCTATGGCACACGGTTTAAATGTTCAAAACAATGCAAAGGATTGCGGTCTTATGCCTTATCAGTATGAATATGACAAGTCATCTAAAATTTACAGTCTTACAATTGACCTCGAAAAAATCGGCAAGGACGAAAACTTTGGTGCAGAGGCAGATAACGCAGAAAAGTGCGAAAGAGTAATTGCTCTTATTGACGCAGTAGAAAATCTTTCACTTGTCGTTAAGGGAAATCTTGATAACGCAGAGCCGATTTTTGTGGTAGGCGGTCTTTCACCGAGAAAAACTCATATTTTTGAAAATGCTGTTTCTGTTTCAGGCAAAAGACTTATTATAGAGCCGATTAAGGAAAAACTTGTTCAAGGTTACAGTTGTGCACTTATGCGTAACGGCGAGCTTTCAAACGAGGACGAAATTGTAAGAGAACTTAATCCTGTAAGTATGACAGAATTTTTTGAAAATCTCAGAGGTCAGGTTAAAGAGTATTTTTCGGAGTAAGGCGGAATTAATATGAAAGCAATTAGACTTCATATAAAACAAAACAGTGCAAATTACAAAAAAGAAGAAACTGTACAAAACCGTATGACATTTCCTTTACCGCCGTATTCAACTGTTATCGGAGCACTCCATAAGGCTTGCGGTTATACATCTTATCACCCTATGCAAGTAAGCGTACAGGGAAAGTACGGTTCTCTAAAAACAAAAATGTATAAGGACGATTGTTTTCTTAACAGTCTTAATGATGACAGAAATTTGCTTGTAAAAATGAAAAATCCCGATATGCTTTCAAGTGCATATCAGGTTGTGGCTACTGCACAAAAGGCTCAAGGAAACAGCTTTGAAAAAGGCATTACAATTAATGTAATTAATGAAAAATTGCTTGAAGAATACCGCTTTTTAAAGCGTACAAAACGCAGAATCGACAAGCATAAAAAAATCATTAATAAAATGAAAACTCGGCTCAAAGAAATGAAAGCCGATGAAAATATTTCTGCCGAAGAAGTAAAAGAATTTGATAAGCGTATTAAGCATATAAAGGCTGTGTATGATGAGTACGAAAAGGTAAAGTATACTATTCCGTATTCCCATTTCAGAACCCTTGCAAAAGGCCCTAAGTATTATGAACTTCTCTGCGATATTGAACTTATCATTCATATAGTTGCAGATGAAAATACTATGAATGATATTATGGATAATATCGGAAATCTTACTGCAATCGGCAGAGGAGAGGATTTTGTAGAAGTGCTTGAGTGTGCGGAAACAGAGCTTTTAGATGTTGACGAAGATGTCGATTACGGAGAAGCTGATTTTGATGTTTATATGCCTGTCGAGTATCTCGAAATTAATAAAGACGATATGGATATAATTTCAAAAATGGAAGGCGGATACACAGGCGGTACAAAATATTTAATGCCTAAGGATTACAAAACAGTGCAGTTAAAGGGCGGTATGAGAAAACGAGTGTTTAATCGTGTACCTATTATTTTCTGTCAACTTAACTATATTGAAAACGGTTGTAAAGGCATAATGCTTGACAAAACCGAGACCGGTATATATTCAGTGTTTTTAGCTTGAGGTATTTATAATGAATATAGAAGATAAACTTGCAAAACCCGACAAAACAATCGGACAACATTCAAATGAGCTTATAGAGCAGGCAAAACTGCTCTATAAGCTCGGCTATATAAAATCTGATGATTTATACGCTGATTTACTTGTTTCGTGTTTAAAACATGATAACGGTAAGGCAAATTCTCAATTTCAAAAAAGAATTACTAAAGGCGGAAATTTTCAACCTGAACAAGAAATTCCACACAGTATACTTTCGACTTTTTTTATTGATAAATCAGAATGTATAAAACCTATAAGCGTATATTTTGCTGTGCTTTATCATCACTATAACAAAGACTCTCCTGTTACAGTGTTTAAAGAAAACCGTGAGCTTATAGAAAAATTTCTTGCTGAATTTGGCTTTGATACAAACTCTTACAATAAAATGAAGAGGAATATTAAGAAAATCAAAGCTTTATTTGAAACCGAACTTTCTGATGAAGAAAAACAATACGCTGTTTTATTAAAAGGTCTTTTACATAAATGTGATTACAGTGCAAGTGCAGGTCTTGACTGCGAAAAGGTCAACGATTTTTTGACTGATTCTTTAAACAATTGGAAAAATACCCGAAATATACATTACAATGAATTGCAAGAATTTTGCATTAAAAATACCGACAGCAATTTAATTGTAACCGCACCTACAGGTATGGGCAAAACCGAGGCGGGATTGCTTTGGTGTGGGGACAATAAATGCTTTTTCGTTTTGCCGTTAAAAACAGCTATCAATGCGATGTACGAAAGAATTAAAAAGCTTTGCGGAGATAATTCTCAAGAAGATTACAAGGATAGAGTGGCACTTGTTCACTCTGATATGAAATCCTATTATTTGGAAGATTCAATAATTAGCGGAAAAAATTATGATTTTGCGTATGCACAATGCAGTAAACAGCTTGCACTTCCGATTACAATTTGTACGCCTGATCAGATATTTGACTTTGCATTGAAATATGCAGGTTATGAATACAAACTTGCGGTAGCGTCATATTCAAAGTTTATTATTGATGAGATACAGATGTATTCACCTGATGTTTTGGCTGCAATTATTTATGCAATTGAGATGATTCATACTTTGGGTGGTAAAGTGGCTGTAATTACCGCAACTTTGCCTCCGTTTGTAAGAAACGAGATTGAAAAAATACTCGGAACAGATGTAAAAACATCCGATTTTTCTGATAAAGGTAAGCTAAGGCATAATGTAAAAGTATATGAAAAAAACTTGCAGTCTGACGATATTATAAAAATATTTGATTATACAATATGCGATAAAGTAAAAAAATATCTTGTCGTTTGCAATTCAATTGATATTGCAAATAAGATGTACACCGAAATAAAAAATTCGGATATTAACGCAAGTGTAAATCTGTTTCATTCCAATTTTACAAAAAATGACAGAAAAACTAAAGAAAATGCGATTTTGGCAGCCTCTGAAAAAACTAACGAAAGTATGAATATACCTGAAATATGGATTTCAACATCCGTAGTCGAAGCAAGTCTTGACATTGATTTTGATATTCTTATTACCGAGTTATCGGATTTATTTTCCCTGTTTCAACGCTTTGGCAGAGTAAACAGAAAGGGTAATAAAGACTTTTCATCTTACAATTGTTTTGTATTTACTGAAATTCAAGGTAATGCACATCGTTTTGTTGACGATGCTATTCATTCGTTGTCAAAACAGGCGATTTTAAGCGTTGACGGAATTATCTCTGAAGTTCTTAAACAAGAACTTATAGATGAGTACCTTTCGGTTGAAAAAATCGAAAAATCAAAATATTTTCAAGAATATCGTAAAATTTATAAATATTATAAAGAAAATGTCGATTATCTCTCTCTTAAAAAAGATGGAATAAGAAGTATTGACAGAAGTGACGCTGTGCCGATTGATGTTTATAATCAAAATGAAAGTGCCATAGAAAAAGCTTTGGAAGTTTTAAAATCAGATACTTATTCAAGAGATGATAAACTTAAGGCAAACGAAGAAATACTTGGATTCACGGTTTCCGTACCTAAATTCAGAATTGACGATTACGAAATAAAAAAATTAAAAATGCCATATACTGAATTACCTGTTATTAACAGCAGTTATGATTCCGAATGCGGCATCAGATTTGATAAGGAAAAGAAAACCAAAAAGCAAGATAAATCTGATGATAACGGAGAACCTGATAATTTTATATGAGGTATGATTATGGACGAAAATAATATTTCGGGTATGCATATTTATTATTACTATGTTTGTAAAAGAAAGCTGTGGTATTTTTCAAACGGTTTGGCAATGGAAAGTGAAAACGAAAATGTCAAAATCGGAAAACTTATAGATGAAACCACTTATAAGCAAAAGAAAAAACATATTATGATCGACAACACAATCAATATTGATTTTATTACCGAGCATAAACTTTTACATGAGGTAAAGAAAAGCAGAAAGATAGAGGAAGCGGGTATTGCTCAACTTAAATACTATCTTTATTATCTGAAAAAGCGTGGGGTAGAGGGAATAAAAGGCAGAATTGATTATCCTTTGCTAAAGCAAAGTCTTAATGTTGAACTTAGCGAAGAAGATGAAAGAGAGCTTGAAAGTGCGGCAGCTGATATAGTAAAAATTATATCGGCTGCTTTGCCGCCAAAATTTAAAAGTAAAAGAATTTGCAAATCATGTGCTTACTATGATTTGTGCTGTATTTGAGGTGATAAAATGCAGGAAAGTTATTACATATATTCGTCAGGCAATTTAACTCAAAAAGACAACACATTAAGATTTACTGCAATCGACGGAAATGTAAAAGATCTTCCGATAGAAAATATTAAAGAAATTTATATTATGAATGAAATAACGGTTACATCTAAATTGCTGAACTTATTTTCAAAATACGGAATACTTGTACATTTCTTCAATTACTATCAATTTTACATAGGAAGTTTTTGCCCAAAAGAAACAAAACTTGCAGGTCAGCTTTTGGTTAAGCAAGTGCTTGCTTACGGCGACTATTCAAACAGATTATCAATAGCAAGAGAATTTATAGTTGCTGCGTCTTATAATATTTACAGAAACTTAAGATACTACAACGGCAGAGGCAAGAATGTGTTAGAGCAAATGGTCGCTATAGAAAATTTGAGGAGGAAACTTGCAGATGTAGAAACCATAGAAGAGTTGATGGGAATTGAAGGTAATATTCGACAGGAATATTACAAAGCGTGGAATGTAATTATTGATCAGAATATTGAATTTGATAAAAGAGTTTATCATCCTGCCGACAATATGATTAACAGCCTTATTTCATATGTCAATTCTCTTGTATATACAAAAACTCTGGCGGAAATTTATAAAACCCAACTTAATCCTACAATAAGCTATCTTCATCAGCCGGGTACAAGGCGATATTCTCTTGCACTTGATGTTTCGGAAATTTTCAAACCGCTGATTGCGGATCGTCTGATCTTTTCTTTGCTTAATCGAAAACAAATAACAGAAAGCAGTTTTGTAGAAGGACTTAACGGTTTGCAGCTTACCGAAAGGGCGTCACGAATAATTACATCTGAATTTGACGAAAAATTAAAGACAACTATTTTTCACAAAGAACTTAATAAAAATGTATCTTATCAATTCTTAATCAGACTTGAACTTTATAAACTGATAAAGCACATTATAGGAGAAAAAGAATATAAAGGCTTTGAAATGTGGTGGTAAATATTGTATGTAATTCTTGTATATGATATAATATGTGATGAAAAAGGCAGAAAAATACTTCCAAAGGTATTTAAGATTTGCAAAAAATATCTTGTACATATTCAAAACTCTGTTTTTGAAGGAAACTTAAGTAAAGCAAACTCACTTGCTTTGCAAAAAGAACTTGATGTTTATATCAGAAAAGACAAGGATTCGGTAATAATGTTTCATACCCGTGAAGAACGGTGGATGAATAAAGATTTTCTTGGAAAAACGGATGATAAAACATCAAATTTTTTGTAACGCTTTTATTGTCGACCTGACATAGCACAAACCCCCGGCAGGTTGACAGAACCTAAAAATCAAGTAATCATCGGTATAGTTGCTTTTGATATATTGAAATGGCAGTAGTATTTGATAAATATTTGGTATATCGACAAAACAGCACAGAAAAATGCCGATGATTACTTATCATTTTATCCCACGGCTATAAATCTATCCATATTGGATTTTAAATTTCCATCTCGACCTCAATGTTCACACACACATTAAAGGCTATAAATCTATCCATATTGGATTTTAAATCCTGAACCGATTTTTTTCAAGCGGTTAAGGTATCGCTATAAATCTATCCATATTGGATTTTAAATAGAAAATCTATTACTTCGTCTTCCGTTTTCCAAGACTATAAATCTATCCATATTGGATTTTAAATATAAAGTCACTGATACGCCTAAAATCTGTCAAGGCTATAAATCTATCCATATTGGATTTTAAATGATTAAAAACGCAGTAGTTAAGGCTTGCGAAATGGCCTATAAATCTATCCATATTGGATTTTAAATGAATTGGTTTAATAACTATCTTGATTACAATAAGCTCTATAAATCTATCCATATTGGATTTTAAATCCCAATTCTCGATTGTTCGCAGCGGAATCTCGAGAACTATAAATCTATCCATATTGGATTTTAAATGCCTTTGTCGCTCTGTACTGCTGTACCGATTGGCAGCTATAAATCTATCCATATTGGATTTTAAATCTATTATGGTGGTATAATGTAATCAAGATAAGAGATGCTATAAATCTATCCATATTGGATTTTAAATTCCTGTGAGCTGTCTTTTTCGGTGTTGTGCTGCCAACTATAAATCTATCCATATTGGATTTTAAATCTTAATATTTTTAGTTTCTTGCAGATGCAGCTGATACTATAAATCTATCCATATTGGATTTTAAATAAGGATTTAGCTTTTGGAAGTGGTAGTATGATTGACTATAAATCTATCCATATTGGATTTTAAATATAAAATCTATTCTAATCAAGGAGGCAACAAAATGCTATAAATCTATCCATATTGGATTTTAAATGATGAACTCTTCCGCACGGTTGCCGGAGTTTTTACACTATAAATCTATCCATATTGGATTTTAAATATATTCAACACAATGAAAAATACCTTTGCAAACGAGCTATAAATCTATCCATATTGGATTTTAAATCCTTTTGCGAGTCTGAAAAAACTTTTTAAAAAAGCCTATAAATCTATCCATATTGGATTTTAAATAAAATTGCGAGAGCAGTTGGGATAGCAACTACAATGCTATAAATCTATCCATATTGGATTTTAAATATCACTTTTCGAGATATTAAAATCAAAAATACAACTATAAATCTATCCATATTGGATTTTAAATTTGCGTTTGACACAACGATATTTGTTGTATTAATTCTATAAATCTATCCATATTGGATTTTAAATGTGGGTATCGGTATTATGGCTGTGTTTGTGGGTATCCTATAAATCTATCCATATTGGATTTTAAATACAAGATACACAACCGGCAAAAAGAAGAAGAACATCCTATAAATCTATCCATATTGGATTTTAAATGATACTGAACACATTAATAATAGCATTGATAATCTTCTATAAATCTATCCATATTGGATTTTAAATGAGTTCGAGTTGAACAATTGGGGAGTAGCAAGGAGCTATAAATCTATCCATATTGGATTTTAAATTTTATCGATACGAACATAGAAAACATCGTTGATGTCTATAAATCTATCCATATTGGATTTTAAATGATATTAATTAAATTGTGCAATATGACAAAAACAACTATAAATCTATCCATATTGGATTTTAAATAACTCTTCTTGTGATGCCTTACACTTAACTCCGATTCTATAAATCTATCCATATTGGATTTTAAATTTTTTAGGAGCGTTAAAATGAAAAAATGCATAAACTATAAATCTATCCATATTGGATTTTAAATGCGAATGAGCAGACGGCAATTAGCTCATCTTGGCTCTATAAATCTATCCATATTGGATTTTAAATATTCCCTTGCACCTTATAAGAGGTATATTAATCTGTCTATAAATCTATCCATATTGGATTTTAAATCTACTACAACGCAAAAACCGCTGGTATGAAAATCGCTATAAATCTATCCATATTGGATTTTAAATGCATATGCACACCAAACTCGTCAACTTGCAGATACTATAAATCTATCCATATTGGATTTTAAATGTGAATTTTTATTAGCAGCGTTAACCGCTGCATTTTCTATAAATCTATCCATATTGGATTTTAAATCTCAAGTATTGTGATTCAATTTTAATTATGTCAGAGACTATAAATCTATCCATATTGGATTTTAAATCTTTATATTTTATTGTACATTTATTTGCGTTATTTCTATAAATCTATCCATATTGGATTTTAAATCCTTCTGATGAGATACTTTCAATGTTCTATGAATTGCCTATAAATCTATCCATATTGGATTTTAAATTTAAAAATGAAATTGGTTGCGAAAGTATGCCGGACTATAAATCTATCCATATTGGATTTTAAATAACAAATTAATATATGTATAAATTCCACCTGCGTAACTATAAATCTATCCATATTGGATTTTAAACTTACAGAACAGAGAATAAAAGAACAGGAAAGCCATTCTATAAATCTATCCATATTGGATTTTAAACGACTTGATAAAGTCTCATATTAAGCCTGAACTGTACTATAAATCTATCCATATTGGATTTTAAACCTTGAAGATACAATTAGATACTGTCCATTCAGTTGCACTATAAATCTATCCATATTGGATTTTAAACTGACATTGCAACAGTTCCTTATGTACTCAAAATGGCTATAAATCTATCCATATTGGATTTTAAACTTCGATAATCGGCACATCTGATACAGCCGTGTCAAAGCTATAAATCTATCCATATTGGATTTTAAACCTTTTTCTTCTTCCGCCCTGTGACGGCTGAAATTGCGCTATAAATCTATCCATATTGGATTTTAAACCAAGGAGCGGTTTTTTTTAATTAGTAGCTGGTTTCCTATAAATCTATCCATATTGGATTTTAAACCGGCATTATCGAGTTTTTTTGTATCAATACCGAGCGCTATAAATCTATCCATATTGGATTTTAAACATAATATTTTTAAAAGGCAGCCATGCGTATTGACCCTATAAATCTATCCATATTGGATTTTAAACTCTAATAAGCGTTGTTGGAACAGCTTTAATGATATTGCTATAAATCTATCCATATTGGATTTTAAACTCCTGAAGGAGCCGGCACGGCTTACTTTTTAAAGAGCTATAAATCTATCCATATTGGATTTTAAACGAAAATCATCATAAGCAACATCAAGACGTGTTACATCTATAAATCTATCCATATTGGATTTTAAACACTTCCGCCCATCAGCTTTATATTTGCTCTGTATTACTATAAAT
>ERZ773116.3324-NODE-3324-length-11765-cov-3.992827_pt1 | contig 11765 bp, 13 predicted proteins | sample MGYA00580563_ERZ773116 | MGnify/ENA primary metagenome ERZ773116 (study PRJEB29015, sample SAMEA2737864) | human gut metagenome | biome: human gut; feature: human-associated habitat; material: faeces | place: China | collected 2012 ... | reverse complement strand
TTGATGGTGAGGAAGTGAAAGAACTTCCCTTGGAAACTGAAACAACCGTTGAGACTGTGGCACTGCTGAATAGACTATCTGAATAAGGCGGTGAAAAAATGTCCTTACCGAAGTACAGCGAACTCTATCTGCCCTTTTTGACAACGATTCAAGATGGCGCTGTCTACTCTGCGAAAGATGTCAGGGATCGTCTGGCGTCCAGCCTTCGCCTGTCGGACGATGATTTATCGCAATTGATTTCCAGCAACCATCAGACCGTTTGGGCTTCAAGATTTGGCTGGGCAAATACATACTTGAAGAAAGCCGGACTCGTGATCGCGCCGGAAATTGGCCATTGTCAGATAACCGATGAAGGTCAACGCCTCCTGAGAAGTGGTGTTGACATTACAAATAACTATCTTATGGAGCATTATCCTGACTTTGCAGCATTTCGGAAAGGGAAAAAGGTTGACATCGATCCTGCTGTACCGCTGGGAGATGATCTCTCAGAAACTCCGCCGGAGACTCTTGAGCGCGTCTATTCGATCATCAACGAGCAGCTGGCGGATGACTTACTCACCGCTATTATAGATCAAACGCCATCATTCTTTGAAACGCTTGTTGTGGATTTGATGAAAGCCATGGGATATGGTGACGGCTTCGTTACAAAGGCAACCGGTGACGGCGGAGTTGACGGTATTATTTACGAGGATAAGCTCGGATTCAACTTGATCTACATTCAAGCGAAGCGCTGGAACAAGGATTCAGTGATCGGAAAGCCGGAAATCCAGAAATTTGCCGGTGCCATGATGGGTCCTCCAAAAGTGGAGAAAGGGCTGTTCATAACGACCGCAAAGTTTTCGCAAGGTGCAATGGATTTTGCAAAAGCGCAGCATATCATTCTTGTCGATGGCGAAAAATTGACGGAACTCATGATCGAATACAATTTGGGCGTATCCGCGCAAAAAACATATCAAATCAAGCGGATCGACAGCGATTATTTTTCGAATGACTCGCAGTGATCTGCATAGCGCACGATCAAAAACACGATGTTTTTTGCAAAACACCTCTTGCAATGCACCAGATGTTGTGATATAGTAACTCCGTTGTAATAGATGATTTTCCCTATCATGAAAGGATGAATACCATGACTACTTTGGAACTGATTCTGACGATTATCCAGCTGATTTCCGGTCTGGCCGTGACCGTGATCGTGCTGATGCAGTCCGGCAAGAGTGCCGGCCTGTCCGGCGCCATTGCCGGTGGTGCGGAAACGTTCCTTTCCAAGGGCAAAGCCAAGACGCTCGATGCCAAGCTCGCCAAGGCGACGAAGTGGTTCGGCCTCGTCTTTGTTGTCCTGACGCTGGTGCTGACCGTCCTGATGCACAAGGGCGCGTAATTTCCGGCACAGAACACAAAAGCGCATCCCCCGGCATTGCCGGGGGATGCGCTTTTTCACTTTTTTGTTGGATTGCCCGGTATCAGTCCGGGTACTCTGCGCGGCTGCCGCCGATGAGCTTCGGCCGCGTGCGGGCGGCATTGACCGGCGCTTCTCCGATCGTCTTGACCGACAGGCGCAGCGGCACGGCCACGTGCTTGAGGTGCATGCCGATCATGGTATTGCCGATATCGAGGCCGGCATCGGCCTTCACAAATTCGACCGCGACGGGATCGTCCATCGCCTCATAGACCGCCGTTGCGAACGAGCCGCCGGCTTTCGGCCGCGGGCGGACGCAGACGATCTCGTATCCGAACCGCTCCGCGTCGGCGCGCTCCATGATCAGGGCGCGGTTGAGGTGCTCACAGCACTGCGCCTCCAGGCAGAGGCCGCGCGCTTTCAGGATCGGCAGGATCTCATCGACCACGGCTTTTGCCGCCTCGGGCGTCGAACCCTTGCCGATCTTCTGCCCCATGATCTCGCTCGAGGAGCAGCCGATCACGACCTGCTGGCCGGGCGTGAGCGCGGCAACGTCCAGCAGTTCAAGCAGCGCTGCGCGGGCGGATTTGCGGATCTCTTCATACATGAATGGTCATCTCCAGACAGTTATTAAAAATTCTTATTTCCATTGTAGCACGGTGCGGGGCATTTGACAATCCTCTGCAAGGCGTGTATCATGAATGTTGACCAAATTATTGTAACAGGAGGGAATTGCGTTTTGAAACGTTTCAATCGCATTTTTGCTTGTCTTCTCGCCGTGGCGCTGCTCGCCTGTGCCTGCTCCGGCTGCGGTAAAAAATCCGAGGAGCCGTCCGTCAACGGTGCCGACGCGAAAAACGAGCGCTACTATGCCCCGCTGACCGGTGAACCATTGAGCAGCAAACCCGCAAACACCCGGCCGTTTGCCGTCATGATCAACAACATCGTCTTCGCGCAGCCGCAGGTCGGCATCAGCAACGCAGACATGATCTACGAGATCCCGGCCGAGGGCGGCATCACGCGCATGATGGCCATTTTCAGCCACCTGTACGATGTGGAGTCCGTCGGCAGCATCCGCAGCCTGCGCCCGTATTATCTGAGCGTCGCCCTGTCGTATGACGCCATTGTCATCCACGCCGGCGGCAGCGAGCAGGCCTACAGCGACGTCAAGACCTATAACGCCGACCATCTGGACGGCGTGCGCGACGGCAACACCAGCTCCATGTTCTACCGCGACGCCAGCCGCGGCCAGCACGGCTCGGAGCACACGCTGTTCTTCCACGGCGCGAACGTGGAAGCGCTCGTGGATCAGTACAAGTTCCGCACCGAGCATGAGAGCAGCTACAAGACCGGCCTGAACTTTGCCGACAATGCTGTCGACCAGTGCACCGGCGGCGCGGCCGAGAACGTGCAGGTGACGTTTAACACGTCCAAGAGCACGTCCTTCACCTACCACGCTGACAGCGGCAAGTACACGGCCGTGCAATACAAGGCCGACTATAAAGACGGCGCGACCGGCGAAGCGGTCCCGTTTACCAATCTGCTCATCCTCTCGGCCGATATGAAAACGGTGGACAGCTACGGCCGCCTGGCCGTTGACCTCATCGGCAGCGGCACCGGCTACTTTGTGACCGGCGGCAAGTATGTGCCGATCAAGTGGGCCCGCAGCGATATCAACAGCTGCTTTACTTACACGCTCGAGGACGGCACGGCGCTGAACCTCTCGCGCGGCACGACCTATGTCGGCGTGATCCCGACCAACGGCGGCAGCGCCAACTTCAGCTGAGAGCAAAATCAAACCATTTTGCAGCACTATGTGCGTGGGAAATCGCGCACATAGTGCTTTTTTCTTCCGCAGCATGGTTGCCTGTTCTCTCAAATCTCTGCTATAATGGCTGTGCAGCAGGATGCAGCTGCAAGTGCACAGAAAGGAAGATCGCTATGACCTACAATTTTGATGAGATCATTGACCGCCGCCACACCAACGCGCTCAACACGGATGGCTTCCGCGGCTATATTTTTCACGCCGGGCCGGAAAAGGTATTTGCCTTCAAGGATGAAGAATTTGTTCGCATGTGGGTCGCTGACATGGAATTTGCCGTTGCGCCGGAGATCCTAGATGCGCTGCGCGCGCGGATCGACCGCCGCATCTTCGGCTATACCGGCCTGTATGACGACGAATATTACCGCACGTTCTCCAAGTGGTGCCGCGATCACTATGACTGGAGCTTTCCCAAGGAGCAGCTGTGCGTCTCGCCGGGCATCATCCCGGCGCTCTACCAGCTGACGGAAACGCTTTGCGGCCCGGACGAAAAGGTGCTGCTCAACACGCCGGCCTACGGTTATTTCCTCCACGCGGCGGAGTACGCCGGCGTGGAAGTGCTGACTTCCCCGCTGCACAAGAAGGCTGACGGCACATTCGAGGTGGATTATGAGGACTTCGAGCGCAAGTGCGCCGATCCCGCGTGCAAGCTGGTGTTCTGGTGCAATCCGCACAATCCCACCGGCCGTATGTGGACAGAGGAAGAACTGCACAGGGTCGCCGCGATCATCGAAAAGTATAACCTCTGGGTGGTGTCCGACGAGATCCACTGTGACCTGATCCGCTGCGGCCGCCGCCACATCCCGATGGCAAAGGTCATGGATCGCTATCCCAAGCTCATCACCTGCATGGCGCCTACCAAGACCTTTAACATGGCGGGGCTTGCGTTTTCCAATATCATCATCCGCGATCCGGCGCTGCGCGCCCGTTTTCAGGAGCGCGACAAGCTGTTCGGCATGGTCAACCCCATGTCGCTGACGGCGGCGCAGGCGGCCTATTCGCGCGGTGGAGCGTGGCATGAAGCACTAAAGCAGTATTTGGACGAAAACTTCGCATTCGTCAAGGCGTTTCTGTCCCAGGAGCTGCCGGAGGCGGTCATGTACATTCCGGAGGCGACGTATCTGGCGTGGGTCGATCTGTCGCGCTGCCTGCCGGACGTGGCGGACCTGCCGGACTTCTTCGCCAACAAGGCGGGCGTTCTGCTCGAGGGCGGGGATTCTCTCTTCGTCGGCAACGCAAAAGGCTATGTGCGCCTGAATCTTGCGATGCCGCGCGCGATCATTCAGACCGGTCTGGAGCGGATGCGCGATGCGATCCGCGAAGAGCAGGCAAAGCATTAAAAACAAAGCAAAAAGCCCGATATGGCGCTGGCCATATCGGGCTTTTTCCCGTTTTTATTCCCACGTCTTCCACACATCCGGGCAATAGCCGACGGTGGCCTGCCGGCCGTTGCGGACGATGGGCGTCTGCAGCAGGGACGGATCTTCGAGCAGCCGCTCGATCTTGTCCTGCTCATAGGCCAGGTGCTGCACAAGTGCGTAATCTGCCGCCTTGGGATTGAGCATGGCGTCAAGCCCGACGGCGTTTTTTACGCTCGTCAGCTCGCCGCGGCTCATACCGTAGCGCAGCAGGTCAATGGCCTGATACGGGATGCGGCGCTCCTTAAAATAGCGCTCGGCCTTTTTCGTGTCGAAGCATTTGGATTTGCCCCAGATCTGGATCTTCATGGCGCACTCCCCTGCTCAGACTTCAATGATCACGGGCAGCACCATGGGGCTGCGGCGCGTGGTCTTATACAGATAGCCGCTGATGTTCGACTTCACGCGGCCCTTGATGGTCGCCCAGTCGTGCTGCTTCTGCCGCTCGCAGCTGGCAAGGCTTTCATTCACGACACGCTTGAGCTCGCCCATGAGTGCCTCCGCCTCTTTGACATACACAAAGCCGCGGGTGATGATCTCAGGATCAGCGACCGGCTTGCCGTTTTCGGACGAGAGCGTGATGATGGCCATCACGATGCCGTCCTCGGCCAGATGACGGCGGTCGCGCAGCACGGCGCTGCCGACGTCACCGATGCCGGTGCCGTCGATATACACATCGCCCGCTGGGACATTGCTCGTCGCGCGCATACTGCGCTTGGTGATCTCGATCACTTCGCCGTTTTTAGCCACGAGCACATTCTTCGGCTCCACGCCCATGAGCTTGCCGATCTCGGCATGCTTGCACAGCATCCGATACTCGCCGTGCACGGGGATAAAGTAACGCGGCTTCGTCAGCGCGAGCATCATCTTCAGTTCCTCCTGGCAGGCATGACCGGAGACGTGCAGCGGCGTGTTGCGGTCATAGATGACCTCCGCGCCCTTCTGAAACAGCTCGTCAATGACGCGGCTGATCGTGATCTCGTTGCCCGGAATGGCCGAGGCAGAGATGATGATGCGGTCGCCGGCGTCGATCGTGACCTGTTTGTGCTCGGAAAACGCCATACGGTGCAGCGCAGACATCGGCTCACCCTGGCTGCCGGTGCAGACGATAACGGTCTTGCTGCGCGGCAGGCTGCCGATCTGCGACATGTCCATCATGACGCCGTCCGGAATGTCCACATAGCCGAGCTCCGTCGCAACGCGCATAATGTTTTCCATGCTGCGGCCGGTGATGCCGACCTTGCGTTTATACTTTGCCGCCACGTTGATGATCTGCTGCAGGCGATGGACATTGGACGCAAACGTCGTGACGATGATGCGCTTGTTACAGTCCTTAAAGAGCTCATCAAAGCAGTCGATCACGCGCGCTTCCGAGGCGCAGTAGCCGGGCCGCTCCACGTTCGTGGAGTCCGACAACAGCGCGAGCACGCCCTCGTTGCCGAGCTGGCCGAGACGCGGCAGGTCGATCATGCCGCCCTGAATGGGCGTAAGGTCGATCTTGAAATCACCCGTGTGGATGACGGTGCCGATCGGCGTTTTGATCGCCAGCGCAACGGAATCGGCAATGCTGTGGTTCGTATGGATGAACTCCACCTCGAAGCAGCCGAGCTTAAACTTATCGCCCGGCTTTTTCGTGAAGATCTGCGTATGGTAAAGCAGGTCATGCTCTTCGAGCTTGAGCTCAATGATCGCCGCCGTCAGAGGCGTTGCATAGATCGGCATGTCAAGCTGCTTGAGCACATACGGGATCGCGCCAATGTGGTCCTCGTGTCCGTGCGTGATGACCATGCCACGGATGCGGTTTTTGTTGGCCTTCAGGTAGCTGATGTCCGGGATGACCATGTCAACGCCGTAGAGGTCCTGATCTGGAAAGCCCATGCCGCAGTCGACAAGGAACATATCCTTGCCATACTCGTAAACGGTGAGGTTCTTGCCGATCTCACCGAGCCCGCCGAGCGGGATGATTTTTAATTTGGATGCCATTCGTATCTCCTTTACGTTCGCTTTCAGGCAGACTGCTCCCCCGGAAGCTGGTTGATTTTTCGAAAAATATGTATGAAATGCGTTGCCCGCGGCGGCGGATAACCAGAGTATTCCCAGAAATCCGAGCCGTCAAACCTGTTACATTTCCATTCGGCCGGCCAGCGCCCGCAGGAGCGTGGCATCGTCCGCATATTCCAGATTGGAGCCGACCGGAATGCCGTAAGCCAGACGTGTGATCTTCACGTCAAACGGCTTGAGCAGGCGCGCGATGTACATCGCAGTCGCCTCACCTTCCGTGTCGGGGTTGGTGGCCATGATGACCTCCGTGATCCCGCCGGCAGCCACACGCTTGACCAGCTCCTGGATCCGGATATCGTCCGGGCCAATGTGATTCATCGGCGACAGCACGCCGTGCAGGACGTGATAAACGCCGTTATACTCGCGGCTGCGCTCAAACGAGAGCACATCGCGCGGCTGCGCCACGACGCAGATGGTGGTCTGGTCGCGCTTCGGAGAGGCGCAGATGGTGCACGTCTCCTGATCGGTGAGATTCTGGCAGATGCTGCAGCAGTGGATGTTTTTCTTGGCATCCACAATGGCCGCGGCAAACTTCAGCGCCTCCTCTTCCGGGAGGGACAGAACATGAAACGCCAGCCGCTGCGCGCTCTTGCGCCCGACACCGGGCAGCGCGGCGAACTGGTCGATGAGGTTTTCAAGTGCATTCGGAAAAAATGACATGGGAATACCGTCCTGAATCAAGCATTGCGGATGGCGGCGATAGCGGCCGCACGGTCACTCTGGCGGAACACGGCGCTGCCAGCGACAAGCACGTTTGCGCCCGCCTGTTTTACAAGCGGGGATGTCTCCGGGTCGATGCCGCCGTCCACCTCCAGCTCGCACGCAGGATTGACCTGCAGGATGCGCTCGTGCAGCACTGCGATCTTCGGCAGCTGATCGGCCATGAAGCGCTGTCCGCCGAAGCCGGGCTCGACCGTCATGACCAAAGCCAGATCCAGCAGCGGCAGATACGGGATGAGCACGCTCTCCGGCGTCTTCGGCTTAATGGCAAGGCCGACCTTTTTGCCGTGCGCCTTCACGTCCTCGATCGCGGCAAAAATGTCCTGCGGCTCGTCCGCCTCGACATGGAACACGACGAGATCCGCGCCGGCATCGCAAAACGCGCCGACGTAGCGGTGCGGCCGGTCGATCATCAGATGAACATCCAGAAACATCTGCGTATGCTTGCGCACGGACTTCACGACCGGAATGCCGATCGAGATATTCGGCACAAAAATGCCGTCCATCACGTCAATGTGGACATAGTCCGCACCGCCGGCCTCAATCTGGCGAATGTCCTCGCCAAGCGTGCAGAAGTCCGCCGAGAGAATGGAAGGTGCAAGTTTTGTCATGGATGCCACTCCGATCTATGGATATCCGGCAAGCCGGACACGATCCGCATTTCTATAACTAAGTTATTATACACCTGTTACGGTTATCCTGCAAGTACCGTCGGCAAAAAATCGCGGCTTGACGAACGCCGCCGCCTGCGCTATCATGTGCTTCAGATACTTCAAAGAATAGGAGTGAAGCACATGTCTATCGAAGCAGGAAGAGCGTATTTCCGGCAGTTTGGTATGGAGGACCGTGTGCAGGAGTTCACGGTCTCGAGTGCGACCGTTGATCTGGCGGCAAAGGCTCTTGGTGTTGAGGGTGCGCGGATCGCAAAAACGCTGTCGTTCCTGGTGGACGGCGGTTGTGCGCTGGTGGTGGCGGCGGGCGACGCCAAGGTGGACAATCCACGCTTCAAGGCTGCATGTTGATCCTCGCCGCCGGCGATGCGCGCATTGATAACCATAAATTCAAGGAAAAATTCCACATGAAGGCCAAGATGCTCTCGGCCGACGAGGTGCTGGAGCTGGTGGGTCATCCGGTCGGCGGCGTGTGCCCGTTCGGCTGCAAGGAAGGCATCCCGGTGTATCTGGACGTGTCGCTGCAGCGGTTTGAGACGGTGTTCCCCGCCGTCGGCAGCCCGTCGAGCGCGATCGAGCTGAATCTGGACGAGCTCTACAAATATTCCAACGCCCTTGAGTGGATCGACGTCTGCAAGCTCCCGGCCCCGGCCGAGGCGTGAGCCAGGCGCAAAAAAGCCTGACGAACCATCGTTCGCCAGGCTTTTTTATTTGCGATTCGCAGAAGATCACGCCAACAGCTTGGTCATGCTCTTGAGGCTGATGACCAGCGTGGAGGCGTTGTGCAGCAGCGCAGAGGTCGCAGGCGGCAGAACACCGGCCACACCCAGGCAGATCAGCAGGAAGTTGAAGCTGATGATCTTGCGGTAGTTGCTGTGAATGCGCTCCATGAGTGCGTCACTCAGGCGCTTGAGCGTCAGCAGGGCGTACAGATCATCGGCGCCGACTGTAATATCGGCCACTTCGCGCGCGATTGCTGCGCCGTCGCTGATGGCGACGCCGGCATCGGCCTCGGAGAGCGCCGGGGAATCGTTCACCCCGTCGCCAAGCATAATGACCTTGCGTCCGGCCGCGTGCTCCGTCTGAATAAAGGCGGCCTTGTCCTCGGGAAGGACTTCGGCGAAATAGGCATCCACACCGACCGCTTCCGCGACCGCGCGGGCAGTCTTTTCATTGTCGCCGGTCATCATGACCAGCTTGGTCACGCCGAGCTCCCGCAGGCCACGGATGACATCGGCCGCTTCCGGCCGCAGCGGGTCTTCGATGCAGATAACCGCTGCCAGCACACCGGAAACAGCAAGATACAGGTGCGAATACGTATCCGGCAGAGCATCGAATTTGGCCTGCTCCCCTGCCGGGATGACGCAGTGCTCATCCTCAAAGACAAAGTGGTGGCTGCCGATGACGACCTTCTGTCCGTCGACGCTACTGGAAATGCCGTGCGCGACCAGATACTCCACGCGCGAATGGCGCTCCTCGTGGCGCAGACCGCGGCGCGCCGCCTCCGCGACGACCGCTTTGGCCATGGAGTGCGGATAATGCTCCTCCAGGCAGGCAGCCAGACGCAGCATATCCGCCTCATCATTGCCGCCGAAGGTCACGATCTGTGCAACTTTCGGCTCGGCGCGCGTGAGCGTGCCGGTCTTATCGAAGACGATCGTGCTCGCCTCGGACACGGCCTCAAGGAACCGCCCGCCCTTGACGGACAGGTGATAGTCACTGGCCTCCTTCATGGCAGAGAGCACCGCGATCGGCATCGAGAGCTTGAGCGCGCAGGAGAAATCGACCATCAGCACGGCCAGCGCCTTGGTCATGTTCCCGGTCAGGAGCCAGGCCAGCGCCGTTGCACCCAGACTGTACTCAACGAGCTGATCGGCAAGGTGCGATGCGTGATCCTCCGTTGCGGACTTGAGCTTTTCCGACTCCTCGATCATGCGGATGATACGGTCGTAGCGGCCGCTGCCGGCGCTCTTTTCCACGCAGATGGTGCAGTCGCCCTCTTCGACGACGGTACCGGCGTAGACATAGCCGCCCTCCGCTTTGCGGACGGCCAGCGGCTCGCCCGTGATGGAAGCCTGATTGACCATCGCCTCGCCGGAAACGACCTTGCCGTCAAGCGGGATCACGTTGCCGGTATGGATCACGATCCGGTCGCCGACCTGAACGTCTGCCACCGGCACAAGTACGGAGCCGGCGTCCGTCTCTTTCCAGACCTTGTCCACATTCAGGGACATGGTCTGTGCGAGATCGGCAACGGACTTCTTGTGCGTCCACTCGTCGAGAATGTCGCCAATGCCCAGCAGGAACATGATCGAGCTTGCCGTCTTGAAGTCCTTGCGCAGCATCGAAACGGTGATCGCCGTTGCGTCCAGCACCGGCACCTGGATCTTCCTGTGCATCAGGCACGTCAGACCGGCCTTGATATACGGCACGGAACGCGCGGCCGTGATCAGCGCGCGCACCGAGCTCGGAACGAACAGCTGCTTGATGCCGCGCCAGCACAGCGATGCAACCAGCTTGTCCTCAAAATCACGATTCAGGGCGCGGCTGCTGTGCTCCGGCGCGAGCGCCTGCTCCTTGGCATAGGCGAAGGACGAGAGCGCCTTCGTAACCGTTTCCCGCGGCCCGTCGTAGCAGATCACGGCGTCGCCGGTGCGGTCATAGACTGTCGCTTTTGTGACGCCGGAGACCCGATTCAGGTATGCCTCCAGAATGTCCGCCTGCTGCAGCGACATGGCACCCTGCATTGTATGCACGCGCATACGGCCTCGGGTTTCATGCAGGATCGTGCATTTCATGCTTACTCAGCCTTCTCCGCCGTATCCTCAATGACCTCGGCCTGTTCGGCCGCGCGCTTTTCATTGAACGCCTTGGCACCGGCCAGAACGTCACCCGCGATCTCCTTGACGTTCGTTACAACCGCCATGACATCATCCTTTTCGCGCAGGGCCGCTGCCGTCGTATAAACGTATACCTTCTGGGCATCTTTACTTGCGAGAATCTTTGCACCGACTGTTGCAAACAGCGCGCCGCCAACAAATGCTCCCAATTTTTCCATGCTCATAATGATTTACCTCCATGTTATTTGATCCGCAGAATTGCGGTCTGGTTAGCTTGCTCGAATTTCTGTTAGATGCAGCTAACTTTCAATTTCAAGTTATACCACTCTAACCTGTTTTTTTCAAGTGTTCGGATAAAAAATTACACATTTCGGCAACGTTAATAAAAGTGCCCCGCCAGAAACGGCGGGGCACGATCAATCTGTCGGATATTTGGTTACTTCAGCAGCATCTTACGGAAATTCTTCTTGCCGCGTTTGAGCACAACGCCGTCCCTCAGCTCTGCCTCGGTAAAGGTCTTGGCAATATCGGTGACCTTGCTGTCGTTAGCAGTCACGCCGCCCTGCTGCACATTGCGGCGCGCATCGGACTTAGATGCACACAGACCGCTCTTGACGAGCAGGCTGAGGATGTCATTGCCGTCTTCTTTCGTGATCTCCACCGTCGGCACGCCCTCGCCGGAGCCGCCGAACACTGCCTTGGCAGCTGCCTGCCGCTGAAAATATCGCCGCCGAAAATAATATAATCAGCGCCTCCTGACAAAGCAGCCTGTGCTTTAGCAACAGTATCGGCATGCACAGTCAACAGCGCATGTTTGCTGCGGCTGATTTTTTCTGC
>ERZ773116.3310-NODE-3310-length-11796-cov-3.447321_pt1 | contig 11796 bp, 10 predicted proteins | sample MGYA00580563_ERZ773116 | MGnify/ENA primary metagenome ERZ773116 (study PRJEB29015, sample SAMEA2737864) | human gut metagenome | biome: human gut; feature: human-associated habitat; material: faeces | place: China | collected 2012 ... | reverse complement strand
TTATCTCTTGTAGTTCCAGATTCTGGCCTGCTCAGGTGTCATCATGTACATGTCTCTGTACACGTACTTCTTGCGCCCAGCCATCTCCAGCTCAGAATCAAAGCGGTTCGAGCCGACCGTGCCGCTGTAGGCCTGCGCATCATAGCCTATGGCGCGCGCCAACTCGCCGAAGGTTGCCGCATAGCAGTAGCAGTTGCCCATGCCGGTGGAGAGCATGGTGTAGGCTTCCTGGTTCTGCCAGCCGGTCTCGCCGATGGCGTAGTAGTTGCGGCGTAGGTAACTGAAGGAGTTGACGGTGTAATCGTAGAGGACCTTCAGCTTCTCCTCCTGCGTCATCGAGTCGTCCGTGTTCTCGGCGATGACCTGCTGGATCAGCTCGTCAAGCTCTGGCATACCGGAGGTGTAGCGGCCATACTCGTCAAAGTGCATCGTGCCGATGTCGGTATTGCGCGCGATGGTGCCGGTCCTGTCGAAGTAGTACAGGTGCGTCCCAATCGTGACGAAGCTTGAGGAATGGCGCGTAAACTCGTCGTTTTTCGTCCAGCGCTCGACGCCGTCAACGATCTCGTATTCGTGCCCCAGCGCGGCCTCGAGCAGTTCCGCGTAATCGGAAAGCTGCGGGCTTGCATCGGGTACTGCGCCGAGAAGCTTTGCGGACACCTTCCCTGCTTTCTCGCGGTTGAGTATATTGTTTATAAGGCGCACCGCGTCTATCTTCGTAAGCTCCTCGTCGGGCAGCGCGTTCACATCCTCGCCGCTGTCTATCCAGCCAAGCTCCGCTGCGGTGCACAGCTCGCGATAATAATAGCTGTCGCTGTCGGCATCGGCAAACGCGTAGTCCTGCTCGGTCTCACGGTAGAAGCTGCATAGCAGAGACAGCAGCTCCCCGCGCGTGATGATCTCGTCAGGGTGGAACTTGTTCTCCCCTGTTACCTTCAGCTGCCAGAGCGCGGCAGTTGCCTGCGCATAGTCGGCGTTCTTGTCAACGTCGATATAATTTCCCGTGGCTTCAACGGGCTGCGCCAGCAGCGCATATATCATACGCGCCGCCTCGCCGCGGGTCAGCTTGTCATATGGGCGGTAGAACCCGTTCTCGTCCGGAAAAAGATACGGATTATGCTCTACGGTCTCGAGAGCGACGGTATACACCGGTGAGAAGCTTGTGCTTACGTATAACTCTACGCTCTCGCCGCTGTAACGCGCGCCCTTTGCGTCCATCCAGTAGACGAAGGTGTACCCGTCATAATCGGCGGTCTCTGGGAAAACAAAGCTATCGCCGCGGGAGAGCCGCGTCTCTGTCACACTGCCGTCGTCAAGCATGCAGGACACCTTCACAGAGCCGAAGCGGTACCACACGAATGTGGCCGCGCCCGCGATAATGACGAGTATTACAGCTGCTATTATATATATTCTGAGCCGCTTTTTTGTGTCGGTCTTTGTCATTGCACGTTCTGGACTACCTCGGAGTCGCCTTCCTTATATGTATACACCGTGAAGCCGTTGTACACAAGCTCGCCGTCCTCGCCGCTGCCAAGGCAACTGGAAGCGTAGCTGACCGACTCCGGCTCGCCTATCGCGTCATACAGCTCGCTGACCTCTTTGCCGATATAGCTCTCGGCGATGATCTTCTGCTCGTTCTCAGCAGCCTTTTCTTCAGGCGCGTCGGCGGCCGCCTGGGTATCGCTGCCGGAAGCGGTCTGCATCGGCGGTACTGCGCTGCCGCCGGAGCTGGATTTGTCCGGAGCCGCGGAGCCGCATGCGCAGAGGAGCACAGCCGTTGCACAGAGCAGAATAATTGAGATGAGTTTTTTCATTTTTGGCCTCCATTCCGCATATCTTAACTGATCTGATATGCCGTATATTCTGAATTGAGAGTTGTTATAACTTGATGCGCCTCTTCACCCGCTGGTATCCATGCGAAGAAGCGCAGTGCGTCGGAATCGCTTGAAGAGCAGATATACGCTTCATACGCGGTGTCCCCGGCTGCAATATATACGCGGCTGCCGGAATCGAGCATATACGCCCCAAGCTCGCCGGATACGCGGACATAGTCCGCCATAGCGTCGGTCTTTGCTTCATCGGAATCGACGGCTATTGTCCCAACGCTTGCCGCCGAGGGCAGCTCGCGCGCTGGAGCGGGAAATGTCGGCTCGCAGCTGAGAATATTGCTCAGATTTCGCTCCACAAGCTCGATTATAACCGCGTCGGCGGAATTTGCAAGCGTGAGGTCATAATCCGCGCTGCGGGAGAATGTCGCCGCAGCGAAACTCTGCGCGAGGTAGGGATACAGCGCGATGCCGAACGAGTCGCGCCAGCACATAAGCCCGTCGGTTCCAGCATCACAGACGGTTTTAATGGTTATCGCGTTGCCGCCGTTCGGGTCGGACTCGCATATGTAGGAAAGCTCACCGTCGTAGGCCGGCGCGGTTTCCACGGCGCGCCCTGCGGGATAGAGCATTTCGTACAGGTCTCCCCTGTGATTTTCCGCCGTTGCAAAGCTTGCAGCGGAATAATCGCCGCCGCGGTCAAGCAGCTCCAGCAGTCCGTCGGCAGCCAAGGCTGCGCCGCGGGAGTTCCAGTGAGTGTCCGTCTTATAGTAGAGGTTTTCTTCACTGCCGAGGATTTCGAAGAGGTCGAGGTAATTCACGCCGGCTGTGTCGAGATACGCGCCTATGCGGGCAGCGTTTGACTCGCCGTTCCGGTTCTCAATATAGTCCGGCATATGCTCGGGATAGATGCTGTTCTTGTTGGGCGCGATCGTGAAAGCAAACTGCTTGCCCTGACTTTCGATATATTCCTGCATCAGCGCGAGATCGTTTGCCAGATACCGCAGCTCGGCATCACTCATCCCCTGCCCCATGTAGTCAGGGAGCGTATCCGAGAAATAGAGCCAGCCGTCACGGCCTAAGACCACCTGCTCCTCGACGGAGGTTCCGAAAAGCTTTGCGTTGACGCCCGCCCATGCGGTGGCAAGCTCCTGACGGAAGGCGAAGCGGTCGGCGATATAGTCGCTGACGTCGGAGAGAAAGCTCAGGTTGAATTCCCCGCTCCGCGTTGTTATGGCGGGCTTTGCGGCAAGCATCTCGTTTGCGGCGGGCTGAGCCTCGCCGAAAAGCAGCATGCCGGCTGACGGGACAAGGCACAGCGCAACAAATAATGATATGAATATAAGCTTGGCTTTTTTCATATTATCGATCTCTCAGAACTGGAAGTAGATAAACGGGTTGAATCCGCCGCGCGCAAGGCTGAATACCGACAGCGCGAACAGCAGCAGGCACAGCAGCTCCGCGGATATCACGCGGACGGCGGAGACCGGCTCGCCTATTTTCGCGCGCAGGCGCGGTATGAGACTGCCAGAGAAAAGTATCGCGGCGACCAACGTCACGCAGAACAGCGGCGTCAGCAGATAGTGCAGCATGTAGCTTCCCTCGGCGGTCTGCACGCCGGAGAACATCGCGCCGATGACGCGTGCGGCCTCCCCAAGTGACGCCGCACGAAACACCACGAACAGCAGCATCACGGAGAGCAGCGTGTATACTCTGCACATGATCTGCCCGACGCGGCTTTCCTGAAGCCGCTTTACGGGAATCACACCGAGATTTTCAAGGCTTGTCAGCGCGCCGTGGCACAGACCCCAGACCACGAAAGTCCAGTTCGCGCCGTGCCATATACCCGTGCAGAAGAACACGATAAGGCGGTTCAGTGCGGTGCGCCAGCGGCCGCGGCGGTTCCCGCCGAGCGGGATATATAAATACTCCTTGAACCAGGTCGAAAGCGAGATGTGCCAGCGCCGCCAGAATTCCGTCATGCTCGTTGACGCGTACGGGAAATTGAAGTTTTCCTTGAAGGTAAAGCCGAACATATGCCCCAGTCCGATGGCCATGTCGCTGTACCCGCTGAAATCGAAATATATCTGGAGCGTGTAGCATATTCCGGCGAGCCACGCCAGCCGCCAGTCAAGTCCGCCCGCAGCGTACAGGCAATCGGAAAACACCTTGTCCACGACGTAGCCCGCGGCGTTCGATATCAGTACCTTTTTCGCAAGACCGACGATGAAACGGCGTATGCCGGCCTCAGTCTCGTCTCTTGTGCAGCGGCGGCTGTCTATCTGCGCGGCGACGTCATGATATTTGACGATCGGCCCCGCGATGAGCTGCGGGAAGAAGGATATATAGAGCAGCAGCTTTGTGAAATCGCGCGTACCGCATTCCGGCTCACGGTATACGTCTATCGTATACGACAGCCCCTGAAACGTGAAGAACGATATGCCGATGGGCAGGACGATCCCCGTGAGCGGGATGGCTGCTCCGAACAGGGAGTTGATGTTGCCGATGAGAAAATCCGTGTACTTGAAGACGCAGAGTATGCCGAGATTGAGAACGACGGCGAGCGTAAGTATCAGGCGGCTGCGTCTGAATTTACCCGACAGGAGCAGGCCGGATATGTAGTTGATGAGTATCGATGCGAGAAACAGCGGCAGATAGACGAGCTGCCCGAATGCGTAGAACACAAGGCTGCTTAATGCGAGGAACACATTGCGCGAGCGGATGCCCGGCAACAGCCTGTATATTATAAAAACCGCCGGAAGAAAGGCGAACAAAAATATTGCGGAGCTGAATACCAAAACAAATCCATCACTGTTTCGACCGTTTCGGCCAAAATTTTTTCAAAATATTATAGCACCTATTTTTTCTCATGTCATCATTTTTTTCAAAATGTATAAAAAATCGGCGCATATGACATAAATGCACATATGCGCCAGTATTTATTTATCAAATGCGGGATTGACGGAATAGAAATTCTTCTGATCCATCTTCTCAACAGCGCGGCGAAGCCCCTCACCGAAGCGCTGATAATGGACTACTTCCCTCTCCCGCAGGAACTTTATGACGTCGTTTACGTCTGGATCGTCGCTGAGCCGCAGGATGTTGTCATAGGTCGTGCGCGCCTTCTGCTCTGTCGCCATGTCCTCGGAAAGGTCGGTGATCACGTCGCCCTTCACGGCCATGGATGCGGCGTCCCACGGAAAGCCCGAAGCCGCCGTTGGGTATACGCCCGCCGTGTGGTCTACGAAATACGCGTCGAATCCAGCCTTCTTAATCTCGTCGATGCTCATCGAGCGCGTGAGCTGATGGACTATCGCGCCGATCATCTCAAGATGCCCCAGCTCCTCCGTGCCGATGTCCGTTAAAAGCCCTTTCAGCTCGGGATACGGCATGGCGTAGCGCTGGCTCAGATATCTCAGCGACGCGCCAAGCTCGCCGTCAGGGCCGCCGTACTGGGTGATTATGAATTTTGCAAGGGCGGGATTTGTATTCTTGATACGCACCGGATACTGCAGTTTCTTCTCATATACAAACATGCGTCAGCCCTCCCTCTGCCGGTCATAATCCCACGGCCACGGGTCGTCAAGCCACGCATAGCGCTCCATGCCCAGCATATCCGCATGCGTGACGGGGCCGCACTGCTTCACATAGCGCTCCCGCGCCTCCTTCTTCAGCGCGAGAAAGCTCTGGTACATTGCAAAAGCCTCGGCGTCGTCCTGATGCGTGTCGAGGTACAGCGCCAGCTCGTGCGCCACGAAGCACAGCGCCATCATTTCCGTGAGCGGCGTTACCTCCTGCGTCTGGTTGACCATGCCCATAAACGGCAGGTCAAGGCCGGGGAAAAGAGTCCCGCGGGAGAGCGCCTCCATTGACTCGTATGCCGGCGATACCGACTTCTGAAGCGGCACATATGCCATTGCCAGCGGTGCCGTGTCCGGCAGCTCGCCGTAGCGCCAGCCGCCGTCCGTTCTGTTTTTAGCCAAAAATATTCCTCCTCATTCAAGAGTTCATATCATAATATGCTCTCTCGGATGAGGAGGTTATTATATATTTTCCGTTGCGGTCAGGTTATCATCGCGGCAAAATCATCTTCGGAGATGATGCTGATGCCGAGGGCTTCGGCTTTGGTCAGCTTGCTGCCGGCGTTTTCACCTGCGAGGACGTAGCTCGTTTTCTTCGACACCGAGCCGGAAGCTTTGCCGCCGTAGCTCTCGATAATGGCGCTGGCCTCGTCGCGCGTATATCTGCTGAGCGTACCTGTGAGGACGAAGGTAAGCCCGGCGAAGCGGTTGTCACGGCGCTCCTCCTTGCTGGAGAAATCTACCCCGGCCTCGCGCAGAAGTCTTATCTGGTGCTGCGACTGCGGCTTGGCAAACCAATCCGTTATGAAGCCGGCGGTTATCTCGCCGATATCCGGTATCAGCGTCAGCTCGTCGGCGGATGCCGACATGAGCGCATCAAGATCCGCGAAGTGCGCGGCGAGGACTTTTGCTGCTTTCTGCCCGACCTGACGGATGCCGAACGCGCAGACGAGCCGCGCAAGCCCGGCCTCCTTGCTCTTCTCTATGGCCGCGATCAGATTGGCGGCGGATTTTTCGCCCATGCGGTCAAGCTCGACGAGTTGTTCGGCATTGAGATAGTATAGTTCCGCGGCGGTTTTTATAAGACCGTTGTTTATCAGGCTTTCGCACACGGATATGCCCAGTCCGTCGATATCCATCGCCTCGCGCGAGGCAAAATGAGCCACAGTCCTGAGCAGCTGCGCGGGACACTCCGGATTTGTGCAGCGGAGCGCCGCGCCGTCCTCGTCGCGGACTACAGGCGCGCCGCATTCAGGGCAAAGCTCCGGCATTTTGAACGGCACGGAATTCGCAGGGCGCTTGCTCTTGTTGACCTCAAGCACTTCAGGGATTATCTCCCCCGCCTTCTGGAGAACGACGGTGTCCCCTATCCGCAGGTCGAGCCTGTCGATATTGTCCTGATTATGCAGCGTCGCGGCGGAAACGGTCGTCCCCGCGAGGCGTATCGGCTCTACAATGACCTTCGGTGTCAGAACACCGGTGCGCCCGACCTGCACGACAACGTCGAGCACCTTGCTCTCCTTTCTTTCAGGCGGGTATTTGAACGCCACCGCCCAGCGGGGAGCCTTTGCCGTGCTGCCCAGCGCCTCACGCTGAGACAGGGAGTTTATTTTTATGACCGCCCCGTCCATGTCGTAGGGCAGCGTGTCGCGGTTCTCGCCCAGCCATTCTATCTGCTTGACGCAGTCCTGAATATTGCCGAAGTGCGAATACGACACGACCGGAAAGCCCATCTCTCGCATCGCGTCCAGCGTCTCGGTGTGATTCTTGTACGCGGGGCCGGAGGTGTACTGGAGGTTGAAGCACAGGATATCCAGCTTTCTCGACGCCGCGACCTTCGGGTCAAGCTGGCGCATCGAGCCTGCGGCGGCGTTGCGGGGATTGGCCAGAAGCTGCTCGCCCTTTATTTCGCGCTCGGCGTTCAGCTGCTCGAACACGGCCTTGGACATATAGACCTCGCCGCGGACGATGAGCCGCTCCGGCGCGTTCTCAATATGCAGCGGCAGGGAGCGCACAGTGCGCAGATTCTCCGTCACATTTTCGCCGACCTGCCCGTCGCCGCGGGTAGCTCCGCGGACGAACACGCCGTTTTCGTATTCAAGCGACATGGACAGCCCGTCGATTTTCGGCTCGACGGAGTAATCGTGCGGCTCCGCTATCAGCTCGTCCATGCGCCTGCCGAACGCGAACAGCTCCTCATACGAGAAAACATCGGTCAGGCTCTCCAGCGGAACCTGATGGCGAACCTGCTCGAATTGCGGCAGCGTGACGTCTCCGACGCGCTGGGTCGGAGAGTCGGGCGTTATCAGCTCCGGATGCAGCGCTTCCAGCGCCTTGAGCCGCTGCATGAGCATGTCAAAATCATAGTCGGATATCTCCGGCTTGTCGTAGACATAGTAAAGTCTGCTGTGATGCCGTATCTTGCGGCGCAGCTCGTTTATCTCGTTTTGTACATCCATGGCGTTCTCCTATTGTACGTTCATATAAGTATCCGGAACCTTGCCGACTATGACCGTGTCGGCTATCAGTACCTCGGTTTTCACCTGAGTGCTCGCGGTATCCCACGGGATAAGAACATCTATATCGACAATGACCTCAAGATTCACCTGATGCTTCGTCTGGTTTATTCCGGCGGTTATGATGCTGTTGCTGAATTCCACCTTTGACGAGGTGAGCACTATTATCTGCACCGGAACCTTGGGGCCGCGCCCCATCAGCAGGCTCACGCCCGTCAGGTTCCCTATCGGGATCTCTACGGTTATTGTCTGATTTTCGGTCACGTTTATGACGGTATCGAGTATTTTTGCCGACAGCGCGTTTATCCGCGCCATGTTGCTGCTTATCGCGGAAATTTCCCCGGCGTCCGTCTTTTCAAAGTTCACAAAGTAGTCGCCTGTGTAGTCCTCGTCCTTCATTATCTCGGCAATCGACGTATTGACCTGCGAGATCACGATATCACTTGCGTCGGAGACCGCGATCTGTGTGGACAGATCCTTCAGAAAGGCGAGCGCGCACGCGAGGAATATCAAAATGCTGCACAGAAACAGGATAAGGCTTATCCCGCCTGCCCTTCTGGGCTTGCGCGGCAGGGCGCTATGCTGGCCTGCGGTTCCTTCGTGATATGTATAGCGGGGCTTACGCCTGAAAGTGCGCCGATAATACATGGAGTCACCTCCCCATGCATTATATGTGCGTATATGCCCGCTTTATTTATCGAGCATCGCGCTCACGGCCATCATAATACCGAGCTTGCCGGACTCGTAGGTCAGGCCGCCCTGCATGTATATCATATACGGCGGGCGGATCGGCCCGTCTGCCGAAAGCTCGATGGATGAGCCCTGAACGAAGGAGCCTGCCGCCATTATGACAGGGCAGTCATATCCGGGCATTGCCCAGGGCTCCGGAGTAACGTAGGAATCTACGGGAGCACCGGCCTGAATGCCGATGCAGAAGCGCTGCATGTTCTGCTCGTTGCCGAGCTTGACCATCTGGATAATGTCGTAGCGTTTTTCAAACACCGACGGGGAGGACTCTATGCCGATCTCCTCCATCATCCCCGCGCAGAAAACCGCTGTCTTGAGCGCCTGCGCGACGATGTGCGGCGCCATGAACAGTCCCTGAAACAGCAGACGGTTGTTCCCCAACGTCGAGCCGCATTCGCCGCCGATGCCGGGCGTTGTGAGCCGCATTGCGGCGCGTTCCACAAGCTCCGCTCTGCCCGCAACGTAGCCGCCGGTCGGCGCAATGCCGCCGCCGGGATTCTTTATCAGCGAGCCTGCGATGATATCAGCGCCGACATGCGTCGGCTCTATAACGTCGGTGAATTCGCCGTAGCAGTTATCGACCATCACGTTTGCGGTGGGGTTCACTTCCTTGACGGCCTTGATTATCTCGCCTATCTCCTGCACGGTCAGAGCCTTTCTCTCCGCATATCCGCGGGAGCGCTGTATCATCACCGCGGTGACGTTTTTATCCGCCGCTGCAGCCTTTATCGCGGGAATATCCGGATCGCCGTCGGCGTTCAGATCGACCTGTGCGTAATTTACGCCGTAGAATTTGAGCGAACCATGGCAGTCGCCGCTGATGCCGATGGCGCTTCTGAGCGTATCGTACGGCATACCGGTGACGGCGAGAATCGTATCGCCCGGCTTCACCAGCGCGAACATCGCCGTGGTCAGCGCATGAGTGCCGTTGACAAAGCCGATGCGCACAAGCGCGGCTTCCGCACCGAATATCTGGGCGTAGATCTTATCCAACGTTTCGCGGCCGAGATCGTCATAGCCGTAGCCGGTCGTTCCGGCAAAGCAGGCGTCGGAAACGCGGTTATCCTGAAACGCCGTCATTACGCGGCGGGTATTCTCCTCGGCAACAGCGTCTATCTCCGCAAATCGTTCTCCCAGCTTGGCCTGAACGCGCTGCGCCATAGCAAAAACTTCGGGTTTTATATCTGTAACTTTCATTTATTCTAACTCCATGATCAATTTTTTGAAATATTCCCCGCGCTGGGCAAAGTTCTTGAACCTGTCAAACGCGGCGCAAGCCGGTGACAGCAGAACGATGTCTCCCGCCTCGGCGGAGCTTGCGGCGGTCAGTACGGCTTCGGTGAAATCGTCGATAAGCTGCACATCGGGGGCATCGGGCTTATAGAATTTAGAAGCGAAAACAGCGTCGCGTATCTTCTCGGCGGTATCGCCTGTGAGATAGACCCGTTTTGCATGCAGGCACAGCTCGTCGCCCAAGCCGTCAAACGGGATGTGCTTATCGTATCCGCCGGCAATTACGATGGGCTTGGTCTTGAGCGCGTGGAGTCCGGCGGCAGTGCGGGTCGGGCTTGTGCCGATGGAGTCGTTTATATACTTCACGCCGCGCAGCTCGCGCACAAGCTCCAGCCGATGCTCCACACCGCCGAAGCTCATCGCAACCCTGCGGCAGCTATCGTCCGATACCAGCCCCTCCACCGCCGTGAATGCGGCCAGATAGTTCTGTACATTGTGCTTGCCGGGGAGCTTTATCTCATCCTCGTGCATGAGACGGCGGCCATAGCGATAAATTTCGCCCTGAACGCAGCAGGAGCCGTTTTGAAGCATCTTTTCGTCCGAGAAGTATTGGATATCGGAGCGAGCCAAAGATGCGTAATACGGCGTCTGAGCGTCCTCCAGCTTGAGGACGAGCTTGTTGCCGGAATCGTGCGCGGCGAAGATGGCGCTCTTGGCGTCGATATAATCCTGATAGTCCTTGTGCTTGTCAAGATGGTTCGGGGAGACGTTTGTGATGACGGCAATGTCCGGGCGGCAGCTCATGCTGTGCAGCTGGAAGCTGCTGAGCTCCAGCACGGCGAAATCATCCGGATGAATATCCGGCGTTTCGCATAGAAGCGGATGGCCGATGTTGCCGCCGAGATGGACGAGCTTCCCCTCCGCCTTCAGAAGCTCCGAGATGATGGTCGTCGTTGTGGTCTTGCCGTCGCTTCCGGTAACGGCTATGGTTCTGCACGGGCAGAGCGCGAAGAACAGCTCCATTTCGGAGGTTATGACGCTGCCGCGGGCTTTTGCCGCTTCAAGATGCGGATCGAACGGCATGAGTCCCGGTGTGCGGAAAATGATGTCTTGATGCAGATCGTCAAGATACGTCTCCCCGAGGCGGAGCTTCACGCCCATTCCAAGCAGCTTCTCCCCTTCGCCCTCCAGCGCGTCAAGGCCGCGCTTATCGCAGGCTGTGACGTCGCAGCCGTTCCGGGCGAGCAGCTCTATGAGCGGAGTGTTGCTCACGCCGATGCCGATAACGGCAATGCTCTTGCTTTTAACCGAGTCTATGTATTCCGAAAGAGTCATAACGCTCCCCTATTCTGAAAAATTATATTTCAATCGCCGGTTTGAAATATAATTATAAAACTTTTACTGCGCAAATACAAGAATATTATTGACTTGTGCCCGGAAAATGATTAAGATATCTGAAGTGAGCAGGTCAAACGACCGCGGACGCAAGGCGAAAGCCTGCGTATGAGGAAAGTCCGGGCTCCACAGGGCAAGGATAACGGGTAACGCCCGCCAGGGGTGACCCTCGGACAAGTGCAACAGAGATATACCGCCCCGGAAACGGGGTAAGGGTGGAAAGGCGAGGTAAGAGCTCACCCGCCGCATGGAGACATGTCGGCGCTGTAAACTCTATCCGGAGCAACACCGTGGGAGAACATATGGCCTGCCCGGCCGTTCTCAGGAGGTGGCTTGAGCCGCGCGGCAACGCACGGCCTAGATAGATGGTCGTTCACGACAGAACCCGGCTTACAGACCTGCTCGCATTTTAAAATAAGGATTGATAGTATGCATATTCCCGAAGAAGAAATACATTATCACACCCATGCGGACGGCACCGTTCACGCGCACACCCAC
>ERZ773116.3308-NODE-3308-length-11800-cov-3.819923_pt1 | contig 11800 bp, 12 predicted proteins | sample MGYA00580563_ERZ773116 | MGnify/ENA primary metagenome ERZ773116 (study PRJEB29015, sample SAMEA2737864) | human gut metagenome | biome: human gut; feature: human-associated habitat; material: faeces | place: China | collected 2012 ... | reverse complement strand
TAATTCTATATGTAATTTAATAACCTCCAACACTGCATTTTCTAATTCCTGAACTTTTATAGTATGCTTTGTGCATAATTTATTTGACTTTTTTCTATATGTGCCACATATGTAATATTCATAAATAGTACCACTTTTATTTTTACAATACTTTTTATGCATTGCTCTACCACAATCTGCACATTTTAGTATTCCTGCCCACATACTTAAATTTCCACTATTTTGTACTCTAGTATCAACTTTTCTCATCCCCTGTACTTTTTCAAATAATTCTTTATCTATAATTGCCTCGTGCATATTTTCTACTGTAATCCATTCGTCCTCTGGTACTTGTTCTACTTTATGCACTTTATAGCTTTTTACTCTTCTTTTACCTTGTGTAATATTTCCTATGTAAATATCATTTTTTAATATGTTTCTAACAGTTGATGGACTCCATGAATAATCTTCTTGCATTATTTGAGAATTATTATAATTTTGATTTAACCTCTTCTTTTTATAGCCTGTTGGGTTTAAAACTCCCCTATCATTTAGCCTATGGCAAATACTTAAATTTCCTAACCCCTCATTTACTTTCCATTCAAAAATTTTTCTTACAATTTCGGCTGATTCCTTATCTATAATTAACTTATGATTATCTTCTGGATTCTTTATATATCCATATGATGGAAATGCACCTACAAATTCTCCGCTTCTTTTTTCTTCCATTTAGTGCTGACCTAATTTTTATTGATGTATCTCTACAATATTCATCATTTATTAAGTTTTTAAATGGTACTAATATTGTATTTGTGCTTGTAGGATTTTTAAAGCTATCTACACTATCATTTATAGCAATAAATCTTATATTGAATAATGGAAATATTTGCTCTATATAATTTCCAACTTCTATATAATTTCTTCCAAGTCTTGATAAATCTTTAACAAGAACACAATTGATATCTCCTTTTCTCATATCTTCTAATAACCTTTGAAATCCAGGTCTATTAAAATCTGTTCCTGTGTAACCATCATCTACATAAATATCATGAACAATCAAATCATCATGTTCTTCAATAAATTCATTTAACAACGCCTTTTGACTTGTAATACTATTGCTTTCTTGCTTGTCTTCTCCGTTGTCGCTATCTTCTTGTGAAAGTCTTATATATACTGCAACTGACCATATTTTTTTTCCTTTTATATTTGAATTTCCTGAAGAATATTTTGATTTTCTTCCAGCCATTATTGTTTCTTTCCTCCCTTCTCTTATAGTATAACGTATCCAGTATAATATATCAGCCCATTTTGCTTTTTTGTTTTAAAATATTTAACATATATTCTTCAATTTTTTTATTATTTGTAGAGTATTTCATTTCAACTAGCATATCTCCAACTTTCATTTGATATTGGTTATTTTTTAAACATATATTTTCAAATTTCATATGACAATTACCTCTTCTTAATATTGATATTTAAGTTTATTATTAATAAAAAAAATTTATTACTTTTTTTCTCTTTACTAGGTAAATGCTCCTTGAAACTCAAAAATCGGAAATTTTTGAAAAAATTTTTTTGATTTTTTATAAAAATTTGCAAAAAAATAACCAAAAATTATATTTATACTAATTTTTAGTTATTTTCACTATATAAATTAATTTGATTTTATAACCAATATATCATAGTTTCTCTACAAGTGCTTAAATTAACTCTCTGATAAAAGAAATCCCTCAATTTACTATACATAGTAAACTGAGGGAAAGATTTTAATATTTGGTTCAAACAAAATTCACAAAGATTCTTTTGCCTACTCTTATTTTTCCAAAGTTAGCTTTAGTATCCTTGTTAAGAACACATCCATTTTCAATGTCTCTTACTGCATTTCCTTCAAACATTCTTCGCAATTCTGAGTTACTCATAAGTTTTGCCCTACTCAACACAGTATAGTATGTATCCTCATCTTCCAACTTAATCTCAATGCAATCTTCCACATTGATAGCCTTTTTTGAAAATTTTCTTTCAAATTCCGCTCTCGCCTTCTCACCTTGTGTAATATCTTTAGCCTGCAAAGACACAAAATAAGCGGCTAACTGTTTCTTTGCTTCAAATGGATTTTCATTAATAAAATTTTCAAGTTCAGCTTTTTCATGATTGTTCATGAATGCAAAACATCTGAAATATGGCAGTATCTGCTCATCTTTGATAGACATAAACTTGCCAAATTTTTCATTCGGCTCTTCCACTACTGCAATAGCATTTCCATAAGATTTACTCATTTTTCTACCATCTCCAGAAGTTCCTTCCAAAATTGGGGTCATAAGAGCAATTTCTTCTATCTGTCCATTCCCTTTCATGACATCTCTGCACTGCTGAAAATTTAACAACTGGTCAATCCCTCCAATTTCAACATCACAGTTTAAAGCGACAGAGTCTAATCCCATAAGTACACTGTAGCATACTTCTGCTAATGAAACTGCTGAACCATTTTCAATTCGCTTTCTGAAATCATCTCTTTGCATAGCCTGTGAGATGTTAATCATCTGAAAAGTTTCAAACAATTCATGCGGAGTTGTTTCGTCAATCCATTCGGAATTAAACTTAATATTGATTTTGTCAAGATCAACGAACATTCCAATTTGTTCAGTATATGTTCGCATATTGTCCTTGATTTGCTCTGATGTCAAAGCTTTACGCTCTGAATTTCTTCCAGATGGATCTCCAATTTTTGCTGTAAAATCTCCAATAATAACGAAGATTTTATGCCCCTTTTTCAGGAATGCATTTACCAACATCATTGGAACAACATGTCCAATATGGATATTAGATGCAGTTGGATCAATTCCAAACTTTATAACCATCTTTTTACCAGATTTACAGAGTTCTATAAACCGCTCCAGTCCTAAAGATGATTCTAATTTGTTTTGAACTATTTCCAACCACTCTGTGTTTGGCATATCCTGCCAGTTTTCTAGTGCCTTTTCTAAAAATAGTTTGTCAAACCTCATATTTAATCTCCTTTCATATTCGCCTTTATACTTATAATGGCTTTATTTCACAGAGGTTATTGTGAACTGGTAATATTATACATCTTTTTTATAGTTATGTCAACCCTTAAAAATTAGAAACCCTCTTAATAGAGAGTTTCTAATCACTAATTTTTAAATTACATGCTAGTATCTATATATTTCTTTGGATCAATATAGAACCATCTTGTAAAACAGCCACCTCCACATATATGCCACAAATTGCATTTAGCACACCTATCACTAGGGTATCTATTAACCGTATTTCTAAATTGTTTTACAATTTCACTATCTAGAAGTTCTTCCATAGCTTTTTCGTTCTGTAAATTCAACGGTTTATTTTCAAATGGATATCCCAAAAAGTGATTACATGGTATAACCTCTCCAGTGACATCAAATACAATGCCGTTACCCTTTTGAACATGGCAACATGTAGAAATTCTTTTCTTATCAAGCATCTCTTGTAAAACAGTATTTTTAATAAGACACAATGGAAATGAAGTCTCAACAGTATAATTGAAACCGTGGTTTTCTAATACTGAAAAAATATAACTTGTAAAATTTCCCATATCCATTATATTCATTGTTTTACTGTTATCATCAGTACTTAAAGAAGGCTTTTCAAATTGAATAACTAAATTATCCAGTTTTTCTTTCAACAACATATCTACAAACTTATCAAATTTTTTAGTTTCCTTTGTTGTAACAACATAAGATATAGAAGGTTCAAAACCTAAATGTTTTAAATTATGATATCCTTCAATCATTTCACTTAATCCAGTTTGATGGGTATTGTAAAGATATTCTTCTTCTGTAGTTCCCTTAATTGAGATATTTATACCATCAATTCCAGAACTGACAATTTGTTGTACAAAATTCCTATCTTTAAATCTTTTTCCATTAGTAGCAAGTCTAACTTTCATTCCTAGACTTTTAATATAACAGATTAACTCAACAAGGTTCGGATAAATTGTTGGTTCTCCACCAATTAATGTGATTGTTTGGATTCCTTTCACTTGCAAATACTTAACTATTTGTTTAGCATATCGTAAATCCATAGACCGATGTTTCGCTAGCATTTTTTGAGCATAGCACCAATCACATTTGCAATTGCATGTATAATTGGTAGTTAACCAAGCTGTATAAATATTTTGCATACTTGCTCACTCCTTTTTGTAATTTATATGAATTATAATACCACATTATTAAATTTATGTCAACTTTTTTATAATCTTCAAAAATTCAAAGAGCCAGTTATTTCTAACTGACTCCTTGGGAGTTGTAATTACAACTCCTGTGGCTTAATTACGGATCGCAATCGTAGTTTGCAACATTACCTTTTACTCCTTCGACTGTGCCTTCAGACACAATTTCCGTTGTTTTAGATAACTCAAGAAGTTCCTTCAACATGCGAAATCCCCCTTTCTATAAAAAAACAGGTTAATATAGCCAAATGCAATTGCTAAAACAATTACGGTTAACATATTACCACATTTTGGTAACTTTGTCAACATAATCATTTAATTTTTTGTTCAAATCTCAAATTTTTAACATTCATACCTATCTTTTCATAAAATTTTATAGCATTTTTATTAAATCTCCAAACCATTAATTCTATACTATCCATATTTTTTTCTTTACCTATCTGTAACACCTGACTATATAATTTTTTTCCAATTCCTTTTCTTCGCTCATCCTTATCAACACAGATATCACTAATATTTAGAATCTCTCTATCCTTCATAATCTTATTATTCGATATCTTTTTTATTTGAGAAAAGCATAAACCAACTACTTTTTTATCTATCTCTGCTACCAAGTATATATTATTTGTATCTAACAATTCATTTTTAAACTCTTCAAAATTTAAAGGATCTACATTTTTATACATATCACTTCTTTCTTCAACATGAATTTTATGTACTTGCATAATTAATTTGTGTAATTGTTTAAAATCCTCTTCTTTAGCCTTCCTTATAATAATTTCTTCATTCATTCTTAATTCATTCCTTTAATCTATAATTTTTTAAATTATATACTAAAAAGCTTTAAAATACAAGTCCAAAATCATAGTACAAGCATAGGTGTCTGACATACACAAAAAAAGCTCTTAAAGTCAAAGCCTTTAACTTGTTGGATTTTCAAAAAAAATTTCAGATTTTTGTCTTACATTTTATATAATAACATTTTGTAATACTTTCTTACTTTCTGTATGACTTTATGATTTTTGGACATATTGTCCAAATTACTAATTCATCTGCTTCATTATAAATAAAATTATTGTATTTTGCTAATTCTATAAAACTCTCTGTATTAGGTTTCTTATACTTACCTTTTAATTCATATATAATAGAATTTCTTAAATTATCAAATTCTTTATCTTTTAATTCCAAGAAATCATTTATAGTTCCATTCATTATTAATTCTTGATAGGTTATTGGCTTATATTCTTCTAAATATTTGCTATATAAAATTCCATATTTACTTAACATTTGGCTTTCCTCCTATACATTCAATAATCAAATTAATTCCATCCATAAATCCAACTTTATAAAATTTTTCGTTTTCATAGCCACCAATATTAACTAATTTATTACAATGTTTATCTATTTTTTCCAGTATTTTTTCTTTATCATCTTTGTTAGCTAATTTAGATATTTCATCTACTATTATTTGATAGGTATCTTCTACTTTTGTTATTTCTGTTATTTTCTTTTTATCGACATCATTTAGTATATATAAATCTTCTGACCTAGTATTATACCAATAATCAATAACAGATTCTTCTTGAAATGATTTTAATTCTTCCTTATTTAACATTTTTCATCTCTCCTTACACTTAATTTTTTAATGCATACACCCTCATTGCATTCGGTTGCATAAGTTATTTATAACTCACTTTGTTCGAACAACTAACTTAATTCTAACGTACTCACTTTATAAATTCAGCCCATTTTCAAAATTTTTTTATTTTTTTCATGTAGTCAAGAATAGATGTATTACATCTTTCCCTAAAACCTTTGAAAGCAAAGCTTTCTAACAGTATTACTTTTTGTACTAATAATATTTTCTTTTTCCATAGCTTGTCCTCCTTCATATACTTTAAAAGAGAAAGTAATTTTAAATTCACTTTCTCTTTGATCTGATTGTTCTATTTTCTACCTAAATTGTAAGACTTTTTGAATGTTGCTTAAAGTGTAGCGACAAAATGAACCATGCACCTCCTTGATGTCCACCTTCTCCTGTCGGATTATATAAAGTAACTAATAGTACAACTTGTGGATTTTCTATAGGAGCCACACCCAAAAAAGATGTAACATATTTATTAGTATTTACACCATCTTCAGAAGTACCAGTTTTTCCACCAATACGATAACCTGCAACTTTAGCATTTTTACCAGTTCCTTCAGAAACAACAGATTCCATCATACTCAAAACTTTTTCAGAAGTTTCCTTAGAAATTGATTGAGATTTTACCTTTACTTCAACATCTCTTTTTTCTCCAGTTTTACTATCTATTATTTGCTTAACAACTCTAGGTTGAAGCAACTTACCTCCATTAGCAATACTTGAAACTGCTGTAACCAATTGAATTGGAGTAATTTCAAATCTTTGGCCAAAACTTATTGTAGCCAGCTCTACAGGGCCTGCCTTTTCTTCCTTTAAAAATATACTACCACCTTCACCTGGTAAATCAATCCCTGTTTTTTCTAACAAACCAAATTTTTGCAAATAACTATAATAAGTATGAACTCCTAACTTTTGTCCAAGCCCTATAAATACTGGATTACATGAATTCATAAGACCTTGTCTTAAACTCTCTGAACCATGTGGCCTATAATATCTCCAGCACTTTATTCTAACTCCAGCCACTTCTATGCCACCTGTACAACAAAATTGTCCTTGTTTATCTATATCTGTAACCAAACCTTCTTCTATAGAAGCAGATGCTGTAATTGTTTTAAATGTTGAACCAGGTTCATATGTATCTGCAATTGCTCTATTTCTCCAAACAGCTTGTAATTGTTTAGTTTTTTCTCCTTGTTCTAAATTAGGCCAAATACCTTGTAATTCTTCTGTATATGCTGAATATGGATCATTTAAATTATATGTTGGATATGTTGCCATCGCTAAAATATCTCCTGTTTGTGGATTCATTACAACTATGTTTCCACCATCTGTACACTTATTATCAATACATGCCTCTTCCAAATACTTTTCTACTATTGATTGAATATTATAATCTATTGATAATACTAAATCATTACCATCAATTGCAGCTACATATTTTTCTCCCTCTTCTCCTATTTCTGCACCTTTAGCATCTGTATGTCTTTTTATCGCTCCTTTAGTTCCAGCAAGCTCTTTTTCATATTTTGCCTCTATCCCATCAAGCCCTTGATTATCACTACCACAAAAACCTATTATTTGTGCAGCTAAACTATTATTGGGATAATATCTTTTAGTATCTTCATCTATATTTATTCCTGTGGTTATTTTATTTTGTTCCATCCATTCACGCAATTGATCTGTTTTTTCTTTTTCTACTTTTTTAACAATTGTCTCTATTGAACTCCTTTTAGTTACTTTTTTTAAAACCTTATCATAATCTAGTTCAAACAACTCTGCTAATTTTTTGGCAATCAATTCTTTTTTATCATTTTCTATATTTCCTGGATTTACTGTTACTGTTTCTACTGTGCTACTTATTGCAAATATATATTTTCCTGTACTATCATATATAGTTCCTCTTTTTGGATTTATTGCCCTATCTAGTGTTTGCTGCTCATATGCCATTGATGATAATTCTCCTCCCTGAACTATTTGAATAAATCCTATTCTTCCTATTAATATTGTAAAAACCAAAAATGATACAAACAATATATTTCTCATTCTTTTTTTAGTAGATATTTCACTTGTTATTGCTTTATTTTTTATTCTAACTTTTACAGCTTTGCCACTTGATTTATTATCTTTTATTTTCTTATATTTTTTCATACAAAAAACACCTCTAATAATATCTATTAGAGGCTTACTATTTTAAGTACTATAAATTTATTTATTTGGAAACATCCAATCCGCCATTTTTTGTAACCAAGTTTTATTCTCTTTTAATACAACTTTTTCAGTTGCTGATTCTACATAATCTTTTTTTGGTAAAGTTACATAAACTGTCTGTTTATTAGTTAATTTTTCCATTCCTAACTTTTCTTTTGCTTCTTTTTCTATATTTTTTATATTCAAATTATTTTCTATATTTATTTCTAATTGTTCATTTTCTTTTTCTATTGTAGCTAATTTTTTCTTTTGATCTTGCATTTCATTAAATTTCACTGTTATTTGGGAGTTTTGATAACTAATGGCTAATAAAACTGTAAAAGCTAATATTGCAAACATTGTTAGTTTTACATGTTTTCTTTTTTGTTCTTTTGATACTTCTACTTGTTGTTTTGGCATTTCTTTTACAACTTTTAACCCAGATTTTTTTCTAGTTTTATTCTTTCTAGGCATTTGCTCTTCAGTTTGAATTTTTCTTGGGTTTGTATCATATTGATAATAATTTCTTGCCACTATTATTTTCCCTCCCCTCTTTAGTTATTAATTATTAAACTTCGTAAATCTATTTTTTCTTGTGCTTTAATTTTTTTCAAATATTCTCAATTTTGCACTTTTACTTCTTGAATTTTCTTCTTGTTCTTCTTTACTTGCTACCATTGGTTTTTTAGTTATTATTTTTCCCTCTGATTTTGCACCACATACACAATATGGTAAATCAGGTGGACATGTGCATTTTCCTTTTGCATCTAACATTGCTTTTTTTACTGCTCTGTCCTCTAATGAATGGAATGTAATAACACATAATCTTCCTTTAGAGTTTAAACATTTTATGCAATTCAATATTGTGTTATATAATGGCTTTATTTCATTATTTACTTCTATTCTAATTGCTTGAAATGTTCTTTTAGCTGGATGTCCATCATTTTGTTTTGATTTTGGTATTGATTCTTCTATAATTTCTACTAATTCTTTAGTAGTTTCTATTGTTTTTTCTTTTCTCCTTTTGCAAATATTATATGCTATTTTTCTAGAAAATCTTTCTTCACCATATTCATAAATTATATTACTTAGTTCTTCTTCACTATATTCATTTACAACTTTTTTAGCTGTTAATTCTTGTGTTTTATCCATTCTCATGTCTAAAATATTTTCACCTAAGTAACTAAATCCACGATTCCTTTCATCTAATTGATATGATGACACACCTAAATCTAATAATATTCCATCTACTCCATCTATATTTTCGTTTTCTAATATACTTACTATATCATCATGATTTCCATGTATGTATCTAACATTTTTAAATTCCTTTAAATTTTGCCTTGCCGCCTGTAATGCTTCTTGGTCTCTATCTATTCCTATTAAAATCCCTGTATTATTCAATGCTTTGGCTATTTCTTTACTATGTCCTGCTCCTCCTAATGTACCATCTAAATATATTCCATTTTGCTTAATTTTTAGACCTTCTATACATTCATTTAACATGACTGGTTTATGTTTAAATTTCAAATTCATACCTCTTTATTTTTTGTTATTAAGGGTCTTATGCAGCTGGAACAATAACCAGCTGCTTTATCAAAAGTATATTATTCAAACTTTTGTATTTTTTCTAATTCTTCTGCAATATTTTTTATTCTTTTGTGTTAATTCTTTTGTTCTTTTATCTTATGTTTTACAATCTTTCGTATAATTAACTTTTGTAAAAACTTATCTCATGTATTTTCTTCTTAAGTATTATCTTCTTTTGTACTATTACATATTTTTCATTTGTAAAAAATATATATTAATGAGGATTTGTCTTTTGTCTTTTTTTGATTTTTTCTTTAGTTTTTTATATAAACTTTTTCAAGTTATATACCTAAATTTGCCATATTTTCTGCAATTTCATCTGCTGATATTTCTTTATCACATTTTTCCCATGTTTCTTTGTTCCATATTTCTATTCTTGTTCCTACTCCGATTATTATTGCATCTTTTTCTAAATTTGCTGCAGTTCTTAAATTGTTTGGTATTAAAAACCTTCCTTGTTTGTCTATTTCACATTCTGTGGCTCCTGACAAGAAAAATCTTACAAAATTTCTTGCATTTTTATCTGATAATGGTAGACTTTTTAGTTTTTCTTCAAAGTTATTCCATTCTGTTTGAGAGAACGCAAATAAGCATCCATCTAAACCTTTTGTTAAGATGAACTTGTCCCCGATGTCTTGTCTTAATTTTGCTGGCATTATTAACCTTCCTTTTGTATCTAAAGAATGGCTATATTCTCCCATCAACATCTAGTTTCACCTCTTTCCACTTTTCTACCACTTTGTGCCACTTTTTACCACTGCAACTTTATTGTAATATAACTTTTTTAATTTTGCAAGTGTTTTTCTGAATTTTTTTAATTTTTTTTACAAATTTAAAATCTCGTAATTTCATGTCCTATAAAAACATAAAATTACGAGTTCAAAATATTACAATTTTCCAAATTTCTTTCTTAAACTTCTTTTGCTTTAACAATAACTCTTTGCTTACTATCATCAGTACATGTAATAAGAGTTATTTCTTTTTTTTCATTATTTTTTTGTTCCAAACAACTAATATCTTCTGGTACCACTGTATATTTATTATATATTCTATATTTAACAGTATTACCTGCCACATCTTTTGTTAAATCTGTAATTGATATTTCTTCTCCAACTTCAAGTGTAGGCACTTTACTAAAAAACTTTTGATTTCTATAATTATGCCCAACTATACAAAAATTTCCTTTTTCATTAGGATTTGGCCCTGCCAATTTACATGGAGATAATTTTAACAATTCCTCTGTTTCCTTTTCTGAACCTGTTACACCTTCTATTATAGGATAACTTAAATTTAATTTTGGTATTTCTATTTTAGCAATTGTATAATAACTATATCCATCTTCTGTAGTTTGTTTTTTATCTCTCAAAGTTTCATAATTAGTAGTATTCTCTAAAGCTTTTACCTTTAAATCTTCTTGTGCATTATTTAATACTACTGTTAAAACATCACTTTGTGCTTTTTCTTTTGTTCTTTCTGCCTCTTCTTGTGTTTCATTTATATTAGCTAATATTTGCTCTGATACTTCTGCACTTTTATTTCTTTTATAATCTGTATAAAAAAATATTGAAATTATTACTGCTATTATAATTAATGATAATATAAAATTAAATTTGTATATCTTTTTCTTTCTTTTTAGTTCTGGCGTTACATACAATTTTTCTGTTACTAATATTTGATTCAATTTTAACACCTTCTCTTCTTTTTTGTATTATTCTTTCTTTTTTATTATATCATAATAAAAACTTTTTGAAAATCTTTTTTAAATCAAAATTGATGATATATGAAATACATTAACCTTTTCTTTTAAGAATTTTTGTGTTTCTTTTAAAATTTTATGATCATCATCTAGTAAAATTAATTTATCATATTTGTCATTTTTTTCTTTCATTTTCTCTGCTTTTACTATATCTCTGTTTTCTTTCGAATATTCTTTATTTTCTTTATTTATTATAATCCAATTTTCTTCTTTTATAAATGATACATATTTTCTTAACCATTCTTGCTTTTCTTTTAATATTTTTAAGCTTTTTGCTAGTGTTAATATATATAAGTCTATGTTTGGTATATCATTTATTTCTTTTAATGTTTCTATTATACATTCTATTGGTTCTGCTTTTTGATCTTTTAATGGGAAAGTAGCAATCCATTCGCCAGCTTCATAAACTCCAGTT
>ERZ773116.3292-NODE-3292-length-11843-cov-4.784187_pt1 | contig 11843 bp, 11 predicted proteins | sample MGYA00580563_ERZ773116 | MGnify/ENA primary metagenome ERZ773116 (study PRJEB29015, sample SAMEA2737864) | human gut metagenome | biome: human gut; feature: human-associated habitat; material: faeces | place: China | collected 2012 ... | reverse complement strand
CCCCCCGGGGGAAGCCAAGTGGTGCAAACCTTTAGCCTGTACGCTCTAGTAGGGGTCGACTGCTCGTCGCCCCTACAGGGTGCGGTGCATATTTGCAGATTATACTGAATAAAAATACGCTTTGATATTTGCATACGGCTGGTGAATATACGAATATACCATACAAACATGAATAATTTAGTAACTTTACACAGAGAATCACCATCTGCACTCCTTGAAAACTTGTATGAGAATGCACTTGACAATGAATAATATACGCGCTATAATGCTGACATCAAGATTCCCACAGGGAAGCAAAACGAATTTATTATTTATCAAAGGAGAAGAACACCATGAAGAAAATCACTGCTCTGGTTCTGGCACTGACCATGGTTTGCAGCCTGTTTGCAATGGCCGGTTACGCCGAAGAAAAGAAGGAAATTGAAACCGTTACCCCAGGCGTGCTGACCGTGGCCACCAGCCCCGACTTTGCACCCTACGAATTCTACGCCCTGGACGAGGAGGGCAACCCCACGCTGGCTGGCTTTGATATGGCACTGGCGCAGTACATTGCCGATTACCTGGGCCTGGAGCTGGAGGTCATCCCCATGGACTTCGACGGCACCCTGATGGAGCTGGCTTCCAAGAATGTTGACCTGGCCATGGCCGGCTATTCCCCCGACCCTGCCCGGATGGACAAGATGGACTTCTCTGACCTGCCTGCCCTGCTGGGTGCCTTTGCACTGGGCCCGGTGTACGGCGTGGTCATCAGCTTTATGAAGAACCTGCTGCACATCGTTATCAAGGGCACTTCCACTGCATGCGTGGGCGAGCTGTGCAACTTCATGCTGGGTGCGGTTTTCTCCGCTGTGGCAGGCGTTATCTATAAGCACCACAAGAGCCGCAAGACCGCCATCATTGGTGCTATTGCAGGCGCTGCAGCCATGGCTGTGTTCAGCGTACCGTCCAACTACTTCATCACCTATCCGGCCTATGTGCAGTTCTACCACATGCCGCTGGAAGCCATCCTCGGCATGTATCAGGCCATCCTGCCTTCTGCAGACAGCCTCATCAAGTGCCTTGTCATCTTCAATATGCCCTTCACGCTGGTCAAAGGCCTGCTGGATGCAGTGCTGTGCATGCTGATCTACAAGCCGCTGTCTCCCATCCTGCACGGCAGAAAGTAACTTGTTCTCCATCTTTTCTTCTTCTCAAATCATATAACCACAGCAAAACTCCCCGGTCAGGTCCCGCAGTGCGGTTCCCGGCCGGGGAGCTGTTATTTAGAGGAAAATATATCCGCCAGCGGTCGATCAGGCTAATGCCCCTTTGTCCAGCCATCTGCCGCGTACCAGCCGCACAAGGAACAGCACACCGCGCATGGTCAGCTCAAAGCTCATGGCCATCCATACGCCCACCAGCCCAAAATGCGGAGCCAGCAGGGAAGCCAGCGTGAGCCGGATGCCCCACATGCTGACAAGGTTCAGCACAAAGCATCCCGTGCTGTCTCCGGCACCCTGCATGGCACCGCTGGCAACGATACTGGCACCGAACATCGGTTCGGCCAGTGCTTCAATGCGCAGCACCTGTGCGCCCAGCGCAATAACTGCCGCATCTGCGGTGAAAATACCCATCAGGTTTGGCGCAAAAATGTACATGCCAACACCGGTCAGCGCCATGATGCCTATGCCCATGCCGGTGCACAGCCAGGCAAAGTTTTTTGCCATATCCCGACGGTTTGCGCCCACGGCCTGCCCCACCAGTGCAAGGGATGCATCCTGAATGCCATAGCCTGCCATGTAGCACAGGCTTTCGGCGCTCACACCCAGACTGTTGGCAGCAATGGCGGTGGTGCCAAGGCCGGATACGATGCGGATGAGCAGCACCTGCGCCGAGGAAAGAACTGCACGCTCTGCGGCCAGCGGTGCGCCTACCTTCCACAGGTTCTGCAGGCAGGCTTTGGTAATGTGCCAGGAGCCGGGCTTGCGGATGCACAGCGGGCCGTCCCGCAGCAGCAGGATGGCAAGGGTCAGCACACCGCTGATAGCGGTAGCAAGGGCGGTGCCCAGTGCTGCGCCCGGTACCCCCCAGCCAAGGCCCCAGACGGTCATTGTGCGGCCAAACACCACCATCTCACGGGTGGGATTGATAAGGCAGAAGTTAAAGATCACATCCAGCACGCAGGTCAGCACGCTGATAAGGCCCGGTGTCAGGGCATCGCCGGAGGAACGCAGCATGGAGGAGTAGGTTCCCATGATCATCAAAAAGGGCAGGGAAGCCGACCAGATGGCAAAGTAGGCCGAAGCATCCGCCTGCAGGGAAGGGTCGGCACCCAGCCATCCGGGCAGAAAGCGGCTGATGCCAATGCCGAAGGCCGCAGCTGCAAGGCCCACCACAAGGTTGAAGATCATAGATTGGCGCAATACACCGCGTGCATCGTCCTGCCGGTCTGCACCCAGATACTGTGCCACCTGAATGGCAAAGGACATATATAGACCGGCCAGCATTCCATGCATGAGCCACGTGCTGGAACTGACGATGCCAATGGATGCCGTAGCAGATGCACCGATATGCCCCACCATGGCTGCGTCGATGTACTCCACCGCAGTTACCACGATCTGCTGCAGGATGGATGGGATGCTCAGTGTGAGCACCACCTGCATGGTGTGCCGCAGCGGCACCTGTTCGCCCCGGCGCATCTGCGCCGAAAGCTGCTCAAGAGAGATGGACATGAGTTCTCCTTTTATAGAAACAATAACTTTTTCGACAGACTGATATACTATTATAAGTGCGGTGCTGCAGAAAGTCAATCAAACGTGGATTTTTCTCCGGGAATGATTGATTTTTTATGGATAGCGTGATACACTTCTCTCACAAACATAAAAGAAAGAGGAACTTTGAATATGATCGAATCACTGCTTTCGGTCGTAGGACAGCGCGGTGTCGATGCTCTGGCATTCCTGCTGGCGTTTGCCCTTACGGCTTTGATGGACTCCGTTTTTCACGATAAGCTTCCGCACGACCATGGCCGCGAGTTTGCGGTGAACGGTGCGCTTTCCAAGGGTAAGGCCCGTGGGTCCGGCCTGATCTTCGTGCTGTGCATCGCACTGGTATCGCTGGCATTCCTGCCGTTCAAGGTGGAATACGTCATCTACACCATCCTGCTCATTGCATCCATGCTGTCCGGCTACTTTGACGATGCTGCTGAAACTGCATGGAACGAGTATAAAAAGGGTATCATTGATTTTGCCATTGCCATTGTTGCAGGTGTGACCTACCTCAACTTCAACGGCTGCGGTGTGAATTTCCTGCAGTGGAGCTTCACTCTGCCGTATGCTGTGTACCTGCTGCTGATCGTTATTCTGATCTGGACCAGCATCAATGTGGTCAACTGCACCGACGGCGTGGACGGCCTTTCGGCAAGTGTTGCAGTGGTGACCATCGGCACCTACCTGCTGGCCTATAAAACAGAGCTGGCCGAGTACGGCACCGCAGGCGTTGTGTTCATGGGTGCGCTGCTGGCCTATCTGTGGTCCAACGCAAAGCCGTCCAGCCTGCTGATGGGCGATGCCGGCAGCCGCGCAATGGGCTTCTTTATCGCAATGCTGTCCCTCAAATGCGGCCATCCGTTTGCCTTCCTGCTGGCAGCCATCGTGTTCATCGTGGATGGCAGTCTGGGCATCCTGAAGATCAGCCTGAAGCGCTTTTTGCACATTTCCATCCTCAAGAACACCCGCACCCCTTTGCACGACCACGCCCGCAAGAATAAGGGCTGGAGCGACGAGCAGGTGGTGGCCCGCTGGCTGATCATGCAGTGTGTGGCTTCGGCTTTGCTGCTGCTCATTGTCCGCGGCTAAAATATAGCAATCAAAAAAGACGCTTGGTCTTGTCTGAATATGTTTTCCCGGCAGGGAAGCATACAGCAGTGTATCAAGCGTCTTTTATTTTATAGTTCTATCATTCGTTACAGCCCGGCCTTTTTGGCTGCAGCCTGCACGACATGGCCCACCAGCACCGAGGTGGTCACAGTGCCCACACCGCCGGGTACCGGCGTGATGGCATCCACTACCGGCTCTGCTTCGCTGAACTTTACGTCACCGCACAGCTTGCCCTTTTCGTTCACATGGATGCCCACGTCTACGACGGTCTGGCCCTCACGCAGGCAGTCGGAACCCACGGCACCCATCTTGCCCATGGCCACTACTACCACATCTGCTTCCTTGCAGATGGCGGGCAGGTTCTGCGTGCGGGAATTGCAGATGGTCACGGTGGCGTTCTCGCGGTCCAGCATCATGGCTGCGGGCTTGCCTACCACAAGGCTGCGGCCCACTACGACAGCGCGCCTGCCGGAAAGCGGAATGTTGTAATACTTCAGGATCTCAAGGCAGGCCTGCGCGGTGCAGGGAGCATAGCCGAGATCGGTATTAGTGAACACACCGGCCAGAGAATCGTCCGTGATGCCGTCAATGTCCTTTTCCGGAGCCAGCGCCGCACGCACAGTGCGGTCATTGAACTGCTTGGGCAGCGGACGGAACAGCAGGCATCCGTGGATGGTATCCTCTGCGTTCACCTCGGCGATCACCTTCAGCAGATCGTCCTGCGAAGCATCGGCGGGCAGAAGAAACTGCTTTACCTCCACACCCACCTTGCCGCAGCGGGCGATCACGCCGCGCTCGTAGGAGAGGTCGTCCTCCCGCTCACCCACACGCACCACGGCCAGCGTGGGAGTGATGCCTTTTGCCTTGAGCTGCTCACACAGCGCCGCATTGCGTTCGTTCATAGCGGCTACAACGGGTGCGCCCTTCAAAATCGTTGCCATAATACTTTTCCTCACTTATTCCGCAATTTGTTCGTCACGGATGCAAAAACAGCGTCTGCCCGCGACACAAATTCATCCAGCAGTTTGTCTGTTTTTGCGTCCAACGCAGCAGCGCGCTCACGGTCTGCCATCAGCTTTGTGTTGATGAACACATTCAGGCTTGCGGCCTGCAAGGCTGCCTTGCACAGAGCGGCTGCACAGCCTGCGTCCGAGACGGCCATCACGCTGCCCTTGGCGGCGTATTCTTCCACCAGAGCAATGCCCTCGGCGCACTTTTCCATGACCTCAAGTGGCACGGCACAGGCGGCATCCAGCGCCTTTTCCAGCACGGCGGCTTTGTGTGCAGCCTGCTCTGGTGTGTCCTTGGGCAGGCCGTAGGCCGCAGCCAGCGGCGCAAAGGCATCGGCATCGGCCTGCACCAGCGCCTCCAGCTCTTTGCGCAGAGCATCGGCCCTTGTGTTCAGGGCCTGAATGTCTGCTTCCACGGCGGCATATTTCTTTTTGCCGGTGGTCAGGTTGCCCACCATATTGCCCAGCGCTACACCGGCTGCACCCACCAGCGCCGCCGTTCCGCCGCCGCCCGGCGTGGGGGCTTTGCTGGCCAGCTCTGCGAGAAATTTCTCACAGCTCAGCTTAGTCATTTCCATTTGTAAATACCCCTCTCTGTTACGTAGGCATCCAGCCGCTGGTCGTGCTCGTCTACGGCAGCATGTTCCACCCGCTGTGCCTCAAATGCAATGCCGATCTTCACCGCGTTTTTGCAGCGGGGAAGATACCGGTCGTAATAGCCCTTGCCCATGCCGACCCGGAAGCAGTCTGCATCAAAAGCCGTGCAGGGTACAAGGACCAGATCCAGCGCTTCCGGCAGCAGAATCTCCGACCGGCTCAGGATGGGGGTGCGGATGCCGTACTGTCCCATCTCCCAGCCGTCCGGGCCGGGCACAGCGGCTGTAAGGGAATACGCCTCGCCGCACACCGGATAGGCCAGCGTTTTGCCCTGAGCTGCTGCTTCGGCGGCAAAGGCAGCAAGGTCGGCTTCAAAACCAAACGCTGCGTACAGCAGGATGGTCTGCGCATTCTGCACGGCAGCCAGCTGCCAGAGGAATGCGCACAAAGCGGCATTTGCAGCCTTGCGTTCTTCCGGGCCGAGAGCCTTGCGTGCGGCACGGCCCGCTTTGCGCTGGGTCTGCTTTGCTTCACTGACCGTCACCAGAGAACACCTCGCTTCATCTGAAGGTTGACTGACTTGAAAAATATACAAAAACGACACTGCATTTTTATACAAGTATAATAAACACTTCAGACGAAAAAAGCAAGCCTTTTGGCAAAATGGAAGTTGAAGATTCTGCAGCTTTCTGCTATGATAAAAGAAAGCAATTCGGTTCGTGCGCGGAGCAGGGTGGCTTGAAGAGATCCAGAGATCCGGGGCTTTCTCCGGAAATTGAGAGGGGTAGAATATTATGTACAATGAAATGATGGACACCATCGGTCTGGTCAATACCGTTGATCCGGAGTTGGCCGCAGCCATGGATCGCGAGCTGAACCGTCAGCGCCAGAACATTGAACTGATCGCCAGTGAGAACATCGTCTCTCCCGCCGTCATGGCCGCAATGGGCAGCATCCTGACCAACAAGTACGCCGAGGGCCTGCCCGGCAAGCGCTACTATGGCGGCTGTGTCTATGTGGACGAGGTGGAGAACATTGCCATCGAGCGTGCCTGCAAGCTGTTCGGCGCAAAATATGCCAATGTTCAGCCCCACTCCGGTGCACAGGCCAATCTGGCAGTTTATTTTGCTCTGCTGGATCTGGGCGATACTGTCATGGGCATGGACCTGTCTCAGGGCGGCCATCTGACCCACGGTTCTCCGGTGAACATGTCCGGCAAGAACTACCACTTTGTTTCCTACGGCGTCAATGCCGATGGCGTGATCGACTACGCCGAGCTGGAAAAGCAGGTGGAAAAGGCCGTGGATGACGGCCTGCAATCCGTGATCCTTTTCGGCATCCCGGCCGAGAAGGACGAAAAGGCCAGCGGCGCCTATGCCGAGGACGGTATCGTACAGGAAGCCGTGCGCCGCCTCAAGCATCGCTGGCCCTCGCTCTACGTCATCACCGACGTCTGCCTGTGCGAATACATGAGCCACGGCCACTGCGGCATCCTGACCCCCGGCGGCGCGGTGCTCAACGACCCCACCCTGGAACTGCTGGCCAAGACCGCCGTGAGCCATGCCGCCGCCGGTGCCGACATGGTGGCCCCCTCCGACATGATGGACGGCCGCGTGGCCGCCATCCGCCATGCCCTGGACGAATCCGGCCTGGTCATGGTGCCCGTCATGTCCTATGCCGTGAAATACGCCTCGGCCTTCTACGGTCCCTTCCGCGAAGCCGCCGAGTCCGCTCCGGCCTGCGGCGACCGCAAGAGCTACCAGATGGATCCCGCCAATGCCCGCGAAGCCATCATCGAAGCCCTGGCCGACCTGGACGAAGGCGCCGACTGTCTCATCGTCAAGCCCGCCGGCCCCTACATGGACATCATCCGCCAGGTGCGCGACGCCGTGAACGTGCCCCTGTGCGCCTATCAGGTCAGCGGCGAATACAGCATGATCCGCGCCGCCGGTCTCAACGGCTGGATCAACGAAGAAGCCGTGATGATGGAAAGCCTGCTGGGCATGAAGCGCGCCGGTGCCAAGATGCTCATCACCTACTTCACCGAGACCCTGCTCAAGCAAAGGCTGGTGCGCTGATGCATGACGCAAAGCACATGCCGGGCCATCCCGGCGGCATGGGGGGGCATCCCGGTGCCGCGGGTGCCCGTCCCGGCGGTCATCCCGGGGGAGCGCCCGGCCACAAGATGGTGCGCACCCTTGAGGACGGCACGCCCGCCTGCAAGCTCATCGCCTGGGAAGTGACCCGTTCCTGCAACCTGGCCTGCAAGCACTGCCGCGCCGAGGCCCACCCGGAACCCTATCCGGGCGAGTTCTCCACCGAAGAGGCCAAGGCCCTCATCGACACCTTCCCCCAGGTGGGCAATCCCATCATCATCTTCACCGGCGGCGATCCCATGATGCGCCCCGATGTCTATGAGCTGGTGGCCTATGCCCACAACAAGGGGCTGACCTGTGCCTTCTCGCCCAACGGCACCCTGATCACGCCCGAACTGGCCCGCAAGATCAAGGAAGCCGGCGTCAACCGCTGCTCCATCTCCATCGATGGTGCCGACGCCGCCAGCCACGACGAGTTCCGCGGCGTGCCCGGGGCCTTCGAAGCCTCCATGCGCGGCATCGAATACCTCAAGCAGGCCGGTGTGCCCTTCCAGATCAACACCACGGTCACGCGCAACAACCTGCACAGCTTCAAGGACATCTTCCAGCTGTGCGAGCGCATCGGCGCGGCCGCCTGGCACATCTTCCTGCTGGTGCCCATGGGCCGGGCCTCGGGCCTGGCCGACCAGGTCATCAGCGCCGAGGAATACGAGGACGTGCTGCACTGGCTCTACGACTTCCGCAAGACCACCAGCATGCACCTCAAGGCCACCTGCGCGCCGCACTACTACCGCATCATGCGCCAGCGCGCCCATGAGGAAGGCGTGGCCGTCACGCCCGAGACCTTCGGCATGGACGCCATGACCCGCGGCTGCCTGGGCGGCACGGGCTTCTGCTTCATCAGCCATACCGGCCAGGTGCAGCCCTGCGGCTATCTGGAACTGAACTGCGGCAACGTGCGCGAGACGCCCTTCCCCGAGATCTGGCGCAACAGCACGTACTTCCGCCAGTTCCGCGACCAGAAGTGCTACGAAGGCAAGTGCGGCGTGTGCGAGTTCCACAAGGTCTGCGGCGGCTGCCGTGCCCGCGCCTGGAGCATGAACGGCAACCATATGGCCGAAGAGCCCCTGTGCACCTATCAGCCCAAGCGCGCCACGGGCGCAAAGTGAGCCACCATGACGGACGCCCCCGAATACTGCGGTCCCCACACCGCGCAGGAAGCCCTGGACGAGACCGACCGCCGCCTGCTGGACATCATCCAGACGGCCTTTCCCCTGACGCCCCGCCCCTATGCCGACCTGGGCACGCTGCTGGGCATCCCCGAGGAAGAGGCCCTGGAACGCGTGCGCAGCCTGCGCGAGCGGCGCATCATCCGCCGCCTGGGAGCCAACTTCCAGTCCGGCAAACTGGGATTCGTCTCCACCCTCTGCGCGGCCAAGGTGCCCGAGGACAGGATGGAGGACTTCGTGCGCGACGTGAACGCCCGTCCCGGCATCACCCACAACTACCTGCGCGAGCACAACTACAACATCTGGTTCACGCTCATCAGCCCCTCGCGGGAAGACGAGCGCGCCACGCTGGCCGACATCACGGCCCGCACGGGCATCCCCATCCTCAACCTGCCCGCCACGCGCCTGTTCAAGATCCGCGTGGATTTCCGCATGCAGGACTGAGACCAGCCCCCATGCCGGGGAGGCCGCAAGGCCTCCCCTTTTTTGGGGCCCGCGCCCGCCCCTGCCGCCCGCAGCGGCCCGCCGCCTTCCCCCCGGGGGCCTGCCCCCCTTGAGCTCCGCAGGGGCCTGTGCTAACACCTCAACACCGGTTGCGGAAAGATGCTTCACCTTACGGGAGCGCGGTTTTCCAGCCCTGGCCCTTTCCGGTGCGGCCCGGAGCCCGCCTGTTTTTCTTCGCTTTTTCTTTCGCAATCCTGTCCGAAAATGTCACAGAATCGTCACACGCATGCAGCAGTATTCCGGGAACAGCTACGCCCACAAGGAGAGCGGCATGACCTCCCAGATAGTCCTCAAATATCCCGAGCAACCCTGCTCGCCTGAAGACATGCAGGACCTTTCCTGCCCCAACCTTTTCCTCAACCGGGAAATCAACTGGCTGGACTTCAACGCCAAGGTCCTGGACGAAGCCCTCTCGCCCCAGCAGCCCCTGCTGGAACAGCTCAAATTCCTTGCCATCTTCTACAACAACCTTGATGAATTCTTCATGGTCCGCGTGGCCAACATCCTGCGCCAGTACCGCAACGGCGCGGCCAACGGCTCGGCCGACCGCATCACGCCGGCCAAGCAGCTGGCCGAGATCCGCCGCCGCACCCTGCTGCTGACCTCGCGCGCGCAAAGCCACTGGCTCAAGAGCCTGGCCCCGCAACTGCTGGAAAGGGGCGTGCGCATCGTGCGCTATACCGACCTTTCGGAAAAGCAGCGCCGTTTCCTGGACGGCTACTTCCGCAACGAGATCTACCCCGTGCTCACGCCCCAGGCCATCGACCCCGGGCACCCCTTCCCCACCATCTCCACCACCTGCCTCAATTTCATCATCCAGCTGCGCAACCGCGACAGGGAGACGCGCTTCGTGCGCCTGAAGTGTCCCAACAACCTCTCGCGCTTCATCTTCATCCCGCGCAACAGGGAGGCCAAGACCTACGCCTCCCTGGGCTTCGATCCCAACGTGCGCGGTGATGACATCCTGCTGCTGGAAGACCTCATGGCCCAGTATCTTGAGCTGCTCTTCCCCGGGCATACGGTGGTCAGCTCCGCCCTGTTCCGCATCACCCGCAACACCGACCTGGAGATCGAGGAAGACGAGGCCGACGACCTGCTGGAAGCCGTGCGCGACCTGGTGGAACAGCGCCGCTTCGGCGATGTGGTGCGCCTGGAGATCGCCCACAAGGCCTCGCGCGAGCTGGTGGACTTCCTGGCGCGGCGCCTGCGCCTGCAGCCCTTCCAGATCTACCGCATCAAGGGGCCCATGGGCTTTTCCGAGTTCATGACCCTTTATAATGTGGACCGCCCCCAGCTCAAGACGCCCGGCATCCAGGGGCACATCTCGCGCCTGTTCCAGGAAGGCGACATGTTCGGCCACCTGCGCAAGCGGGACGTTGTGCTCTTCCATCCCTATGACAGCTTCAAGGCCGTGCTGGACTTCATCCGCCGCTCCAGCGAGGACCCCAACGTCCTGGCCATCAAGCAGACCCTGTACCGCGCGGGCAACGACTCGCCCATCGTGCGCGCCCTCATCGAGGCCCGGCGCCGCGGCAAGCAGGTGGTGGCCGTGGTGGAGCTCAAGGCCCGCTTCGACGAGGAGCGCAACATCACCTGGGCCGAAGAGCTGGAAAAGGAAGGCGTCAACGTGGTCTACGGCTTCATCGGCCTCAAGGTGCACGCCAAGCTCTGCCTGGTGGTGCGCCGCGAGGCCGGGCACATCACGCGCTATGTCCACATCGGCACGGGCAACTACAATGCCTCCACGGCCAAGATCTACACGGACATGGGCCTCATCACCTCCAACGAGGACATCTGCGCCGACGTCACCGACCTGTTCAACGTCATGACCGGCTATGCCGACCGCGATCTGTACCGCAAGCTGCTGGTCTCGCCCCAGGCCATGCGCGGCCCGCTCATGGAGATGATCCGCCGCGAGATCGAACTGCACAAGCGCTACGGCAACGGCGAGATCATCTTCAAATGCAACCAGCTGGTGGATGCGGGCATCATCCGCGCCCTGTACCGGGCCTCCATGGCCGGTGTGCGCGTGCGTCTGCAGGTGCGCGGCATCTGCTGTCTGCGCCCCGGCCTGCCGGGCATCAGCGAGAACATCACGGTCACCAGCATCGTGGGCCGCTTCCTGGAGCATTCGCGCATCTACTGGTTCCATGCCAACGGCGACGACATCATGTACATCGGCAGCGCGGACCTCATGCCGCGCAACCTCGACCACCGCATCGAGGTCCTGGCCCCCATCCTCGATCCCGAACTGCGCCGCAAGATCCGCGAGGACATCCTCGAAGTCCACCTGGCCGACAACGTCCAGACCTGGCAGCTGCAGGCCGACGCCACCTACACGCGGCTCAAGCCCGCCAGCAAGGAAACGGCCGTCAACGCGCAGGAACGCATGATCGCCCAACATATCACCAGGGACGATATCTGATCCCAAGGAGCTTTCATCATGGCTACCAAAAAACGCCCCGCCGGCAAGACCGGCAGCAGTACCAGCCGCAGCCGGCAGCAGCGCCAGGGGCAGGCCGCTGCCAGCTCATAGTCTCGGGCACTTCG
>ERZ773116.3288-NODE-3288-length-11863-cov-3.365684_pt1 | contig 11863 bp, 11 predicted proteins | sample MGYA00580563_ERZ773116 | MGnify/ENA primary metagenome ERZ773116 (study PRJEB29015, sample SAMEA2737864) | human gut metagenome | biome: human gut; feature: human-associated habitat; material: faeces | place: China | collected 2012 ... | reverse complement strand
GTATCTCTGACAATTTAATCAACTGTAATTCTGTTTTTGTTTCTTCCATAATGCCCTCCATTTCTGAAAATTTTCATTGTCACTGGAAGAAACCTCTGCTATACTTGAATTGTGATTGTTGATAACAGAGGTTTTCCAGTTATCACAGCCCTAACAGTTGCCGCTGTCAGGGCTTTTTTCTTCGCCTTGCCACAGATACCTTGCACCGTCCAACATCCAAAGAATTGCTTTCAGCATATCTTCATAGGCTTCCCGCAAATCTCTGATTTCTTCGGAAGTAATCCCCGGCTTTTTGCCATCAATTTGCTCCGCCAGTTCCACCAGCCGATTCTCCATTTCCTGCAACCGTTCCACAATCTGATAAACTGTTTCTTTCTTGCCTACCACGCACACCCGGTTATAAATGCAGGAACGGACAAAATAATCTTTTTTCTTCATGCCGCTTGTGAAAATCTTTGCTTCGATTTCTTCCCTCTCTCTCGGAGAGATACAGAAACTGATTGTCGGATATTTGTGTGTGCCGCTCATTCCTCTGCGCCCTCCTTAAATTCTTCATCCAGCAATTTTGCCATTTGTGTCTGTTCCGTCGGGAACATATGAGCATAACGATAAGTAATATCCACGCTTTCATGCCCCACCCTGTTTCCGATTGATACCTCCGAAAATCCCATGCTGATAAGCAGTGATACATGAGAATGTCGCAAATCGTGGATTCTAATGCGTTTCACTCCCGCTTTTTCCGCCCCTCTTGTCATTTCATGGTGCAGAAAGCTTTTTGTCAGATGAAAGATACGGTCAGTGGGAAGAATCCCGTATAATCTGCCGATATAATCTTTCAGTTCTTCACATAAGAAATCCGGCATACTTACATTTCGTTTGCTTTTCGGAGTTTTCGGGTCTGTAATTACATCTTTACCCTCCAATCGCTGATAAGATTTTGTTATCCGAATGACTTTGTTATCAAAATCAATATCCTGCGACGTGAGAGCTAACAGTTCGCCCACTCGTAAACCGCACCAGTACAATATCTGAAACGCATGATAGGAATATGGTTTGTCCTTTACCGCTTCAATGAATTTCAGATATTCCTCTTTTGTCCAGAACAACATTTCCTCCGCTTTTCCCTTTCCCAACGGCCCCGCCTTTACAACAGGATTGCTTTTCAGTTCATAGAACCGTACCGCATGATTAAACAGTGCACTCAATTCTGATTGCAGAGTTTTCAAATAAGTCGGAGCATAGAGCTTTCCTTTTTCATCACGATAGGAAATCTGTTCATTCTGCCACTGGATAATATCTTTCGGACGAATATCACGCATTTTCTTATCCTTGAAATAGGGCAGTAGCTTTGTCCTCAAGATATGCTCTTTCGTCAGCCAGGTATTGTGTTTCAGTTTCGGCTTCATATCTCTTGTGTATGCCTGAACAAATTCCTCAAAAGTCATATCCAAGTCAGCCGCTTCTTTCATACGGAAATGCCGTTCCCACTCTGTTGCTTCCCGTTTGGTCTTAAATCCCCTCTTAACTTTCCGGCAATTCTTACCAGTCCAGTCATAATAGTGAAAGGACACATACCATGTTCCCCGCTGTTCGTCTTTGTACGCCGCCATAATCTCACTCCTTTCCTAATTCGCCTGTGCCATGCCATAAAATTTTTCTTCATAGTATTTTCTGCTCACTCGTCCGGCGATTGTGATAAAACCTTTTGCTTCCAGTTCTTCGTTCATCTGCCGCACCAGCTTATAAGCAAATGGTTTGGAAACGCCTAAGTCCTGCGCTACTTCTCCAGCTGTTACAAATAAATCATTTTTCAAATACATATCCTCCTTTTGGATTTTTAACTTTTTTGTTAAGTTCTGTATTTTCAGTATACTTAACATTTCTGCTATTGTCAATAGCTTTTTTGTTAAGTTTATCTTTTTTATTAAATTTAGCATTTCTGATAAGTTTTTGTTGCCGTATTATTTTAGGTATGCTACAATGTAGGAAACGGGATAACTATTTTCACAGGAGGGCTTTATGGAATACACGATACGAGAAATGACGGTAATGGAATATCCTCTATTAAATGAATTTCTATACGAAGCTATTTTTATTCCAGACGGTATAAAGCCGCCACTGAAAAATATTATTGCTTCTCCCGAATTACAGATTTATGTTGACCGCTTCGGGTCATCAAAAGCTGATTTCTCATTAGTCGCAGAAGTTGCGCAAAAAATCGTTGGTGCTGTCTGGGTACGCATTATACACGATTACGGAGATATTGATGATGAAACGCCCTCCCTTGCCATCTCTCTATACAAAGAATACCGGGGACAGGGGATAGGAACCGATATGATGAAAGAAACGCTATCTTTGTTGAAAACACATGGTTATAAACGTGTTTCACTTTCCGTTCAAAAGGCTAATTATGCGGCTGAAATGTATCGAAAAATCGGTTTTGATATTGTACGGGGAAACGAAGAAGAATGGATTATGGTATGTAATTTGTAAATTTTAAGGAAAGGACACAGAATTATGATACTGGGAGAACGAATTAAGAGAATCCGCACATTTCGGGGATTAACACAACGGGAACTAGGATTGAAGCTGGGATATGAGGAGCGCAACGCTGATGTTCGTGTAGCACAATATGAATCCGGCTATCGTGTTCCCAAAAAAGATACTCTCATGGAAATTGCCAGAATTTTGAATGTCAACTATATCAATTTTATTACCGAAGCCCCCGGCTGCGCCGAGGACATTATACAGACTTTTTTCTGGCTTGACGAGGACAACCGCAATACCTTTCATCTGTTCCAGCTTGTCCGCAATCCCGGCAAGTGCAACCCTTCTGATGATAAGTCTGTTCGCTATAATGATAGTGACGAATGGCCTGCTCATGCCCCTGTCGGTATGTGGATTGATTATGGTCTGGTAAATGAATTTCTGCGTGAATGGTGTTTGCGGAAAGAACAGCTAAAAAGCGGAGAGATTTCAGAGGACGAATACTTTGAATGGAAAATCAACTGGCCAGCTTCCAGTAGCAGCGTTGATGAAAAAGGACATGACCAAAAAAATAACAGCTATCAATGGAGAAAATAATTATGAAAAAAAATGATACACTAACACGCATTCCTTTGACAAATGCTACTTTTGTTTCTGGCGAAGGTTCTTTATGCTACGAAGATGTTATTGATGATTTTCCTAATGCTAAATACATCGACATTATCACTTTCAATATTTCACAATCACAAAATTCCTTATTAGAGGCTTTAAAGGAAGCTGGTAAACGTAATATACCAATTCGCCTTGTAACAAATATCCCCAATCGCTGGCATTCTTATTGGGGAGCAACTGCACGAAACAGAGCAAAAGAAACTATAAAAATTTATCAACGTAAATTAAAACCAGAATCTATTGGAAAATTGGCTAATATATTTTTCAAATTCAATAATCATGGTAAAATAATTTTAACCAATAATATTGTTTATTGGGGATCTGCTAATTTTTCAGACGAAAGTGCTCGTAATTATGAATGTGGAACTCTATCAAAGGATAGACATTTTATAGACTATATACATAATTCATTGATTCCTTGTATTTTATCTAACTCTATTGATTATTACAAACGCAATTATATAAACTATATCGCGGGAATTTATAGTGCAATATCATTTATTCATAATATGTTTGAAGAAGTTCATGACTCATCATATGGTATATACGAAGATTATGATACTAATTTCCGACCTGTTGAATATTTTAACTATAGTTCTAATGGTTTAACATGGAAATTATTAGAAAATTTAATGGAAACCGTACAAAAATTTGAAGAACTATTATCTGGAATAATATCTGAATTAGACGATGAATATGATGAATTCATTGATGATTCTGATTTCGAACATTACGAAGAAGCTGATAAGCTAATTGAAAAATTCAGACATGATATTGATAATCTAAACAACCAAATATCTTCGATTTGTTACTCTCTCGAAGATTTAGCTAAATTTGACGAAGAAACTTACACATTTAGGATTTTATCAGAAGATTATGGTAATGTCGCATATGACGATGCTTTAGACTATTATGTCGAATTATCCTCAAATGAAGCGCGTGAGGCTTACGAAGATTTAATTGAATCTGCAAAGCCAAATATAGATAACCTCTTATCGGCACTTTCCAATTACGAAGATGTTCTACTAAAATATGCTGATGAATTAATTGATTTATCGCAAGAAAATGAAGATATTGATAACACTTGAAATATAGGTATCAAAAAGGTATCACAACACATACTAAGAGCCGGAAAGTCCGCTATTTATGCGGTTTCCCGGCTCTCTGTTTACTATTCCAGTTCAATCGTCCCAGGCGGCTTACTCGTCAAATCGTAGAGTACGCGGTTGACGCCTTTCACCTCATTGATGACGCGGGTCATAACTTTGAACAGCACGTCAAACGGGATTTCTGCAGCTTCTGCGGTCATAAAATCAGATGTGATGACTGCACGCAGCGCAACTGCATAATCGTAGGTTCTTTCATCACCCATAACACCAACAGAACGCATGTTGGTCAGCGCTGCAAAGAACTGTCCCAGTCCTTTGTCGCAGCCTGCTTTGGCAAGCTCTTCGCGGTAGATAGCGTCTGCATCCTGAACGATACGAACTTTCTCCGGAGTCACTTCGCCTACAATACGAACACCCAGACCAGGGCCGGGGAATGGCTGACGGTATACGAGGTATTCAGGAATGCCAAGTTCCAGACCGGCACGACGAACCTCATCTTTAAACAGAAGACGCAGCGGCTCGATGATTTCCTTGAAATCAACGCAGTCCGGAAGACCGCCTACGTTATGATGAGACTTGATCACAGCAGATTTACCGAGACCACTCTCGATTACGTCCGGATAAATCGTTCCCTGTACGAGGAAATCCACAGCACCGATTTTCTTTGCTTCTTCTTCGAATACTCGGATAAATTCTTCTCCAATAATCTTACGTTTCTTTTCAGGATCAGAAACACCAGCCAGTTTGGAATAGAAACGTTCCTGTGCGTTTACGCGGATAAAGTTTAAGTCGTACTGACCGTCCGGGCCGAATACAGCTTCTACTTCATCTCCTTCGTTTTTACGAAGCAGGCCATGATCTACAAATACACAGGTCAGCTGCTTGCCGACCGCCTTGGACAGCAGAACTGCTGCAACAGAAGAATCCACACCGCCGGAAAGTGCACAAAGCACCTTGCCGTCTCCAACCTTTTCACGGATCTGGCGGATCGTTGTCTCCACGAAAGAATCCATCTTCCAGTCACCTGTGCATCCACAGATATCATATACGAAATTGGAAAGCATCTTAGTGCCTTCCTGAGTATGCATAACCTCCGGATGGAACTGTACTGCATACAGCTTCTTCTCTGCATTTTCCATTCCTGCAACCGGACACACTGGTGTATGGGCTGTAATTTTGAATTTCTCCGGTGCTTTTTCAATATAATCGGTATGACTCATCCAACAGATCGTGCTGGGGGATACATTTTTAAATAATGCAGATTCTGTATCCACTGCAACCTCAGTCTTACCATATTCGCTGACAGGTGCAGTTTTAACGCTGCCGCCCAGCATATAGGACATAAGCTGTGATCCATAACAGATTCCCAGAATCGGAATACCCATTTCGAATATCTCTTTCGGGCATCTGGGGGAATCCTCTCCGTATACACTGTTGGGACCACCTGTAAAGATGATACCCTTAGGGTTCATTTCCCGGATCTTATCCAGACTGAGCGTATAAGGATGCACTTCACAATATACATTACATTCTCTGACTCTTCTGGCAATCAGCTGATTGTACTGTCCGCCAAAGTCAAGAACAATAACAAGTTCCCGATCCATTCGTCTCCTCCTCGAGTTAATTTTGAAACAACAGGGCCAACAGTCTGAAAAAGTGTACCCGCACTCCATGACCACTGACCTGATATCATCATAATGAACAATTATAGTTGGAATCCCCTGTTCTGTCAAAGGTTTTCCATGTCGTTTCCTTTTCTGATTTACGAAAAAGATCGACCATCGCACCGATTAATCATTCACCGTCTAAAGTCACTGCAATTCGGTAACCTTATTTCAACTTTTTTGCGCAAAATGCTCCCATTTATGTCCCTTATATCGGAGCACATAGAAGATTTCCCGCACAACCCAGTCGATAAACATCGCCACCCAAATGGAAACCAGGCCAAAGTGACAAACATAAGTGAATACGTATGCTAGCACGACTCGAAATACCCACATGGAAAAAATAGCAACACTCATCGGCCAGACTACATCGCCTGCTGCCCTCAGTGTATTCGGAACGCCAAACGCCGGCATCCAAAGAAATGCACTTGCAACCGCATGGATCCGTACAATCTGAATCGTCAGCTGAGCTGCATCCGGTCCGAGATTGAAAAAGGTTACCAGTATCGGAGCTGACAGGTAAAGAATGATCGACAGACAGCCGATCCCGATCATCGCATCCCTGCAAAGACGTCTGGTATAATAACGCGCCTGGTCATATCTTCCTGCGCCAACGCATACGCTGACTACCGATACGATCGCAAGGTTGATGGCAAAGCCCGGCAGGTTATTCCAGTTCGCAATTGTGCCCGTAACCGCATTTGCAGCGATCGCAGAAGTCCCCATTGTTGCGACTGCACTCATAACGAGAATTTTACCCAGCTGGAACATGCTATTTTCCAGACCGTTTGGAATCGCGATATACAGGATCTTCTTAATCAGACTGCCATTAAACTTCCAGGTAATCTGCCCGCAGAGGTTGATTTCTTTTTTGGTTTGGAACATCAACAAAAAAATCACAACTGCCGCTACATATCTGGAAATAGTAGTCGGGATCGCAACGCCTGCTACACCCATGTGCAAACCATAAATGCAGATCGCATTGCCGACCACATTGATTACATTCATCAGCAAGGATACCCACATCGTCACCTTTGATTCGTTCATCGCCCGAAACAACGCCGCACAGGAATTATATATGGCAAGTGCAACAAACGAATACGTCGTGATAATCAGATAGGTCTTGCTCGCCTTCATAACGTCATCCTCGATTTTACCGAACATCAGACGCAGCAGCGGATCATGTGCCGTTATAAAAATAACGGAAATAACGCACGCGAGCAGTGTGGCGAACAATAAGATCTGCCATGCCGACTTACATGCGTCCTCTCTTTTCTTTTTCCCAAGGAAATGTCCTGAAACGACTGCACCGCCGGTTGCCAGAGCAGAGAACACATTGATCAGCAAAATGTTGACCGTGTCTACCAGTGAAACGCCTGAAACCGCCGCTTCTCCCGCCGCAGAAACCATAATCGTATCCGCCATTCCAACAGCAATTGCAAGAATCTGTTCAATGATCAGCGGTATAATCAGCTTCCGCAGATCCTTCCCCGAATAAAGCATTTTCCCCTCCATCCCGCAAAATATGCGGTTTTTTATTTCTCATTTGTCTGGTATTTTCCCTTACGCTGAGTATAGCATATTTTTCCTGTCCCCGTAATATCTTGTAAAAAATGTTCTTTAGGGGATTTTATGAAAGAATATATTGAAGAACGTGCCCTGGCAGTAGCCGGCTATATTATCGAATCCAACGCGACCGTCCGACAAGCTGCCCGTCAGTTTGGAATCAGCAAATCCACTGTACATAAAGATATCACGGAACGTCTGATGCAGGTCAATCCGGCTCTGGCAAAAGAAGCCCGAAAGGTACTCGATATCAACAAATCCGAGCGCCATATCCGCGGCGGTATGGCAACCAAGGAAAAATATGAGCACGAGCATCTGCTGCACGCCTGCCAGAGAGCCGTATCCTGAATTTGACAGCACTCACCGCAGCAGTTCCAACAGTTCCTCGCGGGTCAGACCCTGCGCCTGCAGGCTCTCCCCTCCGAGGATTCTGTCTGAAAGCTGCAGCTTGCGTTCCTGCAGCTCCACGATTTTCTCTTCAATCGTCCCTTTGGCAAGAATTCGGTAAACATTGACCACATTTTTCTGCCCGATCCGGTGTGCACGGTCCGTCGCCTGATTCTGTACTGCGCTGTTCCACCACGGATCGAAATGGATCACCACGTCTGCCGCCGTGAGATTCAACCCGGTTCCTCCCGCTTTCAGAGAAATACAAAATACCGGAACTTCATCGTGCGCAAACGACTCCACCATTTCGATTCTTTTTTCTTTCGGAGTCGCGCCGGTCAGCATGTGGCTTGCAATCTTTTCCTCCTCCAAAATCCGGTATAGGCGCTCCAGCATCGTTGTAAACTGAGAAAACAGGAGTACCTTGTGCCCGTTTTCCACTGCGTTTCGGATCAGCCCACGCACAAGCTCTGTCTTTGCAGATCCTCCTTTATAATTATCATACAAAAGCGCCGGATCGCAGCAAAGCTGTCTAAGGCGCGTCAGTTCTGCCAGAATTTCGATCTTATCCGTCCGGATTTCCTCGTCGGATTTTTCCTCCAGCATCAGCTTCATACGTCTGACATGGGCATCATACAGCTCCTGCTGCTCCCCATCCATATCGGCATACAGGTTTTCCTCCAGCTTGTCCGGCAAATCCTGCAGCACTTCTTTTTTCAGGCGCCGCAGGACGAATGGACGGATCAGCCGCTGCAGCCGCTTCGCAGCGTCTTCGTCCTTATGCTGGACAATCGGCTGTTCCAGCTCTGTCCGAAACCGCTGATAGCTGTACAAATACCCGGGCATGAGATAATCAAAAATGCTCCACAGTTCACTCAGCCGGTTCTCTATCGGTGTACCCGTCAGCGCAAGCCGGAATCCGGTCTGAACCTGCTTGACTGCCCTCGCCGCCTGCGTTCCGTGATTTTTGATATACTGCGCTTCATCGATCACCTCGCAGAAAAAATGAAGCTCCTGATAGTCTGTGATATCCCGACGGAGCAGATCATAGGACGTAATCAATACATCCACTTCTTTCCAACGATCCAGAACTTCCTTGCGCTGCTGAACATTTCCCGTTACCATATCCGCTTTCAGCGAAGGCGCAAACCGTTCCAGCTCATGCTTCCAGTTATAAACAAGTGACGCCGGGCAGACGATCAGGCTGCATCCGGTGTGCTCTACTAATAGGAAGCTGATGACCTGCAGCGTTTTTCCAAGCCCCATATCGTCCGCCAGAATTCCGCCGAACCGGTTGCTGTAAAGCATTCCAATCCACGCGGCGCCGGTTTTCTGATATTCCCGTAAAATTCCTTTTAAGGAGTCCGGCACATATTCCTTTTCGAAATCCGGATTCTGCAGCTTCTCGATCCGACTTGCGAAAGATACATCCCGAATTACTTCCATCATGGCGTTTTCCTGCAGCGCCTCATCCAGATACAGCATCCGGTACGCCGGAACCTCGATTTTGTCCTGCATCAGCTGCTTATCTGTCAGCTGCAGCGCCTGGCGCACCTCCTGCAGGGATTCCAGACCATTTTCTTCCATATTTACAAAGTCGCCGTTCTTGAGCCGGTAGAATTTTCGTTTCCGATCATAACGGGACAAAATTTCCATCAGCTCTTCCCTCGGCATATCCTGAGAAGACACTGTCAGCTCCAACAAGTCGCCGCCCATGGAAATTCCAACGGATACGCCGGGCGACGGCAGAACCCGCACTTTTTTCAGCGCATCGGAAACATACACCTCACCGATTGCAGAAAGCTGCACGATTCCTTCTGTCAGGAGACGATAAAACAATTCGTCGTCCTGATAAATAATCATTTCTTTTTTCAGATCATCATAAGTATTGCAATAGGAGCTTAAAATCCGCGCTGCTTCCGACTCGCTGACAAGATCCCGTCTGTCAATATCCCCTGTCAGATCATATACACTATACTCCCGTTCTCCATAGCAGGCGATTGCACGACAGCTGACCAGTTTCTCCTGTGGCATATCCAGATAAAACTGGAATTTTACTGCCGACAATTCCGTTTGCTTTTCATCGACTCCTTTGATCTCGCATTGAAAATGTTCTTTTAATATCGGCATCAACTGTCTGAAAAATGCCGGCAAATCCTCTTCCTGCAAAAAAGCCGTCCGGTTCGGGAGCTTTTTCATACAGTCCAAAAACTCGGTCACTTCTCCCAGCCCTTCATTGGAAACCCGATAAATCAGTCCGTCCTTAAAATACACCTGATCCCGTTCACAGGCATATCCGAACACATTTTCCAGGGAAAGCTCTGCACCACCTTCCGTTCCCGTCAGCTGCAATCTGCGTTCCAGTGCTGCGTCCGTGACATGCCAACGGCTCTCCGTTCCATCCAGCTGTACATAAAATACCCGGTTTCCCATCGCATCCAGAAATCCATCCAGTCCCCAGCCATCCAGCACGATCGTCCGAGCTTTCGGGAGCGCTGCCCGATACAGATAGGAATAACCGCTCGTCTGCAGATACGCCTTTTCATAACGGCCAACCCACTGCTCCAGAAATTCCACAAGCGGTCGCGATTCTTCGGTAAAGCTTCCTTTTATATGAACAAATTCCAGACTTTTTCCATAGGAATAGCTGCTTTGCTCCCGAAGGGCGCGGATCATGGAAAAAATATCCTTTACAATATACATCCTGCCGATCCCGATCCGAAATTCCGCCCGGCATTCACGCGTATCACAAATAAGAAGCGGCTCCAGACGCACCTTCCCAAAGCTTTCTTCCTGCAGAACCGGAAGCATATGCCGGGCAGTCTGTTTCTGCAGAAGCTCTTTTAACTGTCTGGTCGTCTTCCGCTTCGGAACACCGGCAAGAAGCATGCTATCGCTTCCGGAGGCTGTAGTATTTCCCGGGGACCTGAGATTTTCCTGAATCTTTATCCCGTCCGTTGCTTCACCGATTTCTTTCTGGATGCCTTCCAGCCCACGCTGTTTCAGGAACTCCGACAGACTCATATGCTCTTCTTCCACCCGGTCCGGATTTTCCAGATAATATAAAAGCACCGCCGTACAATGCTTGCACAGACCCTCATAGGAATAAAATGCAGGACAATCGCACCATGCCTCCTGCACGCTGTCTTCTTCCTCATCCAGCAGGATCCTCACGTCATAAAGATTTCTCCCGCTCCCTTTGACGTCCGCCTGAATCTGCCTACCCTTTTTCGTAGTTTTTATCTGAAAGCGCCTGATCTTGCCCTGCCGCCAGATATCTACCCCTCTGGAATAGGAATACCCTGCCAGCTTTCGAATCTGTTCCCGTGTGATCATGCTGTAAGCCTCCGCTCCCGCTGTCTGCGGTCCGTTCCTGCTGCCCCTGCCTATGGCTGCGATGCAGCCTGACTGCATTGTGATCTCGCCAACCTCATCCTTTTATTATAGCAAGGAACTTTCTCTCCTACAACATACGCCGCGGGATTTCCGGAAAATTTGGTATTACAATTCACTCGTCCCTTACGATTTTATGAACTGCTCTGCGCTTCTGCTTCCAGCAAAAAACCAAAATAAACTGCCTGCCGTCTGAAAAAGGAGGCGTCTTCCAATATTTCATGCTCCTGATGACGTCCCTGCGGCACGATCAGGGAATCCAATTCTGTTCCGAGATAACTGCTCAGCGCATAAAAATTGTCCAGCGATGGCAATGCTTTGCCCTGAAACCAGTTATAGATAGACTGCATCGCCGCCAGTCCCAAAAATTGTTTGATTTCTTTTGCCTCGATATTTTTCTTAATACAGGCTTCTTTTAACCTCTGTCCTGTCCGTAACACGTCAATAAGCGGATATCCCATTTCTACCTCCTTGCTGTCTCTCCATCTTCTCTGTTTTGCCCTTCTCCCGTTTATTTCCTTTCTGTCTGCTTTTGTTATTGTAACTGTTCCGTACCCTCACAGTTACGCGCAAAAATCCATTTTA
>ERZ773116.3284-NODE-3284-length-11866-cov-15.359834_pt1 | contig 11866 bp, 14 predicted proteins | sample MGYA00580563_ERZ773116 | MGnify/ENA primary metagenome ERZ773116 (study PRJEB29015, sample SAMEA2737864) | human gut metagenome | biome: human gut; feature: human-associated habitat; material: faeces | place: China | collected 2012 ... | reverse complement strand
TTATGCAGGTCTGTATATTATAGATAATTACACATATCTATGTATACGAAGAAAACTATTATTTATAGAAAGGAGGTGATATATATTAAGAAGAAACGAACATTTTATATAATTAATTTATTAATAAGTTTCATAGTATCTTTGCCTTTAAATGTAAAATTTTTAATATGTTTAATTATTTTAGATTTTGTCAGCGGACTTTTAAAAAGTTTATATGGTAACAGTGATAAAAGTGATACTGGTTATCTTTCTTCTAAAGCCATTAAAAAAGGCTTTATAAGCAAGATTAGTATATTTTTATTATTAGCAGTTGCCTTTTATATTGATAGTTATATAAATGGTAGCGGATATATTTTTAATTACACAATAGTTTATTTCTGTATTGAAAGTTGTGTAAGCATAATGGAGAATGTAAGCTGTTGTGGTGTTAAGGTTCCTACAATTATGAGAGAAAAATTAGATATAAATAAAGGAGAATAATATGTTTATTAGTAATACAGGAAATTCCAAGAAAGATGATTTTATTAACGGCATAATGCCATATGTTTTAAGTGCAAAAAAACTGAACTTAGATAATAAAATACTTCCGTCCGTTATAATAGCACAGGCGGCTTTAGAAAGTGGCTGGAATTTAGCAGCCAAAACTTTATTCGGAATTAAAGGAAATGGTGTGAGTTTAGTTACAACAGAGTATATAGACGGCATTAAGAAAATAGTAACTGACAGCTTTGTTGTATATAAAGATATTGCAGAAGCCGTTGAGGGATATTTTAACTTACTTAACGCTGAAAGATACACAAATGTAAGAAATGCTGACACATATAGCGAACAGTGTTTAGAACTTTATAATTGCGGTTATGCAACAGACCCTGATTATAGCGAAAAATTAGTGCACATTATAGTAATAAATAGTCTGGATGAAATAGACGACTATTATTTTAATGAGTTCTTATCTAGTGAAAATAGTGATAATACTACTACAGTAGACTATAATGCACTTGCCGACAGAATAGAAGCTGGTGATTTCGGCAATGGTAGAGAAACTCGTATAGCGGCATTTATCGCGGAGGGCTACACCGAAGAAGATTATAATATTGCGCAGGATATTGTTAATAATAGAAATTCTAATAATATTGATTATAGTGCACTTGCCGACAGAATAGAAGCTGGTGATTTCGGCAATGGTAGAGAAACTCGTATAGCGGCATTTATTGCAGAGGGCTACACCGAAGAAGATTATAATATTGCGCAGGATATTGTTAATGAAAGGAGCGAAGAGTAATGAAGCTAACATTAGAAGAATTTAAAGAGAAAGTTAATGATTATGACATTGACGAGGATATAAAAGTTACACTTTTAGAAGATTTGACTGATAGTTTCAGCGACTTAGAAAGTGGCGACGATATAAAGTATAAAGAAAAGTATATAGAAATGAGGGAACGATATAAAAGACGTTTTCTAGACAGTGAAGAAATTGAAGATACTGAACTTACAGACAGAGATATTGATGATAATTCCGTGATTGTTGATGTAAAGGAGATATAAATATGGCTATTAAAAAAGATAAATTAAAAATTAGTAACGATACTGAATTGCTTAGCTATATTATTAATTCTAATCCAGTTCTTTCCGCTGAATTAGAATTACCAATACAGGGGCAAAGTATAAAACCATATGGCAAGTTAATTAGTGATAATGAACGCTATCGTAATGCGTTTATAAATACCGTTAATTTAATCGGCTTGACAATGATTAAGCGTAATTACTGGGATAATCCGTGGGATTTCGCTGAAAGAGGTACCTTAACAAGAGGGCAGAGTGTAAGAGAGTTAATAAATGACTTATGCAACGTGTATGACTACAACGAAAATGTAGATAATAATACTAGATTTTTAGAAAATGCAGTACCAAATGTACTTAATTATATACATAGTGTTAATTATCAGAAATTTTATGAGGTGTCTACGTCTGATGAACAATTAGCTATGGCATTTGATACAGAGGGGGCACTCTTTGATTATGTAGAAAATTGTATTTCTATGCTGTACGAAAGTAAAACGTACGACGATTATATAATTAATAAGTATATGTTGTGTAGAAGAATTCTCGACGGCACTGTGCCAGCTTTCGAAATTAAAGATTATGACACGAAAACAGCAAGAGAGCGTGTAAGCTTTATGAAGAGTGTTAGCAATAAAATGACGTTTAGAAGTCCTAATTTTAACCCCGCTGGTGTCCGCAGGGCAACAAATTTCAACGACCAAATTTTTTTATTAAATACTGAATTTGAGGCTGATATGAGTACAGAAGTACTTGCTACATCTTTCTTTAGAGATGACGCAGACCTAAAGGCTAGAGGTGTCTTGTGCGACGATTTTGGAAACCACGACAGCGAAAGATTAAAACAGTTATTAAATAAAGATTATATTGAGTTTACCAGTGAAGAATTAACATCTTTAAAAAATATTCCTGCTGTAATAATATCAAGAGAATGGTTTATGAATTATAACTATTCTTTAGACGCTAACAGTGGCTATAAAATGACAGAGTTTTATAATCCAGTGACACTTCGTAATAATCATTTTTTACATACTTGGGGAATTAAGTCCACATCTCCATTCGAAAATTGTGCAGTTTTTACTGCTGGTGTCACAGTAGGTGTTACTAGTATAACTGTATCTCCGTCTGACATAACACTTGCGGCTGGCGTATCTAATAAGTTTAACGCAGTTGTCAAAACTACTGGATTTTGCAATAAGGCTGTAGTTTGGTCTATTATAAAAGGTGAACAGAATGGCAAAGCTATTATTACGGCGGACGGAACTTTAAAAATAAGCTCTGACTATAACAAAAGTGAGGAAGAAGCTCCGCAAATAGAAATAAAAGCAACCTCTGTTTATGACACTACTAAATCCGCAACGGCTACTGTTACAGTTGTTTAATTATAAGGGGGTTCACACCCCCTTGATTAAAGGAGATATAATAATATGAACCGAAAAATAAAAAAATTGAATTCCCAATTAACAAACCTAACAACTTTAGCGAGTATTAGACGACAGATGTTTCTTATAGCTGAGAATAGAATACGATATTATGGTATTCCTAATTCTGTAGATATAACATATGTTAATAAAATCTTATTATCTAATGGTTCTATAGCTTGTTTTATTGATGATGTTCTTGGGTTTTTAATGTTACCTTACACATTAGTTGGAAAATTGGATTGCTATAATAATCCTACCACAATACAGTGTTATAGTGCTAACGGGTATGTATCTCGTATCTTGCGAAAAAACGAGTATGTTATATTGTGGGATAATACATCTAAGATTAGTATAGCACCCGACATAGAAATACTAGCACAAAGAATGTCAATAGCTTCTCGGACTATGGATATAAATATTTCACAGCAAAAAACTCCTCGCTTCTTTAAAACTTCGAGTGAGAATGTACAAACTGTTAAAAATGTAATTAATGACGTGGATACATACGAAAACCTAGTATTAACGTATGACGATTTCGCAATTGACGATATTACCACTATTTTAGCACCCTCCCCTTATGTATCTGATAAGTTGTATGATTATTATGATAGATTATGGGCGGAGTTCTTGCGATTAATAGGTATGAATTCTATAACAAGTACAAAAAAAGAAAGATTGTTGACAGATGAAATCCGATACAGTCAAGGTGGCGCATTACTAACGAGAGAAAGTTACCTAGTTACAAGAGAACTATGGGTTGCTGAATTAAAACAAAAATTTGATAATATACACATATGTTTTGAGTATGCTGATTTAGAAAAGGAGTAATATATGTTATATAATTGCTGTATTGATTATTTTTCTTACATTGATGAACCACCTACTTTATTTAGTTTAATGAAAAGTATTGCACCCGAGGGCACTCGTACAAATGATTTGTGGAAATTTGGAAGAAAATATTTTTTTAATTTTGAGTATGATTTACAGAACATTGATAAAGAAACTTTTGAGAAAATGTTACTAAACCATTATTTAACAAGAAGAATTAACTACCAAACAGCTGAATTATTTAGGATAATGTTAGAAAATAAATTATTAGAAGTGTTACCAAAATATAATTTGTTATTTAATAATATTTATTTCAATGTGTTTGATAATGGCACAACAGAGCGACAGTACACATCCAATGAACATTACGAAGATAATAGTGCTGAAAAAAATTTTACTAATGAAAATTTAAACTCTAGTGTTAAAGGAGCGCAACAGACATTAGCAAATACAGAGAATAATGATGTTAGAAATGAAACTAATAATACTAATACTACAAATACTAGAAAATTTTCTGACACACCACAAAATTTAATTACAGATATTAAAGATGACAGTTACTTAACAGAATATGAAGAAGTTATAAACGAAAATACTAATACAACAAATGTGAATAACAACTCTAAAACAACACAAAATGCAACTTTAAATAATAGTAATTTGACACTTTCTAATAATAGTAGAAATTATTCTAATAATAAAGATAGTTATTATAATAAAACTAATACTAATAAAGAAAATGCTGTAAATACATCTAATAAGTTAGATAGTATTATTAAGATACAACAGGAATATTTAAGTGTTTTTACAATGTTATATAAAGATTTAGATTGTTTATTCTATAGTCTTGTATAGAAAGGTGGTGATATTATATGATTAATTTTCCTTTTATAGAAAATGATTTCGATAGTATTACATACTACCAGCTTTTATCGCAAGTTTGCGAACAATCTAAAAAAAACGAACAAGACATTGACACAATAAAAAAAGAAGCTAATAATTATATAAAAAGCTGGTTAAACAGCAATATTAACAAATTTCTACTAGATACTAATTATGTAGAAAATGAGGAAAAACTTATTATAAAGAATTCTACATTATTAACATCTACAAGTTGTTTGCACACCTATAAAAATGATACTATGATAATAGGAAAGGATAAATAATATGGACGTATCTAAGTTTAACCTAAATGGGCAGGAAATTAATATAAAAGATAGTACAGCCAGAGAAAATATAGTAAATATTAATAAAGAACTGTTGGTAATTAGTTACGAAACTACTACCGAAACAATTGCAATAAATAAAAAAGAGGTGTAAAATGAATAAATATGTAAGTGTGATAGAGTATGAAAATGAAAATCTTGCAATAAAAGATAGTGAAGCAAGGACTATGATTACTAATATGAATAATAAAAATAACCGAAATTTAATAATATTAGGAGACAGCTATACGACAGGTGATACACATACAGGGGGGCATTATGCACCTTGGACAGATAATTTTAAAAAAGATGTTGCCAGTTTTTTTAATAACATACAGGTTTTTGCCGCAAATGGTATTGGTTTTTCAACAGGGTTAGGATTTAATTTTCACACATTATTGAATGATAATATTTCTAACATTGATACCAATTACCCAACAACGATATTTATTGTTGGTGGGTACAATGATGTTGGAAAACCTAATCTTGCGAACGATATACCATATGTACTTAATTCTATTAAGTCTAAGTTTAATGATATAAATATTGTAGTCGCATTTGTTGGTAATTCCATTAAATACCGAACTACTGAATTTTTTAATACAATATCTATTTATAAATATTCTGTTAATAACGTAGATATGTGTATTGGTGTAAACGGAGCAGAGAATATTCTATGCTATAGACGATTGTTCGCTGATGACGGATTTCATCCAAACGAACAAGGGCAATTTTTCTTAAGATGTTATTTAAAAAATGCTCTTATTAATTATAGTGTAAATATGTCTACTGATAGTTTAGCTTTTAATTCTAATACAGCTTTTTTAACATCAACTGTTGGCGGCACAGCTTATTGTAAGGGCATTTATTGGACAGAAAACAATATGCGAAGTGTGCAGTTGGAGATTGATTGCGATAACACTAATATACAGGAAAACGATAATAATTTTGTAAAATTTGGTGATTTTAACTGTGACTTTATTAGTAATCCTTTTATAACATTTCCTGTTACAGCGGTGCTATTAGACAGTGACGGAAATTTTCATAAAGAAATTTGTCAAGGAAAAATTGTAAATTCTGAACTATATATAGCATATTCAGCTCTTAATGCAGCTGGGTGGTTAAATAAAAAAATAACTAGAGTTAATCTTATATTTAATTATGTTACAAGTGCATTTGCATTTTAATATTAAAAGAGGTTAGTTAAACTAACCTCTTTTTTAATATATTCCAATATTATTATGACTGTTCCAAAAAGTTAGCCCTCTAGTAAAGCAATTATTAATTTCTACTAACGCACTGTCGGGAACATTTTCACCATACACTGCTATAGAATTATTAGCAATTTGTACATAATTATGTTCCTGGCTATCTATATTAGGTGTCTTTATCGAATTAACTAAATATCCGTAGAAATCAAAGTAATTATCTACCATTCGTGCAACATCTTCTTTACAAGTGTCCACTTCTATTAAATAATTAAATTTATCTAATGCCATATTAAGTAAATTTCCCGAAGAAGCCCCGACAACACTGTCTGGCTTAGATTTTGCCGATAATAAATTTCCTAAAGAATTTATTAATCCACCAGCGCCAGCAATTGCACTTATAGGATTACCAGTCGCAACACTTGTCATTGTTCCCGCTATACTAGCGAAAGAATTAAGAGCTACTGTTGTAGAATTTTGCGCAAGATAAGTTGCAAAGCTATCTACTGTCATCGGGATAGTCGGGTAATTGTCTATTATTAGTCCGCAGTCTGTATTTACTTCTATATTCTTGTAGGTGTACGGATAGCATATGCACTGCCCCTTATAATTATTAATACTTTCTTTTTTAAAAACAGCTGTATTATTATTAAAATTTTCGAATTTTAATTCGTTGTAAGAACCCGAATTATTACTAAAGGATATTTTAACATATGGGTATTGCAGTGTTTTTGAATATTTAGGTGTGTAACTACCTATTTTGGTAGGTCTACTTATTTCCATTTCTTTGTCGCCGTCGTCATTGTAAAAGAACACTCCTACTAAATCATTAGCTTTACCCTCATTTACATAGTCGTTAAAATATCGCATTAATACATCTACATCTGTTATGTTTGCAGTAACTCTCCACAGTGTCACAGGAATACCTTTTATAAAAGGAATTCCACCAATTTCGTTATAAGCTTCCCACGGACTTACATAATGTGGATTTTCTACAGAGCTGTCAGATTTACGAGCTTCTGAAAATAGGAAGCAAATTTTGTTCGCTTCCGCAGATAAAGTGTAACTACTTTGTGCAATATAATCATCTACGGAGATACTCTCGAGTAAATTATTAGCACCATAAACATCATTTTCGGGGTGTTCTCTTATAACATAGCATTTTTGTAACGTAATAAAATTCCACCACGTTGTAAATGTGTCTATAGTCACTTCTATTTCGGTACACGCATTAGATATATAATTAACTTTATCTATCCACGCAAAAAAATACATATTCGCATAATCGGGATTAGAAAATGCTACATAATTAGAACTTAAACAAACATTGTAATTAAAATTTGTTCTAATTTTATTAATATTTCGTATAAAAGAAAAATTGTTAGAACTTGTTACATAATGTTCTGTACTCTGTAATAATTCTAACATTTCACTTTGTCCATATCTAAGGACATTTTTATGCTCTCTGTCTAACTTAATATTTTTAGCTAATATTAATGTACTATTTCTCATATATGATTATCTCCTTATCTGAAAATTTATAACATTTTTGAATTCTGTTCCTGTTATATCGTCACTGTAAAAAATATTTTTTTCTATAAAAGTGGCATTAATTATATTTAATATTTTATCTGTAATATTTACGTTATAAATATTAGTATATAATAATCTATTGCCATAACTAACAGTATCGGATACAACTATAGTATTTTTTTTTATAGCATTTCTTTTAGGTACTATTAACCAAAAGAAAATCTTATCATTTTTATTATAAAATAAACGTGCCAAATACTTAAATGTTTTCATTTCTATAACAATTGTTAGTATTTTTTTTATATAAGTATTCTTATAACTAAAAGACAACGTAGGTTGTGGATTGGAAAGCCAATCCCCACCACCTATCATTTTAGCACTATCACCTACAGCATACACTTTTTGTCCTGTAGGTATACAGTATTCTATAGATAATTTTAAATTATTATTAATAGAAACTTCTACAATAGACCCTTTGTCCATATTACTAATAATATGTAATAAAGACCACTTTGTTATATAAGGACAAGAACGTGAAATCGTATTGCCTAATAGCCATAATTTACACACACCACGTTTTCTATCTACAGTGTCATAAAAAATCATTAGTTTATCACATTCATTCGCTAAATAATTTGTTCTCGACATAAATTCCTCAAACAAAATCGTATTTACATCTAAAAAAGAAACCGAACTAAAATTTTGTTCTTGGGATAGAGCTATAGCATAACCTATTTTTTCTCCACGCACGCACTTACCTTTTGCCGTGTCATATTTAGAAAAAAATATCTCTCCACGATAACACGAAATACTATCATACTTATTACCTGTTAAAGACTGTATATCAATATCACTAAAATATTTCTCTACGTTTAGATTTTTTATTTCATCACGCCAGCGTCTTAGCAGTATAAAGCGTTTACCAGTTACTAAATAATTTTTAATTAACAATTTCGTTTTAGCTTGATAAGATTTGCCTCCGCTTTTTTCTCCAAATATTAAATTAAAAAGGGTATTTCTATTTAGAATATTATCTATATTATAATGCACTGTATCATTAATCATATTAACTCTCCTCATATTTTTTTCGTTTGCTACTAATGTCGCTTAACTTAGGTGCATATACTAAACTTTTAGACAAAGTGTAAGAACACGGCATTAAGCAAATACCTTTTTTTTCATTAATAATATCCACATTGCCTAAGTAGTCAATAACTTTAAGGCTAGGTTGTTCGTCATTGTAAAAAATTTGTTTTTTCCCAGTATCACTTGCATTAAAAAATAAGTTGTCGGTAAAATTATTAATATTATTTTTTAAAGCAGATACCCCTTCTTTAGGCACACCAGCGACTGTTATGTGCAATTTTTTAGTAGCTTTATCTATGTAGCAATATTTTTTAGCACCTAAAGTTTTAAAATATTCATATTCACCATCATTATCAAATAATCCAATTTTATGTGGTATTCCTTTGCAATCAATTGGAGCGAAACGATTAATGTCAATGTTATAAAAATTAGCAACGAGAGAGATTTTATCATCTACGAATTTATTATAATTATGTATAACATTTATATCATAGCCCTCTGCTAGTTTTATACTATCTGTGTCGCAATAGATTGTATATTCATCTAACAGCTTAACATTAGATAATAGATTATATCTTGCGTACGAAGTTACCCATACACCATAGGCAAAGCTTAAAAAGGCTTTTTTATGTTCTGTATTTAACTTGTCTATTATATCGAAATTGTTTAATTTTTTTGTTGTCCACACACCCTCGCTAGTAAAAGTACATTCGTCTTTTATTGTATTTGTTACACACATTCCATACAAAGAATTAAATTTACTTTTTTCTATGCTGTATAAATATTCTTTCCCTGCAACATTCTTATAAGCTGTTTTGTTGTGGTATTTATCCAAAATAAATTCTATTAATTTATATGGTAAATAAGATTTGTTAGCATAATAAATTTCTATTATATTATAGTCGTCAAATTTATAAAAATCCTGTATAATTTTTAAATCAATCTCATTAATTACTATTTTTAATACAGAAGCACTTACGATTTTACCATTATCATATATACCATTTTCTATATAATAGCATTTAGATTTAGAAATAATATTATTAAAATAATTACTTTTTATATTCTTAAATTCTATATTAATGATATATGCAAAATCATCAAATAAAATGCTTTTTATATTACTAACATTACATTTTTTAAATTTTGTACTAGGATATTTCTCGACTAGCATTACAAAGGGGTACGAAGATGTAAAATCCCAACTAACAACATTTTTAATAACTTCATTTACATAGACCCAATTAGCGTGTGTGTATCCTCCTGCAAAACAATCTATTAGCAGATTATATATGTGCGGGTCTGTATTAATACATTTTTGTAATTTAGACCTATAATTATAATCTTTTAGAACCCGAACTTGTAACTCTTTTCGTACACGTCCTGTTAATGTATTAGGAATTTTGTTAAATTTTTCATACGAAAATAACTCCTGCTTAATATAATAATATATAACAAGGCAGTCATATTCGCAATATTCTAGCTCTTTAGCAGATAAAGGTGTCTTACTATTTCTAACTAAGTTATAATCTAAGTCACCACTTTTTTTACTTACTGGTAGGTTATAAACATCTGTTAGCTTACTTAAAGCAACATTTGTCATATAATAAGTACAGCGAAAGATTATATTATATTCTTCTATTTCGCATTTAATAACCTTGCGTTCATTTCTTGCAAAAACATTAACCAGCTTAAAATTACCACTTAAAAATTGGAATTCGAAAGAAAGGTTATGTACAAATATATGTTTTATTCTCTTATTAAGTTTTCCCAAAAAAACCCTTAATTCTTCCCACGTTCTGCCATAAAAAACATTACCATTAATTCCTAACATCCAAATATACATAAATCCAATTTTAATACAAATATCTTTATCGTTATCTGTTAAATTATCATATTTATCACTGCTAATAACATTTCCGTTAACAAACAATATAGAACTTGTTTCAATGTCAAATGTATATATGGTGTCATCCTCTTTATCATAAGTGCTGTTATATTCGGTGTAATATTTCATCAGCTATTACCCCATATTTCAGACAGTAAGTTAATAATATTAACATCAGTACCAATTTCTATATATTCTTTAGCACGTTCTATATATGTATCTAAAGTATCATTATTACGCTTAACATAAGAAGCAATTTTATATAACTCGTATATAAGTTCACTATCATAATCTTTTTTTTCAAAGAAATCATATAAATCACTTGCTTCCTTAGAACTAATATCAATACCAATTGCCAACTTTCTTTTTATATTTTCCTGTGCTTCTTTAACACCTTTTACTGTTTTTGTTTTACTATCTAAAAAACTCTTACTAGCTTTTCTAATAGCTTTTTTTTCTATATCAGATAAATTTTTATTGTATTTAACAAACCCCTTGTCCGTTATTAAATCTAAATTTCCTTTAGATAATTTATTTAAAAGTGCAGAAGCCGCCCAGCCTGGATTATTAGTACCGATTTGTTTATATAAACGTGCTAAATAAGCATTAACTCTCTTCACATCTCTGCTATATTCATTGTCATAATTCATAGTTACTCCTACAAAAAAAGGTTATTTTTTAATAACCTTTTTTTTTTGTGATATTATTTTTGTAGAATGAATAGTATTGTTAATAGTTACTGCTTAAATAATTTATTAATTCGCTAATATTTTCAAATGGCTTATTATCAAATGTAAAGCTTCCGTCTTTATAGCAAATTAATTCTTTTTTAACACCGCTTTTTACGGATTTCTTCGTATGTACTGTAATAATATTATTTTTAATAAAAGTTACCGCTCTAATAATGCAATTATCATATATATAAAATCTATTACGCTTATCATAAAAATAATCTTTAACAGTAAAACTATCAATAATTTCTTTATCAACTTCAATATTAACAACAGTATCTAATGTCAGAGTTGTTAATAAATCATTTAACATCATAGTGTAATCACCTCCTTTCTATAAATAATAGTTTTTCTTCGTATACATAGATATGTGTAATTATCTATAATATACAGACCTGCATAA
>ERZ773116.3283-NODE-3283-length-11870-cov-2.595937_pt1 | contig 11870 bp, 12 predicted proteins | sample MGYA00580563_ERZ773116 | MGnify/ENA primary metagenome ERZ773116 (study PRJEB29015, sample SAMEA2737864) | human gut metagenome | biome: human gut; feature: human-associated habitat; material: faeces | place: China | collected 2012 ... | reverse complement strand
TGGAGCATGTCGGCATGCGCCGATATTCCATCAAGATTTTCGATATGTGCCGATACCCTGACATCCTCTCCGAACAGATTCACATACCGCGCGCCGTCCAAAAGCCGCCTGCCGAGAGTACCCTCCACCTGATAACCCACAAAGAGGACCGTACACTCCGGTCTCCATAAATTATGCTTTAAGTGGTGACGGATACGCCCCGCCTCACACATACCCGAGGCGGAGATGATGACCTTAGGCGTAGGATCCGCATTGATCGTTTTAGAATCGTCACTTGTTACCGTAAGATGCAAGCCGTCAAACCCGACAGGATTTATACCCCTGTCAAGAAGTTCGTTCGTTTCCTCATCAAAGTAACTGCGGAGGGTATCCTTATAAATTTCGGTCGCCTCAATCGCAAGCGGACTGTCAAGATATACCTGAAAATCGGTAAGAGAGAGCCGCTGCTCCTTGATACGCCGAAGCATATACAGAAGCTCCTGTGTTCGCCCGACCGCAAATGACGGGATTACCACATTTCCTCCGCCGGTGATCGTTCGATCGATTATTTCGGCAAGCCTTTGCTCGGTATCCTTCGGCTGCGGCGGACGCGGGCTGTCTCCGTAAGTGGATTCAATAATCAGAGTGTCCGCTTCATCCGGCACATTCGGCGGGCACAGAAGCGGTCTGCTCGGCGTTCCGATATCCCCCGAAAAAACGACATGGTGAGTCTCTCCGTTTTCGGTTACCGATATTTTAATGCTTGCCGAGCCCAGCAGATGCCCCGCATCATAAAAGACAGCCGATATGCCGTCACACGGCTTCACCGCCGTTTTGTAATCAGTCACCCGAAACTGCGGCATAAGCTTTTTTACATCGTCAAGGGTATACATCGGAGTGTAGCCCTCCTCACCGGAGCGCAGTGCTCTGCGGTTCTTCCAGACCGCTTCGGTTTCCTGAATGTGCGCAGCGTCGGCAAGCATGATTGCGCATAGATCACGCGTAGCGGTCGTTGCGTAAACATTCCCGCGAAAGCCGTTTTTGGTCAACAGCGGAAGCTTTCCGGAATGGTCAATGTGGGCATGTGTGAGAAATACAAAGTCTATGTCGGCGGGTGGCACGGGAAGCTCGCGATTTTCATAAATATTCGGGCCCTGCTCCATGCCGCAGTCAACCAGAAGCTTTTTGCCGCAGGCTTCAAGCAAGGTGCAGGAGCCCGTAACCTCGTGTGCCGCACCGAGAAATGTCAGTTTCATAAAATTCTCCGTTCGTGTTTTTCAGTTGTCGGACTTTCTAACTATGTAGAATCGCCTTGGTCTTACATTGACTGATAAACAGATAAACAGCAGCGACTACGGCAGCAAGCGCAACAATAGCCGATACCGCAAGAATAATCCTTTTCCGTTTCTTCATGCTTTTGCCCCTCCGTTATAAAACGATTTTCATTCCCGGAGCCGACAGCTTCGCACAGTCGGCTCCCCCTTTCATACCGTTTACCTGTCAGCGCCCGGTTTACCTTTGTTTTTTAAAGGAAAACGGTCGTTGGTCGGTTTCAGGAAATTCATGATGCGGCAGCGGATATGTTTCCGGATCATGGATCATATCAAAATCGGAAATATCCGTTTCCGCAGTACCGTGGCAAAAGCCACAGTAAACATCGCCCTCAGGTATGAGTCGTCCGCAGTGTTCACAGTGTTCGTAAGTCGTCATCATGTCAGTTTCCTCCTTTATTTTTTTCTGCAATCCCTTGCAGTCGGAAACAATACTTATTTCTTTGCCTATCTGTTTTCGAGGGTTCCGAACAGACCGAAAAGTGCTACCAAAAGCCCCAATGCCCCGATAATAAGCGAAACGGCTGTTTCTTTAAACGAAAGCTGCAGTAAAACAGCAAACAACTCAATCGCAATGCCCATGAATATTTTTCTCATACCGTTATTCCTCCTTTACTGCTTCGTTTAATTTGCTTTGACCTTTTTATCTTATCCGAGAGCCGCAAGCAGCGAGTCTTCTTTTACCGAGACATTTTATAAGCCGTCCTTCACATAGGACAATGCGGAAATAGCAGCCAGATTGTCTGTACAATCATTTTCTCCTGTTTGGCTTTTTCGTTTCGGCAAAGGCAGGCACCGGCATATGAGGAGCCGATTGAACCGGATAATGAACGAATACCGGCTCCGGAAGGGGTCGAAGCTCTATATTTTGGCATTCCGGACACACTCCCTCAAAAATCAGACGATGTCTGATAATCTTATAGCCTGACTGTTTGGCAATCTCTTCATCCAAATACGGTTTGTACGGGTGCGGCGCATCGCTTACTTTTTTGCACTCAACGCAGAACATATGATAGTGCAGATCGGTGCGCAGGTCGTATCGGTCCGCTCCGGGCACCCGCACATGGCAGATCAACCCGTCCTCACAAAGAAGGTTCAGATTACGGTATACGGTTCCGTGGCTGATTTTCGGATCAAGCTTATGCACATCATTGAATATCTGATCGGCGGTCGGGTGGTCTTTCCTTGCCTGTACCGCCTGTAAAACCATTTGCCGCTGTTTTGTTTCTCTACGTATAATCATCGGTTTTCATCTCCGTAATTTGCTGCCGCCATGCCTGTCGGGCACAGGACGGACAGTAACTGTAACAGGCTGAGCATCCGCCCCTGCTCTTATTTGAACAAGCAAATATTTAAGACGCATCGGCATCTGTCACCCAAAGACCGTGCAGATTGCAATAAGCGTATACCGCTTCAACTTCGTCTCCGTCGCAAATGGCAAAGCTGATTGACGGCTCACCGGCAGGACACAGTTCCTTGCGCTGATTTCCGAACCTCGTTTGAAGGGAAATCCATTCAATATGGTGATCCTTGTTCATCGGATGAAGGATTGAACCGACATCTACATGAACTATACCGTCCTTTACGGAATACACGGGAATATGCTTTTCAATTGATGCGTCAATCGCACCCGGTATAACTTCGTGCATCAACTCACCGCAACAAATAACGGGGCTGCCGCTGTCATTGACGAACGCAATCATATTTCCACAGTGATTACAGATAAAAAAATTTTGTTCCATAGGTGTTTCTCCTTTCAAAGCTTTTTGCCTTCATTAAAAGTTTTCTGCATGGATTTCAAAGTAACTTTGCGGATGGCTGCAGGTCGGACAGACCTCCGGAGCTTCTGTACCGACCGTAATGTGTCCGCAGTTTCGGCATTCCCACCTTTTGACTTTGCTTTTTGCAAAAACTTTTTCGGTCTCGATATTGCGAAGCAATGCACGGAAACGCTCTTCATGCCGCTTTTCTATCTCCGCGACAAGGCGAAACTTATTTGCAAGCTCCGGAAAGCCTTCATCCTCCGCTGTTACCGCAAACTCTGCATACATATCCGTCCATTCATAGTTTTCTCCCTCGGCGGCAGTATCAAGATTCCTTTCTGTACCGCCGAGTTCGCCGAGCTCCTTAAACCACAGCTTGGCGTGAGCCCTCTCATTTTCCGCCGTTTTCAAAAACAGGGCGGCAATCTGTTCAAAGCCCTGTTTTTTCGCGACAGAAGCAAAGAAACTGTACTTGTTTCTGGCCTGCGACTCCCCGATAAAAGCCTCCCAAAGATTCTGCTCGGTCTGTGTTCCCGCATACTTGTTTCTGCCATTCATAGTTGCTGCCCTCTTTCTTGCGTTATTAGGACGAGTTCCTAATAATATTATAAGCAAAAATAGGTATAAAGTCAATAGGCAGTAAAGCGGAAATAGGCATTTTCCCTAATTTCTTTTTGCTCTTTTTACTCTTTTATGTGCCGCAGGCACATAAGAAAAGCCTCCTGTCGGGCATGATATGCCGAACAGGAGGAATTTTTACGGAGCTGCCGTGATCGTATTATTTGTAACCGTTACGCCCCAGGCTTCCCGCACGGCGGATATCGGTTCTGCCTGAACAGCCTCGGCAATAACCTCTATTACCTGATAGACCGTGCTGCCGTTTTCAAGCCGTGTCTGCCCGAGGGTAAAAGGCTCGCACAGTATTTCGGTTGTTTTTCCCGGCTCTACCGGAGAGGGAAAAAGGTATGTGTGGTCGGCTCCTGCGAGCCAACCGTTTTTAAGTGTCAGATTCGGGTATTGAGAGGCGGCCTTCCCTGCAATGTCTCCGTTTGAATCGACATAATACGAAACCAGCTTCAGGCGAATAAATTCCTTGACATTGCCGGTATTCTCCACCCGTATATCCGACTTTTCTCCTCCAGCCGCAGCGGTACCGGTCACCTCGTTGTTATCAAGCTTCTCACGGACAGCGCAGGAAACCTCTGCCGGAATAAACCGATTTGTTTTTTCCGCCTTTTTGAACATAAAGGCAAGGGTCAAGCCCGCAGCCGCAGCAATACACAGGGCAGCTGCAGCAATCAGCAGGTGCTTTATTCTTTTCGACATTGCGGCGTCACCCCTTTCTGTTCGTTATCCTTTCGCTGTTGCCGTTAAGCCATTTATTGTTAACGGGAGCATCGCCGAATGTGACTTTCGTTGTTGTTCCATCGGAAAGGGTCACCCTCTGCGATGTGTCGCTATAACGCCATGACCAAGCATTTCGCTGTTCTATCACGTATTCACGACACAGCATATCCTTAATAGTCACGCTGCCGTTCCCCTTGATCGAAACATACAACTCAAAAGCGGGATCATCCGCCGCGGTTATACGGTAAACAAATACTCTGTCGCCGTTTTCCTCATCCCCGGTACCGTTTTCTCTTGCAATCGTCATATTTCCGACAACAGGAACGAGCTTTGCCCAAAAGGTGTTGACTTTAGGCATGGCGTCAAGCTTTGGCGTCGCGGGAACAAGCTTGCTGCCCGTTACCGTTCCCTTGTCGCCGACCGGCACCGTACACGCTTCGTCCGCGTACCAGCCGTCAAACCGATAGCCGTTTTTAGCCGTCGCCGTTGAGCCGATGAAAGGATCCGTTCCGTTGACTACCTCAATAGTCTGACTGAGCGTTCCGCCGCCGTACTGCCACACCTTGTATTCCACGGTATATTGCAAAGGCGAATAGTAAAATATGATGTAGTTCTGCGCGTCGTTTGCCCGAAGAATGATCGTCTGCGACAAATTTGATACACAGTTCATTCCGCCTGCCTGCTTTGCCGTTGCCGTAACGGCGGAGCCGAAAGTGCCTGTGCCGGATTCAATCGGAAGAAGCACGCCGTTTGAAGTATCGCCGGCGGTATAGGTCAGGTCGGACAGATTGCCGATATCCGTGCCGTACTTCAAATAATATACCTTGTAGCTCTGTGTGTTGCGTGTATAGAAAATATACAGCTCGGTGCCCTGCTCCTTAACGGTAATGGTAAAGTGCGGATTGGTTTCGGCGTCAAGCAGCTGCGTTGTGCCGAAATCCTTGATATATCCCGTGCCGTATACCGAAAAACCGCTGAAGGTCTGCGGTACGATATCATGTGAAGAGCCGATATCTCCGATACCCTCGGTGAGGGCATCGCTTTCGGTATAGTTGATGTAATTACCGCTTTCATCCTTCGTAAGCTCCGCCCCTGCGGCATTAACCTTCTGCAGCATATGGTGTACGGCGTAAAAGGCATTCTGTGTATTTTTACTGTAATAGAAGACCACTACATTGTCCGGAGAGCCTACATAGTTGCCGTTTCCGTCATCAGTAACGGCAAGAATCAGGCGTTTGTAAAAAGCATCGGGAATATAGTCTTTAATAACCTCGAAGCGCTCTGTCACAACCGCTTTGGTTGAATACTTCGTCACCGTTCCTCCTCCCGGAGCAGAGGTTATCAAGGCGCCGGTATCCGCATAGCGGTATTCTACCCGATAGGCTATATTCTCCGCGTGCACATAGGTAAAGGTAAACACATTGTGCTCGGGTTCTTCCTTGTTTTCCTCATATTCCACTGTGACGGAATGGCTGGCAAGCGTCGGGTAATAGCCGCTGTTATAGTCAGGATAAAGCTCATTAAGCGGCTCGCCCGCTTTCGGATAGAAGGTACGGGTGTTCCCCTGATAGGCAAAGCCTGCGGAATCGGATGCGATCAGGCGGTGATACCTGTTGTCCGATGTCAGGTATACATAGGTGCGATCCTCGCCGTCATTTGATACCTTATAGGTTTTGTTGTACTTAGGCGAGGCGTTTGCTGCCGTGTTAAGAAGTCCCTGCCAGGAGCTGTCGCCTTCTCCCTCGTGCAGAGCATAGTGGATTCGGTAGGGCTGCGCCGAGTGTGTGCCCCAGTCGGCAAAGACATTCATATCTTTTGTAACAGGCATATCAAGCGGCGTATATGCCGTCTTGTTGCCGGCACGCATATAAAACCAGCCGCCGAAGGTATACGCAAGCCCACCGACTGCATAGCTTGGGTTATTCACACTTCCCAGCACACTGCCGTGCGGTATTTCCCGTGTTTCAAGCATACCGCTTTCATCGCCTGTTGTTTCAAAGGCAATCATATCGTCATAGGTGCGGAAGAAGCGTACCGTGTGATTTACGGGCGTCCACTTGGCGTACAGACCGATATTCTTCCCGGGCATTGTGTCTCCGGCTTTATATTCACTGCCGTCATAGCATCCGGGAGAATAATACCAACCGCTGAAGGTATATGCGTTTTCCTCCAGAGTAGACGGATACGGCGGCGCGGTATTGCCGTAATCGTCCAGCGGATCCTGATACGGAAGCTTTTTATACAAATGAATCTGATTATAATTATGCATAGTCAGATCATGATAGGTTCTCTGATAGAAAAACCTTGCCGTATAGGAATGTCTTCCGTCGGAAAGATCGGCGTTTTTAAACGAGGTCTTTCCGTTTGCGGTGAAGCCGTAGAGAGTCGGCTGTGTCTGATGCTCAATACCTGCATTGTTGTCCGAGGTGTCAATGGACTTATAAAGAAGATAATCCACACCGTTATAGTTAAGAGTGCCGGTTTCCCCGGGAAGCACCGGAACGTACATTTCGTACTGCCATTGGAGAGGATAACTCCAACTGATATCAGCTCCGTTTTCAAAAAAGGCGAGAAAAGAAACTATGTCCGAGGTTCCTTCCGAGGAGTCATACAAAAGATGCTCGTCAAGCTTCTGAAACATACCCTTAATGGTTGAATTGGAATTATCCTTGGTGTATTTCACCTTAAATTCACCGTTCCAGCCCGCAAGATAGGCATAATTCCCCCACTGACCTTCGCCCATATGGTTCTGTGCGCCGTTTGCAGTATGGTTTTCATCCACCTCAATCGGTTCAAAGGCTTCGCCCGGCCAGGAATCGGTCAGATTTGCATCAAAGCGGGCGCTCAATTCAAGATAATGATAGGTATAGCCTTTTGCTGTGTCAACGAGCGTTCCCACGGTGTATTTATCGGCATATTTCTTTTTCAAAACCGGAAGCGCTTTAATTTTCCCCCAGCTGCCGTCCGGCACCTTAGCCAACAGGTTCTGCACGGTATACGGATTGGGGCGGGCAAACTGCGGATCTTTGTTCCCGAAGGGATAGGTCGAACCGCCCACAAGCTGATAGACGCCGTTTTTCTCCCTGACATAATAAAATCTTAAAGTGTAGGTTTTTCTTTTGTAATAGATGTTGACAACAGTGGAGCCGTCGCCCTTAACGGTGACATTTTCATCGGCGTTATTATAAATATAGTGATTGAAATCATCGGGATAGCATTCTGCGGTGTGAGTATGAGTATTCCCGCAAAGCGGTGTGGTTGCCGTCAGACTGTCCGTACCCGAAACCTTGTCGCCGCTCTTTGCGTTTTTCTTGACGCTGCCGATATAGCTGTATTCGTCATCATCTGCATTTTGCAGCCAATACACCGCCGTATATGTGGTGTCAACCGTGCTCCAAAGAGCTTTATATGTGCGGTTTTCATCGGGCACGGTATCGGGCAGAGTATCCCTGACGCCGTCGCCGATGCCGCTCGTCACATCGTCCCAGCCGTCAAACACATAGCCGTGCCGTGTAGGGGCATTTACAACAAAGGGCGTTCCGTAGCGGGCATAAATCGGTTCTGTGCCGTAGCCGCCGTCCATATCAAATTTAACCATGTAATAATTGCGGTCGTAGTAGCACTGAAAAACAGTGGAGCCGTCGGCAGCGACCGCTTCCGGATAATGATACAGCTTGGTAAAGCCCTTTGCCGTCTCCTCATCCTGCACCGCCAGCTGCTCGTTGGAAATAATCGTGCCGGTTTTGGCAGAGGATATACGGTACAGTCCCATATTCTCGCTATACATATCGTCGTTGATATTCTGGAAGTAGTACCGCACGGCATAGGGCACATCAATTGCCTTATAATAGACATTGACGACATACTGCGCCGCTGTATAGTCTGCCGGAATATTCAGAGTAACTACCGTCGCGTCGTCATTCGCATCCACCGTACCGCCCTCCGGAACGGTAACAGAAGGATTTGCCGCATTATAAAACGGCGCATATCCGAGATAGGTCGGTGAAATAACTGTATTGTGATAGGAAGTGCCGTACTGTATCTGTGCGGTAAATCCCGTGTAGATAGGCTGACCGGACACGGCATCCAAATAGTTTATGACGATGTCCACATATTCCGGATTGCTCCTAGGTGTGCGGGCAGGAGCCTTTCGCACCGAGGAGTTACCGCTCCGCACGGCAGCGGGTTCGGCAGCTGCAGGAGCATTAAACGCAACCGTCACACAGACAGCCCCGGAATATCGGCTGCTGTCCCCCGCTGTTGCCCTGCAGCGTATATAGGCGCTGCCCGATTCGTCCAATAGCGATCCGAGCATGGCGCAGGACAGCGACATCGACTGCTTCGTCGCGTCGTAAATATTCACCCAAAGCTCTGATTTGATATCCGCAAGTATCTGCCATTGATAGGCGATATTCTGCGTATTCGGAGAACATTCGGCTTTGAGGGTGGCTCTTTCGTTTTGAGGCAGAATCAGCTTTTCTGTTTTCCTGCCTTCATGTGTAACAGTCACCGAATCAAGCTTTGCTGCGGCAAATGCCGTTATCATCTGTATTTGAAGAACAGACGCAAGCAGGCAAAGGCACAGAATAACCGAAAGCAGTCTTCTGAACCCTGTATGTTCCGTATTTCTAAAATGCTTTGCCCGATATCTTCCCTTCATTCTTCCACCTGCTTTCCTGTGGGAATTATTTGTTTTTCACGGCTTCCCATGCCGCCAAGGCTCTCTGTTCTTCCGTATATTCACCCTCGGAAAAGCCGTTATACTGCACCGCCGCGGCGCTGATTTTAATTTGCATATCCTTCGGCAGAAGTCCGAGCTGTGTTTTGGTTATATTCTCGCTGACGGTTATTTTGCCGCCGTCAGCCAACACATCCGCCTGCAGCACGGTATTGGCGCTGACTGTACGGTAATATACTGCTTCGCTCCCGTTACCGGAAAGAAATTTCCAATCATTATTTACAGCCCAGCCGAGGATGTTTTCGCCGCCGCCTGAAAAAGCAAAGCTGTGTTCATCAAGTCTGCTCCAGCCCGTTGTTTTAATCTCGCAGAACACATAACACGCCATCTCGCTGCCCTCGAAATTCACAACAGATTTTTTTATCATATCAACGCCCGGGGTAATGACCCACTTATCCGTCTCGGTGAAATTTCCGGTTTCGGTAACGGTAATATCCCGCATAATTGCCACTCTTGCCGTATCGCCCACCGTTGTCCCCGTCACATATTTTGAAAAGGTCACGCCGGACACCGCCGCCGCAATCAGCAGAAGATAAAGCAAAACGGCGGAAAAAGGAAGCCGGAATTTCGGCTTTGTTCTGTTTTTTCGCTGTGTTTCATTTTCCCGCCCCCTTGTTTTTTCAGTTTTCCTGTTTTTCGTCCTTGCGGCGAATATATCCGATCAGATTCGGCAGTTCGGTAATCAAAATAATCGCGGCAAACAGGCCGAGCATTCCGATCGGTGTTCGCGCAAGGCGGACAGCCGCCCCGATCTTCGGAATCACCAGCACCACTTTCCCGACTACATCATCCTTCGGTATATCCGCGCCGTCGTCGGTATTGTTTGCGTCACCCTTGGTGCGGTAGCCTTTTTCGTTTTCGGAAACAATGCGGTGGGTTACCGGTGTGCCGCCGGTCTGATACATCACAATATCGCCGACCATGTAATCGCTTTGCTTATGGGTGATGATAAAATCGTTGGGCTCTATGGTGCCGCTCATGCTGCCCGTCAGCACAACGGCTGAGGAGCAGCCGAACACGGTCGGAGCCTTCACCTTAAATATCCGCCCCGCGGCAAGGCAATACAGATTTGCAAGCAGAATAGCACCTACGATTATAAGAATCAGAGCTTTAAGCACTTTACGCAGAACGGTCAGGTTTTTTTCACTCTTCATCCCTTTCCCTCCTTTTTCGTGTAAGGGCAAGGAAAAGGCACAGTCCGCCGCTGATGAGCATCAGCACAACATAACCGCAGATTACGGTATTGTCGCCTGTTTGCGGAGAAGGCAATATTTCGCTGTCGTCGTATACAACAAGGTAAAATCCCAGTGTTGCTTCGTCTGCCTTTTCGTTTGCGGCTTTATTGCCGAGATAGGTGTCGATGCTGTCCCGTCCGTCGGCGCTTGCGCCGTCCTCAAAATTCCAAAACCAGTTTATATCAAAGTCCTGCATTCTTTTTGCGTCCAGCTTACCGCCGACCGCGCGGACAACCGTTTCTTTCTTAACGCCTTCGGGGAGCGTATAACGGGATATATCCGAAAATCCGTCTCCCGAAAGTGAGGCTCCGATATCAAGATTTTGCGAGGTCGAGAGCGAATACAGTACGGCGGTATAGGTTATCTCTTTATTTGTATCGTTTTTAAGCCGGATTACACTGTCCTTTTCCGTACCCGGTGCCAACACCTTTTCGGCGTTATCGGCGTTTACATTCTTATACAGTGTTTCAAAGAACGAAAGCTCCGCAGAGCCGTCAGGGCGCACCGAAGCAGCCTTATCCCAAACAAGCGAGCCTGTCTTATAGGTAAGTATGTGTTCCGGTCTCTCTGCGGGTACGGCATAGGTAAGACCTATCATTACCGGCAGCAGCATGACCTGTAATATAAACAGTATCAGTATTGCGGGAAGCATCCATTCCCGCATTTTTTCGGATTTATTCATATGCCACCTCGTTTAAAAACGGCAAAACCGCAGGAATTCGGGACATATGCAAAGTTCTCGGCAAACAACCGTCGGGAGCACTGCATACAGCCCGAAGATATCCCCCGCCAGCCACATGGCGGGGGATATACGACTGTACAAAAGCCGTAAAATAAAAGCCTTAGTCAATCTGAGTTACGGTGGCTGTCACCGGAATGTAAATGGAAGGTAGATTTTCAGGAGTTGCGGTCTTAGTTGCCTGATTTCCGAGATATGTATCCTTCTCATCGGTCTGTCCCGGATTCGCAGTTCCCTCAAAAGGCCACTCCCAGGAAATTTTCAAGCCGTCACCTGCCACCGCATCAGATGAAAGATCCGTTTTGGGTCCGTAGGTGGCGCTGCAGGCAGCAACAGCGGCCTTTACGGCTTCTGCGACTTCTTCCTTGTTCTTCTTTTCCGCACAATTGATGGTTACGGTCTTGGCTGCACCATCGACTTTACCGGTAACCTTGATAATCAACGGGCAATAGAATGTACCGGTATCATCGCTTGCCCAATTGCCGGTCAGACTGAAGTGCTCGGCACTATAGGTGACATTTACGGCAACCTCCGGTTGACCGCTCAGTGTTACCAGTGTGGCATTTTCTTTTTTTGTACCGGGGGCTATAACCTTGTACTCGCCGCCGGCGATAACGGTGTTATCCTGCCCGGCAACGGCGTCATACTCTTTGGCAAAGACATCGCCGGTTCCGTGAGCGGTAACAGTCAGCCCCATTTGGCCACTCTGGTAACTGCCCTTGTTTTAAAGAACTCTCT